>Ga0214919_10007184_pt1 | contig 15099 bp, 13 predicted proteins | sample LL1503_MetaG_FD_177994 | JGI IMG/M metagenome (GOLD analysis project Ga0214919, IMG submission 177994) | Freshwater microbial communities from Lake Lanier, Atlanta, Georgia, United States - LL-1503 | ecosystem: Environmental > Aquatic > Freshwater > Lake | place: USA: Georgia | collected... | reverse complement strand
GATTTATTTAATAAAGACATGTGCAAAGTTAAGTAAATTAATAGAAAGCTTGAAAAGACAAGATAACACTAGTCAAAATATTTTCAATCGAATTAGTCTATTTTTATTAAATTTGAGGAAGAAATTTACATGTGTCAAAAGATAAAGACGCCTTTTATTTATAGTAATAATATTTCAACGTGTTAAAAATATTAGAATTTCGTGCTAGAACTCCACGATGGGTAATTATAGTATTAGACCTAAGTATTTCATTAGTTGCCTTAATGCTCTCTTACCTAATTCGCTTTGATTTAAAAGCAGATCCTGATATTATTAGAAATGCGTGGGCTGTTTTATCAAAATCTCTTATTATCTTTTTTGGTGTAAAATTTATGATCTTCTATCTTTTTAAAATACATAAAGGACTAGTTAGACACACATCAACTGAAGATTTAAAAAGAATTTTCTATGCCCTAACTAGTTGTTCCTTACTATTCTTAATCTTTGGTATAATTCGATTTAAGTACTTCGACAGAGCATTTTTATTCCCAATGTCTGTATTAATTGTCGAATATATTTCAAGTTTGATGCTCTTAGTTGGAAGTCGATTCCTTATAAAATTATTCTATCTCGAAACAATTAAAAATAAAGATGAAATTGAAAACATACTTATTTATGGCGCTGGGATTTCTGCTCTAATCACAAAAAAAACGATTGAAAACGACCCGAGAAACAATCAAAAAATAATAGGTTTTATAGATGATAATCTCAAATTAGCAGGGACAAGAATTGAGGGAATTCAAGTTTTTGCATCTTCAGAATTATCAAATTTACATTCTGAATTTCTCGTCAAAACAGTGATAATCGCAATTCAAAATCCAAATCTAAACAATCAAAAAAAAATTATTGACACCTGTTTAAATCTAAATGTTAAAATTCAAAAAGTTCCAAATCCTAAAAGTTGGATAAATGGAGAATTTAGCACAAAACAATTGGTAAAAATTAAAATTGAGGACCTACTAGGTAGGAATTCAATATTATTAGAAAAAGATAAAATTGAAAAGGAATTGCAACAAAAAATTATATTAATAACAGGCGCCGCAGGTTCAATTGGAAGTGGTATTGCTGAACAAATTGCTTTATTCAATCCCAAGTTGCTTATTTTGCTTGATCAAGCAGAATCTCCTTTATTTGATCTACAATTTAATTTAATCAATAATTTTCCTGAACTGAAATTCGAACTTGTAATTGGAGATGTGTGCAATGAAATACGCATGCATAATCTTTTTAAAACCTTTAAACCTAAACTTGTATTTCATGCTGCAGCATACAAACATGTTCCAATGATGGAAATGAATCCTTGCGAGTCTGTTTCAACAAATATTCTAGGTACAAAAATTATTGCAGATCTTTCTGATAACTTCAAAGTCGAAAAATTTGTGATGATCTCAACAGACAAAGCTGTAAATCCAACGAATGTGATGGGAGCATCAAAACGCATTGCTGAAATATATATAGAAAATAAAAACAAAGCATCTGAAACAAACTTTATCACCTCTAGATTTGGCAATGTCTTAGGTTCTAATGGGTCTGTAATTCCTCTTTTTCAAAAACAAATTGATAGTGGTGGCCCCATTACAATAACAGATGAACGAATTACACGCTATTTCATGACTATACCCGAAGCATGTCAATTGGTTTTAGAAGCCGGGGCAATGGGAAAAGGTGGGGAAATATTTATTTTTGAAATGGGAGAAAGCTCAAAAATAATTGATCTCGCAAAAAAAATGATTGCATTGAGCGGTCTTCAACTAGGTCGCGATATCGATATTAAAATTATAGGATTAAGACCGGGTGAAAAATTATATGAAGAATTATTATCCGATGAAGAGAATACAATCAAAACGCATCATTCTAAAATTTTGATTGCGAAAAATAGAGGAACTTCATTAGAGCAAATAAAGAATATTAAAGAACTAATAGCACTATTACCTCTTCAAGACAATCAACAAATTGTAAAAAAAATGAAAGAAATTGTTCCAGAATATATCAGCAACAATTCTATCTACGAAGCGCTAGATTAATTATATATTTTATACCATACAATTAATGAAAATATTAGGGGCGGTAATTTTTATTTCAATAAATTTATTTTCCTTCTCACAAACAAAACCATGCTATCAAGAAAAAAGACTTTGCGATAATCGCAAAATTGCTAATTGCAACAACCTAGTTTCATTTGACGAAGAAACAGATACCTATTATTCAAAGATAGACAACACACTACTTTATTCAGGAAATTGTATTTCATGTTATCGAAACGGACAAATAAAGTCACAAATATCCATTTTAAATGGAAAACAAGATAGTCTTGGATTAGAATACTATGAATCTGGTTGTATTCAATCTAAAATGTTCTACATCACCGGTAAACTCAATGGAGAAATTACTTTTTACTATGATAGCACAAATAATAAAGCGCAATCAGAATTTTTTAAAGATGGAATTAGAAATGGAAGAAGTATTGAATTTGAAAATAATTCAGTGAATGATACGATAATTTACACAACTTTTAAAAACAATAAACTTGATGGTATTAAAAAAGAATTCCATCCAAATAACATGGTATATAGAATTATTGAATATAAAAACGGTTTACAAGATGGAATCCAAAAAATATATAATCCAGATGGAAAAATTGAAATGGAAATTTCATTTAAAAATGGAAAAAAAAACGGCGTTTGGCATTATTACCATAACTCAGGACTAGAAGCAAATCTTGAAAACTGGAACGAAGGATTAAAAAATGGAGAATTTAAAATAATTGATGAAAAAGGTATAGTAATGTCTCAAGAATTTTATAAAAACAACATGCCAATTAACACCCATTTTAAAAATTTTCCTGATGGAAAAACAAAGTATGTTTGTGTTTTTGATAAAAAAGGAATAAAAATAGAAGAGTTTTCATTCGATGAATATGGTGTCAAAAAAGTAATAATTAAAAAACCTGAAAAAAATAAAAAGAATTGATGCTTAGATAATACCAAAAATCATTGCTACCCCAATTAAAAACAAGAAGACTGAAACAAGCAATCGAATATTTATATTTTGCTTTTTATCAAAATAATGTTTGCCAAAAAACGTTCCTGCAAGAGCAAAAAAAATACCAACAACAATCATCAATCCTGGAAGTTTTTCTAAATTCGAATTTTGAAAATAACTATTTACTCGCACAATATCTATTAGTAAAGCGATTGAAACAGAAGTTGCAATAAAAACATGATTCTCAATCTTCGTCTTGGACAAAAACGCAGAACGAAGTGCTCCTTGATGTCCAGAAAAACCCCCAAAAAAGCCACTAATAAAACCTCCTAAAGGCAAGTATTTTTTATGGAATGTTATAGTTTTTAACGTTGGTAGTAATTCAATAAGTGCAAATAGAACCATTAAAATCCCAATGATAAAGTTAATTAACTCAACCTTAAAGTTAAAATTTAAAAATTCATAATTATAAATAATTAGATCATGACTTAACTTACTAACCAAAAAAGAACCAATATAAGCTCCAAGAATTGCTGTAATTCCAAAACGAATTAAAATCGAAACGTTAATTGACTTCATTGTTAGCAAAAACTTAAAAATTCCTGCTGAAAAATGAACTAATGCTGTAGCTAAAATTGCAGTTTCTATATCAAAAAAAAGTGCGAAAACTGGTAATAAAAGAGTGCCCAAACCAAATCCTGAAAAGAAAGTAGCAAATGATGCAAGCATGGCGACAAGTGCAAGTATAAAATAAGGCAGTAAGTCTAACACGAAAATAGTATTTTTACAAAAATAAACAAGATGATTGACTTAAGGAGCGATACAGTTACAAAACCAAGCAAAGAAATGCTGAAAGCTATGTTTGAAACGCCTGTTGGAGACGATGTCTTTGGTGAAGATCCTTCAATTAACGAATTGCAAAGCTATGCAGCTAATCTTTTCGGAATGGAAGATAGCTTGTTTTGTAGTTCTGGAACACAAACAAATCAAATTGCGATTAATGTTCATGTTCAACCGGGAAGTGAAGTAATATGCCACAAAGAAAGCCATATTTATAAATATGAAGGTGGAGGAATTGCAAGAAATTCAGGAGCCTCAGTTCGTTTATTAGATGGAAATAGAGGAAGAATTACGCTTGATGAAATTGAAAAATGGATTAATCCTAAAATGGATGTTCATTATCCCTTAACACAATTAATTTCTCTTGAAGATACAGCAAATCGGGGTGGAGGTTCAATTTATGATTTTGATGAAATCATTAAAATTAGAGCTTTTTGCCTTAAAAATAATTTGCCTCTACACTTAGATGGAGCACGTTTGTTTAATTCATTAGTAGAAACTAGAATCGACTATAAAAATTATGCAGCGAACTTTGATTCAATTTCAATTTGTTTATCAAAAGGATTAGGTGCACCAGTTGGTTCTCTTTTGCTGGGATCAAAGGAATTTATTTGTAAAGCAAGACGAGTTCGCAAAGTCTTTGGTGGAGGAATGAGGCAAGCAGGAATTATTGCTGCAGGTGGACTTTTCGCACTTAAGAACAACATAGAAAGACTAAAAGAAGATCATCAAAAGGCTAAAATTATTGAAGCTGAACTAAATCAATGCTCTTGGGTTGAATCAGTTCTACCTGTTGAAACAAATATAGTTGTGGCAATCTTAAAAGATCAATCAAAACGAGATGAGTTCATTAAAAAACTTAAAAATAAAAAGTGCTTGATTATGGCTTTTGGACCAGGAATGTTAAGAATGGTAACTCACTTAGATATTTCTCTTGGAGATGTAGAGGAATTTTGTAGTAATTTAAAAAGTTTGAACTAGTTTATAAATGTAACCTTTAAGCTTCTTTTCACTATAAGTAGTTGTCTTATTTGAATTCGAATGTTAAAATTTATTGTTTGTTTTTTTCTAAGTTTTTCATTCCTATCCTCAGGGCAAAAAGCCCCCTGTGTATCTACTGAATTAAAACACAAAAAATTACTTTCAAAAGCAATAGCAGAGGAAACATATGAGAAACAAGCTGTAAAATTTAAGTCACTTATTTCAAAATATCCGAATTATGCTGAGACTTATTTTACATATGCACGCTTGACAATGCGAGAAAGTGAAATGAAATCAAAAAACGAGCATACATTTCAAAAAAGTAAAGAGCTAAAAAAAATAGCACTTCTTTATTATAACTTTACGATCAATAAATGTCCCGATTATCATGCAGAATGTTATTATGTGATTGGTTCATCTTTAATAGAAGATGGAGATTTAAAAAATGGAGTCAGCTACTTCAAAAGATTCATTGAATTTCAAGAAACTAATTCATCTTCTATTCCAAAGGATTTTACTAAGAAAAAAAAAGAAATAAGTGATTATATTGAAACACTTGAATTTGAAGATAAACTTATTAGTTCCCCTGTCCCTTTCTTTCCTGTAAAAATAAAAAATGTTAGTTCAGATTTAGACGAGTATTTTCCAATGATTTCACCTGATAATGAATTGTTTTTTTTTACTCGAAAAGTAGATCGTGCAAACTTAGGTGATATAGGAAAAAATATACAAGAAGAATTTACTATTTCAATATTTAATAAAGAGATAAATGCTTTTAATATTGGAAATCCATTAGAAAAACCATTTAATGACGGTTACTTTAACAATTATGGGTCCGCTACCCTATCACTTGATAACAAGGAAATGATAATTTGTGCTTGTAGGAATGAACGAGTTTATAACAAAGACTATCTAAACTGTGATTTATATTCTACAATATTTAAACGAACTGGAAAAGGTGGTAATGATTTTGAATGGGCTACTTTACAGAATTTAGGGCCAAATATTAATACAAGTGATGGCTGGGAAGCGCAACCTTCACTTTCTGCAGATGGAAAAGAACTTTTTTTTACTAGTACAAGAAATGGGTCTAGAGACAATGATATTTACTATTCTCAAAGGCAAGAAAACGGAAGTTGGAGCAGGGCCAAACCCTTTGATATTATCAATACGGAAGGAAAAGATAAAAGCCCTTTCTTTCACCAAGATGGTAAAACATTGTATTTTGTTTCTTCAAACTCAAATGAAAGAAAAGGTCTTGGCGGATTGGATATTTTCTATATCAGAAAAGAGGGAGATAATTGGTCGGAAGCTATAAATATTGGATTCCCCATAAATTCAGAAAATGATGAATTGGGGCTTTTTATATCAACAGATGGAAAAACCGCCTATTTTTCTAGTAGCATTGAAGGAAATTGGAATATTTATGGCTTTAACTTATATGAAGAAGCTCGGCCCCAAGAAATTATTCTAGTGAAAGGGCAATTAGTAGACGAAAATGGCAATGGCATCAAGAATGCTACTGTTACAATTAGCTACAATGAATCTGGCACAAGTAATACCTTTCGAGTTAACGGAGACGATGGTAAATATACTGCTGTAATTGAAGTTTCTAAGAAAGAAGATATTACAATTAGTGTAAATAAAGAGGGTTTTGCATACAATGGACTTGTTATTGAAAAAGATGAATTGGAAGCTAATAAGAGTAATGTATTACAATTGGGAAATCTGAAAATGGACACCTTACTTAAGGGTAGAACCTACAATCTATCTGATATATTTTTTGAAACTGAATCTTATGAACTAAACAAAAAATCCCTTGCTCTTTTACAAGGTTTCTCAAATTATTTACTTCAAAATCTAAAAATATCAATCGCAATAAATGGACACACAGATGATATGGGTGAAGATGATAAGAACCTTTTGCTTTCTCAAAATAGAGCTGATGCAGTTAAAAATTACCTATTAAAAAAAGGAATTGATTCAAGTAGATTAAAGAGTATTGGTTATGGCGAAAATAAACCGAGTGTGCCAAATTTGAATGAGCTAAATCGCGCTAAAAATCGTAGGACAGAATTTGAGATTCTTGAGATTGAAAAATAAGCAAAAAAAAAGGAAACCAAGGCTTCCTTTAAATATTAAAAAGTTTAGCTATTAAGCCTTTGTAAAATTCTTTTTCTCACGAATACGTGCAGATTTGCCTGTGCGTTCTCTGAAATAGAAAATTCGAGCTCTTCGAACTGCTCCACGCTTAACGATTGAAATTGAATCAAGAAAAGGAGATGTAATTGGAAAAATACGCTCAACACCAATATTACCTGACATTTTTCGAACTGTAAAAGTTTCAGTTGCACCATTTCCTCTTCGCTGTAAAACAACTCCTTGAAACTGCTGAATACGCTCCTTTACTCCTTCAATAATTTTATATGAAACAGAAATCGTATCTCCTGCTCCAAAAACAGGTAAATCTTTTACTGCAACTAAGTCTTTTTGTATTTCTCTAATTATGTTCATCTTCTTTTTTTAATAGCATAAGCAACAATGCGGGTGCAATATTACAAATAATTTCTCAAATTTTAAAAAGCAAATAGAATTATTTTATTGAAAAAGTAATAAAAATTAGATGTAAATTAATTTTTGAGACAATTACATCATAATTTATTTATTACAAAACAAAAAACATTAAAATAATTAGTAATATAATAAGTCCATATATATAATATAACTCTCTATTTATTTTAGAAGAATCAATCTCTTTATTAGAATGAGGATGTGTTGACGCTTCTTCATTTTTAGACAAATAAACTACCTCTTCCTTTTTTTCAAAAAAATCAGAATTCAATACAAGTTTTTCCCAATCAAAAATATGTGTTTTACCAAGGCGAACCTCATCTCCAGCTTTCAATAATTTAAAGCCATTTAACTCTTGATTATTAACAAAAGTGCCATTTATTGATTTAAGATCAGTAATAAAAACATTTTTATATTCATCACAAAATAATTCTAAATGATGAGAATCAATCCCTGAACCCTCAATAACTAATTCATTTCTTGAAGATGTTCCGATTTTAAGATGAAGTTTCTTCATTTTATTGTCTTTATTCCTGATTAAGATACTTCTTTTTATATACTTTGATTGTCTCTTTAAGCATAGAAAAAATCATATCTGAACTTAGAATTTCTTGTTGAATTACTTTTGTGTTTGTTCCAAAACCAACAGTAAATTGAGTATTCTTTAATTTTGGGAAATTGGAATAGCTAATTTTACGGTTGTAGATTTTCTTTCGTTCAACGTTGTAAGCTCTAATTCGAATTTTTACGATAGGTTGAATATGGCCTTTTTGAAAGCCAAATAGAGACGGGGAAGTAAGCGAATAGCCACCAAAACGCACTTTAACTCGAACATAGTAATCTTTGTCATAAAAGTTAATTGCATTTCTAAGATTGTTTCTTGGCAAACCTCTAATACTTCCTGGAAAACTTGAAGACGATACTACTTCATTTTTTTTATTTTTTCTATATATACAGACTGTCTCTGAGCTAAGCACTTCTGCAACAAAATTTTCAAGAGTTATTCGAACAGAGTCGTGAAGAAAAGGCGCAAATGGGGGAATCAAATTATTATTAAAACCTAAGCTCCCTGGACTGTTAACAAAACCTAAGCTCCCTCCGTTTGTGGTTGTCTGCACTCTAGTTGCTTGCAATAATTTTTGCGAAATAGGAAAATAAACAGCATATATACCTGCACTTTGTTGTGCAAAAAAGATTAAAGGGAAAAACAAAAGTAAAACTAAATTTATTTTCATTATTTTCATTTTATCAAAACTACAAAAAAAACAAAGTGAAATTTTAAATTTTAAATTTACTAAAATTAATAATTTTATATTATAGATATAAACAAGTTTTGATACAAATCAGTTAATAAGTTCCTCCTATATTTAATTTTTAGATGCTTAACAAAACTTATCTTTATACTTCAATAGAAATTCATGGGTAAAATTATCGCAATAGCGAATCAAAAAGGAGGAGTGGGAAAGACAACAACAACTATTAATTTAGGGGCTTGTCTTGGTGTATTAGAATACAAAACGCTTATTGTGGATGCTGACCCACAAGCAAACACAACTTCCGGAATGGGGTATGACCCTAAAACAACAAGAAATATATACGATTGCTTGGTAAATAATGTAGATGTCAAGGAATTAATTATTGAAACAGAGAATCCGAATTTACATATTTTACCCTCACACATTGATCTTGTCGGAGCAGAATTAGAGATGATAAATCTACCGAACAGGGAATATTTACTTCGACAAGCTTTAACAAAAATAAAAGAGGAATACGATTTTATCTTGATAGATTGTTCTCCTTCTTTGGGTTTGATTACTGTGAATGCATTAGTTGCTGCAGATTCTATTATGATTCCTGTTCAATGTGAGTATTTTGCATTGGAAGGCCTAAGTAAATTATTAAATACTATAAAAATTGTTCAAGGTCGTTTGAATCCTGATTTGGAAATTGAAGGAATGCTGTTAACGATGTATGATACTCGCTTGCGCCTAGCAAATCAAGTAGTCGAAGAAGTGAAAACTCATTTTCAAGAACTTGTCTTTGATACTGTAATTCATAGAAATACAACTCTAAGTGAAGCATCAAGCCATGGCACATCTGTAATAATGCACGATGCATCATCTAAAGGAGCAATTAATTACCTTAATTTTGCAAGAGAAATTTTGCAAAAAAACAATTTAACAAAAATTGGTAACGATGATAAAATTATTGATTTAAACAATGAGCTCTAAACCAATTAAACAACCAGCACTTGGTAGAGGTTTAGGTGCTTTATTAGAAAATTCTAATACAGACATCACCTCTATTTCAAATGTACCAAGCAGCTCTATAGCAATGATTCTAATTGAGGAAATTGAAGCAAATCCTTTCAATCCAAGAACACATTTTGAAAAAGAAGCACTGAATGAATTATGTAAATCAATTGAAACATATGGTATAATTCAGCCACTAACTGTTCGGAAACTTGGGCGAGACAAATACCAACTAATTTCTGGAGAACGACGTTTTCGTGCTTCACAACTAATTGGAATTCGTGATGTCCCCTGCTATATTCGAATCGCAAATGACCAAGCAATGCTAGAAATGGCATTAGTAGAAAATATTCAAAGGGAAAATTTAAATGCAATTGAAATTGCTGTTTCTTATGAACGACTTCTAGAAGAGTGTAGTTTCACACAAGAGCAATTGAGTGAGAAAATTGCGAAGTCCCGTTCAAATATTGCAAATCACGTTCGCTTACTGAAACTTCCTATTGAAATTCAATCCGCAGTTAGAGACAACTTAGTTTCTATGGGGCATGCAAGAGCACTCGTTTCAATAAATGATAAAGAAGAGCAAATGAATGCTTTTCATCAAATTATATCTGAAAAATTATCCGTTAGAGATGTTGAGAATTTGGTAAAGCTACCCATTAAAAAAAATACCACTCAGAAAATAAATTTCTTAAGTGAAGATGATGCCACTCAAGAATATTTTCTCTCAGATCGTTTAGGCTCTAAAATAAAGATTCAAAAGTCAGAATTTGGAAAGGGTAAAATAATTATTCAATTTAAATCTGAAGCAGATTTACAAAGATTAATAAGTTTATTAAAAGATTAATGAGATTATCACTTGTTTTTATTAGTTTTTTCTACCTTAATTTTTTTTATAGTCAAAAAATAAAGGAAAATGATTCAATTAGCCATCCTTATAAAAAAGCGATGCTCTATTCTGCAATTATACCTGGTGGAGGTCAAATTTATACTTCTTTTAAAAGCGAAAAGAAATTCAAAAATGCCTATTGGAAAGTTCCACTTATATTCACTGGCTTGGGATTTATGGGTTATCGTTTTTCAATAAATCAAATGACGGCTAAAAGTTTGCGGAATGAGTATTCAAATCGACAAAACGGAGGCCAACTTAATAAAGAATGGGGTCAATACGATGACTATTCAATTTTAGCACTTTATAATTCCTATTTGAATAGCCGCGACTTAAGTATTCTAGGTTTTGCCGCTGTTTATTTTATTCAAATAATAGATGCTGGAGTTGAAGCTCATTTTTTAAAATTTGATGTTAGCCCTAATCTTACTTTGAAATTTGATGCTACATTAATGTCTTTTAATTCTCCAGGAATTCGTTTAAACCTTACTTTTCATTGATTTAAAATCGTATTTTTGTTACAATGAATATCGCACTAATTGGTTATGGGAAAATGGGGAAAGCAATAGAAGAAATTGCTATTTCTAGAGGCCACAGTGTTGTTGTAAAGTTTAATAGTCAAAATCCATTGGAAAGCAGTCAATTGAGAACTACAGATGTTGCAATAGAATTTTCACAGCCTGATTTAGCTCTTAAGCATATCAAATTATGCGCGGATGGTCAAATTCCAATTGTTGTTGGAACGACAGCTTGGGAAGAACACTTGCCAGAAATTATAAATCATATTGATAAACGTGAGGCAAGTTTAATTTATTCAAGTAATTTTTCGATCGGTGTAAATTTATTTTTTGAAATGAACAAGCATTTAGCGAGATTAATGAATGATAAAACAGACTATGTAGCTTCTATAACAGAAATACATCACGCACAAAAAATTGATGCTCCAAGTGGAACTGCAGTAACCTTGGCAAAAGATTTGATTTCTAATCATCCTACTTATTCTTCTTGGAAATTAATAGGACAATCTGAAAATATGGAGAAAAGTGATTTACAAATAAGCGCTATCCGAGAGGAAAACGTTCCAGGTACGCACTTAATTTCCTATACTTCTGAAATTGACACATTAACGATTGAACACCAAGCTCACAATCGCAAAGGTTTTGCACTAGGTGCAATAATAGCGGCAGAATTTATTCATAAAAAACAAGGGGTTTATACCATGTCTGACATTTTAAAATTTTAAATCATGAGTTTTATTTATTTTTATTTATTGATTCTTTTGCATCCTTACATTGCACTATGGCCAAAAAGTTTCACAAAAGCTGGACGAAAAAGTTGGGAAGCCTTAATTCCTGGTTATAATTATTATGTAGCTTTTAAAATCACGATTGATAAACCTTTTTGGTCCTTGTTGTTATTATTCCCAGGAGTTCATTTAGTAATGCTTGCCTCGATTAATGTAAGTTATATAAGAAGATTTGGCTTCTTTTCATTTACAGATACGCTACAAGGGATTTTCTTCCCTTACCTTATTTTTGCTAAAATCGCTAATTCTGAACTTCCATTTCTAAATGAAACTAATTGGTCTAATTCCCGGGAAATTGAAATGCGAAAATGGGGAGATCACATCGTATTATTTCTTTCTGTTCCTGTTCTTGGACATCTTATTGCTCTTGCTTTTGGAATGTTTTCACGAGAAAAGCCTGGCGTAAAATCAAGAATAAAGGAATGGGGTGATTCAATTTTATTTGCACTTGTTGCTGCAAGTATTATTAGAACTTATGTCTTTGAACCTTTCCAAATTCCAACTGGATCAATGGAAAAAACACTTTTAGTAGGGGATTTTCTCTTTGTCAATAAATTAGCTTACGGCTCAAAAGTGCCTGTAACTCCCCTCTCCTATCCCTTGGTTCATAACACAATTCCTTGGATTAATATAAAATCCTACACTACATTAGAAAAAGGAATATACACTCGCTTGCCAGGTTTTGGAAAAGTAAATCGAAATGATGTTGTAGTATTCAATTATCCTTCAGGAGATACTGCTGTTTTTGACCCAAGAATGCCAGATGGTTTGATGGGACACGATTATCATGGAATAATCAACAATGAAGCTTTTTATCAATTCAGAAACTCTCCAGAAATAGGTAATAAATTCCAAAATTTAATTGCTGAACTTAAGAAAAGGGGGGAAACTGAACAGCGTGCTGATAGTATCGCAAATAGTGAGTTACTAAAGTATTATATTGAATCGCATTCAAAATGGAAGCAACTAGCACGCCAAAAATTAGCGCGTGGAGAATTTCCTGGTGACCCCGATATGACCGGTACACTTCCTGAAAAACACGGAGGTTTGGTTTTTAGACCCGTAGATAAGAGAGAAAATTATATTAAGCGTTGTGTTGGAATTCCAGGAGATAAAATGAAAGTAGAAGCTTCAATACTATATGTTAATGGTAAAAAAGCTTTTGTCTCTGAAAATCAATGCTTGCAATATAAAGTCCCAAAAAAAAGTGTTCTTTTTCCTACTGCAACAGAAATGTATGAAAGATATAAATTAGAAAACGACCCAAATGGCTCTAGAACAGATTTTGACGAACAAAACACTGATTTTTATTTATTGACACTTACAAAATCTGAAAAAAGATTAATTGAAAAAGACTTTAAGATTAAAATGGAAATATATAGGACACCTCGCTATAGTGTAGGTCCAGAATATATCCCAAATGCCATGGAATTAATTGAAAACGCAAGTGTTTTCCCAAAAGATTTCTTTATAAATAATACAACTACAGATTTTCAGGAGTTTCAAGTTCCAGCTAAAGGTCAAACAATAATAATATCAAAAGATAATATTGCTTGGTATAGAAGAATAATCACAGCGTATGAAGGTCACAAACTTGAAGAACGCAAAGATGGAAGCATCTTGATAGACGGAAAAAAAGTGACTTCCTACACATTTTCTATGAATTACTATTGGTTAATGGGAGACAATCGTTACAATTCAGCAGATTCTCGAATTTGGGGCTTTGTCCCAGAAGATCATGTTGTAGGTCGCGCATCACTTGTATGGTTCTCTAAAAGTTCTTATTTGGGTATTCGTGTAGAACGAATTTTCAAATTTATTCATTAATGACGATTCTTCCGATTGCTTATTTTCCTTCAGTTCATTATTTGAAGGAATATTTTTTGGAAGCTACTACACATCTAGAAATTCACGAGAATTTTGTTAAGCAAACCATTAGAAATCGCTGTGAAATTTTATCAGGAAATGGTGTTTTACGCTTGAGTATCCCATTAAAACACTCCAACGGTATAAAAATAAAGACAAAAAATATTCGAATTGATTTTGGAAAATCGTGGCAAACAAATCATTGGAAAGCCATAAAAAGTGCTTATGCCTCAGCTCCCTATTTTGAGGATTATGAGGAACAAATAAATCAAATTTTACTTGCTAAAGATGAATTCCTTGTAGATAAAACCCATCGAATTTTTGAGTTCTTATTTTCTATTCTTGAAATAAATAAATCAATTAGTTATACGAAAATATATACTGAACAAACTGAAAGAGATTTTAGAACTCTTGATTTTATGAAGAATTCATTTGAAATCAAAGAATACCAGCAAGTTTTTTCATACGGAAAGGGTTTTTATTCGAATTTATCCATGATTGACTTACTCATGAATGAGGGTCCCTTTATACGAAATTGGATACTAACGAATAGGAACTAATTCGAATCTATTTTTTGATTGAAATATTTTGTTCCATTTTAAACGAACAATTGCTGGTGACATTAAATCAGAATTAGAAATTAATAAATCTCCAGAAGGATGAAAAGTCATTGCTTTAGGATTGGACACTAATTTCTCATCTAAAAAAATTAGATTTTGTACCTCACCAAATTGATTAAATACAACGATACTTCTATTTTCTGAAGAAAGAATATATATTTCATTAGTTTTGGGATGAATAGCCATAGCTGTTGGATTAAAAATTAGCTGCGAAAGACAATCACTTAAATCTGTAAATTTATTTTGAGGAGTAGCAATATTATTTTCTATTGCAAACATTTCTAAATCACTAATTGATATGTCGAAAAGTGCCTTTTCATTTAATTTACGCTTAGAAATAGTATATGTATAGATTGAATTACTAATTGGGTTATCAATTTCCAAATTATTTTGTGTTAAAATAAACATGCGCTTAGTTGATTCATGAATGCAGGTAGCAGCAGATTTCCAATTGCCTAAAATATCATTTTCTGTCACGAGTGAACTTGAATCATAAGGAGGCAATAAAAAATGAACCTGTACTTGATCATCAAGCAAAATAATTGTAGAATCAATTCGTGAAAAATCTATGATTTTATTTGGTAAATTAATAGTTATTGGAGTTGAAACTTGATTCGAACTCAAATCAAATAAAACCAAAGAACTTTTATCTTCTTGAAGACAAATTAAAATAGTAGAATCAAGAAAAGCAATATCAGAAAAAGATTCTATTCCCATTGGAAGTAATGAAATCTGATCAGATTGAGCTAAATT
>Ga0214919_10007183_pt1 | contig 15100 bp, 11 predicted proteins | sample LL1503_MetaG_FD_177994 | JGI IMG/M metagenome (GOLD analysis project Ga0214919, IMG submission 177994) | Freshwater microbial communities from Lake Lanier, Atlanta, Georgia, United States - LL-1503 | ecosystem: Environmental > Aquatic > Freshwater > Lake | place: USA: Georgia | collected... | reverse complement strand
GTAATCGTTGATGTTGAAGGCGAAGGCACTGATGAACACTTCACAATTCGTGGTGAGTTCAAAGGCGAACTAAGCGACATTGTTATTGATGCAGCGCCAGTAGTTGAGTAACTTGCACCTGCTTCAAAGTTAAGTTTGCTGCCCTTGGCCCACAGGCCAAGGGCAGCATCAATATGTGGGACATCAGTTCGTGTAGGTCTGCTGAATCGCCCCAGAGTTCAGGGCGGTTTCTGCCGGCGAGTTGGGTTGGGGCAGAATTGTCCTATGACATACACATTGATTTTGGTTCGACACGGCGAAAGCCAGTGGAATGAAAAAAACTTATTCACTGGCTGGGTCGATGTCGATCTCAACGAAAAGGGTCTCGGCGAGGCTAGCCGTGCGGGCGCGCTGCTTCTAGAGAGTGGCATCCTCCCTGATGTTCTTCACACTTCACTGTTACGCCGGGCCATCAAGACTGCAAACATCGCACTCGACGTAGCTAGCCGGCACTGGATTCCAGTTACTCGCTCTTGGCGCCTAAATGAGCGCCATTATGGCGCGTTACAAGGTAAGGACAAAGCTCAGACTCTAGCTGAATTTGGTGAAGAGCAGTTCATGTTGTGGCGTCGGTCTTATGATGTTCCACCACCGGCTATCGCTGCTGATAACGAGTATGCACAAACAGGCGATACACGATATGCAGATATTCCAACATCAGACCTGCCAGCCACTGAATGCTTGGCTGACGTTGTTAAGCGAATGCTGCCTTACTGGGAAACAAACATAGTTCCAGATTTGAAGCAAGGAAAAGTTGTAATGATTGCAGCTCATGGGAATTCATTACGTGCATTGGTTAAACACCTTGACGGAATCAGTGACGATGACATAGCAGGGCTAAACATTCCAACTGGAATTCCTTTGGTATACGACCTTGATGATAACTTTAAGCCAATAGTTAATGGTGGTAAGTATCTTGATCCAGAAGCTGCAGCGGTTGCTGCTGCAGCGGTTGCTAACCAAGGTAAGAAGTAAAAATTTCAGTTAAGACTTGAAGCAAATAAAAAGTGGGCAGCAGTTGCTGCCCACTTTTTATTTAGTCTCAGTATCGAATTAGTCCGAAGTAGATTTGCTAATAAGCGGAAAAATCTTTCGGTAAGCGGTAACAAGAAGTGCTGGCCCAATGATGACAAGTAGTACGATCGCTGCTGGCCATACTGCTCGGCTACCTTGTGGCTGGACAGTAATTACCACTGGCTGTACTGCAGACTCATTACTCACCACCCCGGTTCCACCGTCGACACCCGTTGTTCCGGTTCCACCGGTTGTCCCGGTACCACCTGTGTTGCCTGTTCCGGTTCCACCGGTTGTCCCGGTACCACCTGTGTTGCCTGTTCCGGTTCCACCGGTTGTCCCGGTACCACCTGAGTTGTCTGCCCCGGTACCACCTGAGTTGTCTGCCCCGGTACCACCTGAGTTGTCTGCCCCGGTACCACCTGTGCCACTGTTGCCGGCGCTACCTGAATTCTCGCCAATCTTGCCAGTGAAGGTTGGGTTGTCGCAGTTAGTCGCAGTTGGCTTAGCCGGAATCTTGATGTGACCTGGGATGTTTTGGATTGCATCGAAAACAACCTGGACTAGCACAGGAGGTAGGGGCGCGTAACCGAGAACTGAAGCTTTCTGTTGACCTTCACACGCGAAGTAGCGTACAAACGAAGATAAGACTGCGCCTCGGTCAGCTGAGAGTCCCGTACCTTTATTCGTAACCATGTACGAGTATGACGAAATTGGGTAAGCAGCCGAATTTGGGTTGTTGTAGACACCACTAAGGATCTGGGTGTTATCCGGGTTTAGCCGAGCAGCCTGCAGCGCCACTGAGACGTTTTCAGGAGTCGGTAGGACAAACTTGCCTGCCTTATTTTTCACAGCGGCCACCGGGAAACCACGCTGTAATGCGTAGCCTGTTTCTACGTAACCGATTGCACCTACGCCTGTTGAGCGGTTAGCAACATAGTTGGCTACACCGTCGGAACCTGTTTGACCGATGAATCCGCTAACTACCGGAAAGTTTGAAGTGCCAACTGATGACGGGATACCGTTACTGTTTGCGAATGAGGACCAGTATGAGCTCTGCTGCTTAGCAAGGAAAGCTGTGAACTGAGCCGAAGTACCTGAACCGTCCGACCGGACCACAGGAGTGATTGCTTTAGCCGGAAATGCACGGCCGCCGTTTTCTGCAGTAATTTTAGGGTCAGACCAGTTCTTGATTTTGCCAGTGAAAATCTGCGCAATAGTTTCTGGCGACAGTTGCAAATTTGTGATCCGTTTTCCGGTTGCATCAAGCAAGTTGTACATCATCGCGGTACCACCAGCAACGATCGGAAAATATTGGTAAGTCTTTTTCTGTGCCTCTAAGGCTGTAACTTCGGCCTGTCCTGAAACAACTCCGGCGTCTCCTTCTTTCGAGAACGGGATTTCAGTAACTGCGAAATCTACTTTTCCCGCTATGTAAAGTGAACGTCCAGCTGAAGATCCGGAACCTGTGTAATTAACTTTTAGTCCGAGCTTGCTTTTAACATCTGCGCGCCACTGGTCAACTGCGATCTGACTCCAAGTTGAGCCAGCACCCTGGACAGTTGGGCTACCAGCCTCAGCCGTCGAGATGCCACCAAGTAGCAGTAATCCAGTTACGGAAAGAGTAGTTACAAGTGAAAATGTTCTTTTCATGATTTATCCGAATCGTCCGTTCACATAGTCTTCAGTCCGTGGGTCAGTTGGGTTGCTAAACATGCGATCTGTTGGTCCAGCTTCAACGATGTGTCCTGGCTTGTTCTCAGCAGCAAGGAAGAATGCACATTGCTGTGAAACACGCTGTGCCTGCTGCATGTTGTGGGTAACAATCACAATCGTTACATTCGGAGAAATCTCCGCAATGGTCTCTTCAATTCGACGGGTTGAAGTTGGATCCAGCGCGCTACACGGCTCGTCCATTAGCAAAACTTCTGGTTCTACCGCCAGTGAGCGAGCGATACAAAGGCGCTGCTGCTGACCACCAGATAATCCGCCACCGGCATCTTTCAAGCGGTCGGCTACTTCTTTCCAAAGGCCGGCGCGACGCAAAGATGTTTCAACGATGTCATCTTTGTTATCCATCTTCATACCAGCAAGTTTCAATCCCGACAAGACATTGTCGTAGATGCTCATTGCAGGGAATGGGTTTGGTTTCTGGAATACCATACCCACGCGGCGCCGAGTATCAGTTGCCCGCAGAGTTGGGTCGTAGATGTCCTGACCGTCAAGCAGAACCCGCCCAGCCAGTGAAGCGCTAGGAACGAGTTCGTGCATTCGATTTAATGTGCGCAAGAATGTTGACTTGCCACAACCCGAAGGGCCGATGAGCGCAGTGACTTCTTTGGGCTTCATTACAAGCGAAACGCGATCTAGAACTTTGCGTTCACCGAACCAGCAGCTGACATCTTCAGCGACTAATCCACCGCGTAATGACTCGTTAAAGTCATAGTTCACTTCTGGGCCTGTTGATGTTGTCGACATGTCTACCTCCGAGACTTGATCTGTCGTGAGCCAATAATGCGTGCCAAAGTAAATAGCACAAGAACGAGAACGATTAGTACGAGTGCGCCAGCCCATGCACGAGTTTGTTGCTCAGCAAATGGGTTACGAATCAATGTATAAACGAAAAGCGGTAAAGATGACTGCGGACCACTCGCTGGGTTTGCATTCATTGCTGAGTTTCCGAATGAAGTCATAATCAGTGGAGCGGTTTCGCCAACTGCGCGAGCAACACCTAGGACTACAGAAGTAACAAGACCTGCGCGAGCAGTAGGTAGTACAACAGACCAGGTTGTACGCCACTCGGTTGAGCCAAGCGCTAAGGAAGCTTCGCGAAGACCATCCGGAACCAAGCGAAGTACTTCTTCAGACGTACGAGTAATTGAAGGCAGCATCAGAACCGATAGTGCTAACGATGCAGCAAAACCAGAAAAGTCATTTCCGAACTGAATAATCCACACCGAGTAAATGAACAAGCCTGCAACGATTGATGGGACACCAGACATCGCATCGACAAATGTTCTTACTGGGCGGCGCATTGGTCCACGGACTTCATTAAGGAACACCGCAGTTAGCATGCCAAGTGGTACAGAAATCAGGATTGCGATTCCAACTTGTTCTAGTGTTCCAACAATTGCGTGGGCTGCGCCACCACCAAGGTCCAAAGTTCCTGTTGTGGAAAGGTCTTTGAAGAAGAAGTCTTTGTTAATTCCAGGCAGACCCTTTGCCACGATGTAACTGACAATAAATACCAATGGAGCCAGGACAATCGCGGCGCCCGTTGCCACAATAACTGTGAACATCTTGTCGCGAGCCGCCAGTTTTCCTTCATGTTGACCAACAGCTAGTCGGTAAACAATTATGAAAAGCACGTACCAAATGAAACCAAGCGCCGGCTTATTGCGTAGTGGTGAAAGTTGGTAAAACGCCAACCAAGTTAGAACACCTGAAGAAATAATGGAACCTGCCATCAAGGTGACATCGTCTTTATGCCATCCTCGGCCGGTCCGCCTTACTTCCACGCCAGCTTCTACACGTTCGCCTGTAACAGTTGTCATTAAATTTCAACTCCTGCACCTGAGCGTGATCGAGCGACCACAATTGAAGCTAAGAAGTTAACAATTAAGGTAACGACGAATAGCGCCAGACCAGCAGCCATCAGGGCTGATAGTGAAAGACCAGATGCTTCACCGAACTTAAGCGCAATCAAAGCTGCGACGGAGTTGGTACCAGTCTGCAGGACTTGCGAGGAAATTGTGAAGGACGGGCTGATGATTAGAGCAACCGCAATAGTTTCACCAAGCGCGCGACCCAGACCAAGCATTGAGCCGCCGATAATTCCGCCACGACCAAATGGAAGAACAACGGTTTTAATCATGTCCCAACGAGTAGAGCCCAGTGCTAGCGCAGCCTCGCGCTCACCCGGAGGTGCCTGGCTAAAGACTTCGCGCACAACTGATGCGGTAATTGGCAGAACCATGAGTGAGACAACAAAGCCAGCTACGAATGCCGAACTGGTAAATGTTGGTGAGTCAACTTTGAAGAAAGGAATCCAACTTAAGTTCTGACTCAGAAATTCGGCAAAGGGTACGAGTAAGGGTTGTAGAACGAAGAGCCCCCACAAACCGTAAATCAAACTTGGAATTGCAGCAAGCAAGTCAACCAAGGCAGTAAGTGGTTTGCGCAGCTTGCGAGGCGCGAAATCGGTTAAGAACAGTGCAATCGCGATAGCAAGAGGGATGGCAATTACTAGTGCGATTAGCGCAATAATTAGTGTCCAGTAAATAACGGCTGCAATACCAAATGAGGGTGGGCTGCCTTGCGGTTGCCATAAAGTCTTGGTGAAGAAGTTAAAGCCCATGTATTTCAGTGCTGCACTTGAGCGAATTAGTAGGAAAGCCCCAATGAAAACCAAAAGAATTAGGGTAAGTCCGCCAGCACTTTGCGCAATGCCTCGATAAATTCGGTCAGACTTTGTTCGCGATGCCGCAACGGTTCTAGCTTCTTGTGGCGGTGTTACATCGGTTGGTTGATCCCAATCAACAAGTACTGGACCATCCTGCGTTACCCCAGAGTTTGGGTCTTCGCTCATTTGTCACTCTCAATTTCAAGACTAGGAATAACGGGTCAAAAGTCACTTTACAGTGGCCTTGACACCATTTGTATCGGACTAAAGTGACCATTAGTTAACGGTGAGATGAATTGTTGGTGTATAAGGTCCGCTCGACTTGAAATTACTACTTGTTATACCTAATGCTAGGTGTGTAGCCGTTTAGTAGCAGCGGAAATTGCCCATTGGCCATGTCTGGAAAGTGAGATGGGAAGTGCCTGAATCTAGGCGTTTTACTGGCAGAAAATTGATTGCGATTTTCTGTTCCGCTCTTTTTCTGAGTTTTACCATTTCTGCTGCGTTCTCCCCATCGGTTCAGGCTGATGGCCCCGAGATTTCAGTTTCACCGCAGGCTGCCCTTCGTGATGGCCAGGTCGTCACCGTAACTTGGTCTGGGTTTAATCCCTATTCGCTTATTGCGATCCGCCAGTGTGTAGCTGGGGCAACAGATTCGACCAAATGTTCTGCCGGTGCTAGTGGAATGCTAATTGAAACTAGCGATCGAACTGGTTCGGGTATGGCATATTTTAAGGTCGTTTCAACCGAAGGAACAGTTAACTCAAATTTACCGGGCGCAGATGGAACTAAATGTGGTGTTAGTTTCCCGTGTGATGTGTCTCTAACCCTTTTGGCAGATGTCAATCAGCCAGCCTCTGGCTTGCTAAAGCCAATTACATTCTCTCCGGAACCCACAAGTTGCCCTACTGAAAACATGAAGAATATAACGGGTGGCGGTTCAGGCGCCCTTACCGCTGCCATGCCAGCTTGGCAGATTGCGCTTTGTAAAGGTGCGGGCCGAGTCAACGTAGATTACCTTGCCACCCGTGGTGACGAGGGTGGTCGCCAAGATTTCTACTGCGGTTTGATTGATTTTGCAGTCACGGAAATCAAAGATGAAGAGGGCGAAAAATGTATGATGACGGGGCAGGTGCGTAAAGGCATTTATGTACCAATCGCCAACACAGCCCTTGTTTTTGCTTATTCCATGCGAAATCGCGCTGATCAGCAGCACCTAAAATCAATTAAATTAACACCGAGCATGCTGGCACAAACCATGACGGGCCAGGCGCTCAACTGGGGCAGTCATTCAGTGTCATCTACAAAAGATGTTGCAATTTTTGCGTTAAATAACTCAGATTCCCCACAAGTAACTGGAATAACTGGAGACGGATCCACTATTACTGTGACCGCGCGTACCAACCTGAATGTTGGCGACACCGTAATTGTCGATGAAGTAAATCCGCCTGGTTACAACAGTGAGTATCAAGTCACTAGCGTGAATTGGGTTGATGATGCCGATCACACCAAGGGGCAGTCGAGTTTCACTGTCGATGGCGGCTACAAGCGGGCATACATTTCTGGCGGACTTGTAAATCCCACAAATTTATTGCCAGGAAATGTTTCCGTATATGGTCGCGCAGATGCCTCTGGGTTGAATTTTTTGATGACTAGGTTCTTCTTGGAGCGGGCAGCCGCAGCTTTCCATGCGCCGGGTGGTCAATTTAGTGAAGAAGGTTTCCCAGTTGCTTCTGTATACATGCCGCTCGCAGACTCACTAGATCCCACGGCTTTTCGCTCTAACTCAGATGCAGTTGTAACTGCAATGCGCGGGTCTGATGATCTAACTGGCGGAACCGGGTACCTAGCACCTATGGATGCTGCAACAGCAAAGTTTAATGGCCTACCCGCGGTATCAATCCAGAGTGTAGATGGCAGCAGATTCATAGCGCCAACCACAGAGTCAATCAAACTTGGCATTGACGAAATGACAAAAGATGCAGCAACAGGCGTGGCATCTGCAAACTTAGCTCCGAGTAATCCAAACGCCTACCCACTGGTTTTCACGATTTACGCGCTGGTTCCAGAAGAAGCGGCGAGTAAAGAATCAGCACAAGCTCTGCAGGCCATGTTGACACAAATCCGCGATCATAGCGGCGACTCTGAAGTGTCAAGTGGATATGTTGGCTTGACCTCCGCGCAGAAGCAGCAGATTACCTCTGCAATCGGTAAAATTTCTGGACCAGTGGAGTCACCATCACCATCACCAAGTGCTTCTTCAACATCAAGTGCCGAGCCATCACCAAGTGTCACTGCCCAGCCGACTTCAAGCCCAACTGTTACGGAGCCAGCGGGTGTTGACCCAGGTACCACAGGTTCTGGGGGTGCTGGCACTGGAGTCGATGATGGAGCAGATGGACCGGTTGATAACGGTGGTGGAATTATCCAACAAATTTCAACGAAACTTCCATCTATTTTTGCTGTGCCATTTGCTCCACGCACTGGCGCTGCAGCAGGAATCCTGCCCGCACTACTCTTATTGGGGCTATCTGCTTCTGCAGTAAGCGCCTTGAACAAAGTAAAAAAGGACACCAAATGACGCTTGATGTTGATGAAGTAAGTTCTCCAGGTCAGGGCAAAAAACAATCTAGCCAGTTACCTACCTATGTTGCATTAGTCATCTTGGGCGTTGCCCTAGTCGAGTTTGTTTTAAGTCCACTATTTCAACAACGTGCACAGCAGCAACTCACAAGCCAGTTCAATGAGATGGTCACTAAAGCCGCTACGGCCATTGGCCAATCAACAGTTAGCCCGCTTCCAGATACTGCCCCAGAGTCTGGTTCAGCAGTCGCCGTAGTTAACATTCCAAAACTTGGGTTAACGCAGGTTGTGGTTGAAGGTATTTCAAGCAACTTCACCCAAGCGGGGCCAGGCCACGTACCAGGCACTGTATTGCCTGGACAAGCCGGCGAGTCAACAATCGTTGGTCGCCGAACCACATTTGGCGCACCATTTTTCAGTATCGGGTCACTAAAAAGTGGTGATGTAATAAAGGTGATCACGGTTGAAGGCCCGTCCGTATACAAGGTGGTTGACGCAAAAAAAGCGCAGGCACTAACTGGGGCTAATACTTTAAAACTCGTAACAGCTACACCACCGGTTCTGGCATTCGGCTCATCGTCGATAACAGCAGAACTTCAAGGCAAGCCGTATCCAGCGACACCAAAAAATGCTCGAACCGCGCCGTCAACAAATCAGTTCGCCTCGATGGTGCTATTGCTTGAAGTACTTGTTGTTGCGCTGTATCTAAGTCGCGGGATCTATCGCCGATTTGGACCAATTATTGGTTGGTTACTGCTAGCACCATTAGTTGGTGGCTCGGTTGTGGCATTAACTTTAGCCCTAGACACTTTGCTCCCAGCAACGATATAAACCCTTTAAAACAAGGGTTTTTCGTTGTTTCTGATTGTTAACCAACATTTCAGCAAACTGCCACATGTAACTCACCTCTACGTTGCCTTACTTCGCTTTACTGATGTCTGTCAGGAGTGGTTCCTGACATTCTTCCGAAAGAGGACACACATGCGAACAGAACAAAAGTTCGGCACAAGCATCAAAGCTATTGTTGCCGGCGTTGCTCTTGTTAGTGGCTTAATTGCATCAGCAGTTCCTGCTGGCGCTGTCACTACTGCACCTGCTCTTTCAACAATGGATCGCACCATTGTTGGTTCAGGTTCAGACACAACATACGACTTAATGATGACCCTAGATAAGGTTTACAACGCAGCCAACGGTTGCGCAACAATCTGGGCATCTTCTGCTAGCCAGCCATTCAGTGGCCAGTGCGACACCGCAGACAATGCTGCAGGTAACGGCCCAGATAAAAGCTCATTCCCATGGGTTAACGAAAGCCATGCAGTAATCAAGCAGCTTTACCCAGTTGGTTCAGGCAATGGCCAGAACGAATTGTGTAAGCAGAACCTTGTTAACGTTCGTGCAGTAGATTTTGCGCGTTCATCAAGTGGTCCTACCACCGGTTCAACTTCAGAAAAATGTTCAGATCTTAAGTACATCGCTTACGCTGAAGATGCTGTTACTTGGTACCACTTCACAAAGAACCCAGATGGCACCGATACCGCATCAGCTCGCATCGTGTCTATCGATCAGGCAACCCTAAAGACAATCTTCCGTGGTGAAGTTACTCTTTGGTCACAGCTAAACGGCAACACCGGTGTTCTAGATGCAGATGGCAAGTCATTCGCACCTACTGGTGAGTCTGCGACGGCTACCCTAGCGGAGCCACTACCGGCAACCGGTATCGTGCTGTACTCAACCCAGACCTCATCTGGTACCTACAGCTACTGGACTAACGCATCGCGCACCAACTCAGCAACCAAGATGAGTGCGCCAGCTGCTTCACCAGTTCCTTCACAGACTGCACACGCTGTTTACACAACTAACCAAGAGAACTACCCAGCTGCAATCGCACAGGATCAGAACACCAACAACGCGATTTACTTCATGTCAGTTGGTCGTTACAAGCAGCTTGCAAAGATCACTGATCAGGAATCTGCTTACTCAACTGCAACTGCAACCGGCACAAAAAATGCTGGTGGTTACGCTGATGCTCTTGGTCAGGTTGATGGCAAAGCGCCAACAATTGCTAACATCGCAAAGGGTGCGGACAAGACCACAGGTTACTTCCCGTACTCACGTGATGTATTCAACATCACCCGTTACGCGTCAGCTGCAACAAATGCATACGTTGGTCCAAATGGCTTCATTTGTACAGTTACCAACAGCACTAAAGACCGCATCAAGATGGATGGCTACCGGACAATCGTCGAAGCAGCTATCAAGTCTGAAGGTTTCGCACCGCTAACAGTATCAAGTGGCTCATACTGCCGCGTGCGTACTGCCAACGTTGCTACAACTGCAGACGATGCAACAGCACCGGTAATCACCCTAGCTTCACCATCTCCAAGTGCAAACGCATCTGGCGAAGCGACATTCACAATCAACTTCAATGAATCAGTTCGTGCAACTGATGCAAGCAAGTTAACTGTGACCCAGAGTGGTAACAGCGCGATTGCATTCACTACAACTGCGACAAACAGCAAGGGTGTAGCAGTAAGCGCATTTGATGCAGGTAACACAAACGACTTGGATCCATACGCAAACAAAGTCCTTTCAAACCTTGTGGTTCGAGTGACTGGTATTGCTTACGATGCAGATGGCACGCACCCAGTTCAATTGACACTTGCTGCCGGAGCTGTTGCAGACCGCGCTGGAAACTCTTCAATTGCATTCACCCCAGCTAGCATCGCAAGTAACACGACACCTGCCGATACAACAGCACCTGTCATTGCTGACAACGGCTCTACCTTCACCAAGACAACAGCTACTGGCAACGGCACATTCGTAGTCAACTTCTCAGAACCAGTTCGTGCGATTGATTTGACTAAGTTCCATGTCATCTCAAGCACAGTTGGCGCTGCTCCAGTTGAGATCATCGATGCAACTACCGCTGCTACATCACGCACTGTGTACACCTGTGCAACGGTTCATGACCCAAGTATTTGGGGTACTTGCAACTTCTGGGCAAACAACAACTCTGACAACTCAAACGGTTCATTCGCTGTAACAGCAATGACCGTGCGCGTTAAGTCAGCTGCTGTAAAGACCCAGGCTGCACTTGTTATCGATGCTGGCGCATTCAGCGATAAGGCTGGCAATGCAAACGTTGCTGCTGTTCTGAAGAAGCCATTAGCTACCAACAACTTGACTGTAGTTGGAACTTGGGCGACAAACGGAACCGACGTTGTCTCATCTAAGTTGAACGATGCTCGTACCTACTACGTATTTGGCAACAGCGTTAACGTTGTGCTTGATAAGAACGTTCTAGGTGGAAAAGTTAGCGTCAAGATCGATGGCGTTGAATACGCAAACGGCGCTCCAGCCGAAGGTCAGATCAGTTGGGATCTAAACGGTTCAGGAACAGTTACTGTTTCAAAGACCGGTCTAGCAAATGGTTACCACACCGTAATCATCAAGAACCTAGGCAAGTCACCAACTGCTACTGGCACAACTGCAGTGCAGGCTACCTTCGTTAAGGTAACTGTAAAGTCAGTTAGCTAATTAGTGAGTAAGTCGAAGGGGTCCTGGGAAACCAGGGCCCCTTCTTCTGTTTCTGGTGAAATTCCCGCTCAGGGTGAAAGCAGATTAGCTGGCGCAGAGCAGTGCTGTTTAGTGGACCAGCGCCATAGAACTTGGGCAAATATCAGTTGCCAGAAACAGCATGCTGGTAAACATCGAGCAACTCATCCGTTGTTCGATCCCAACCGAAATTTGCTGCGTGCGCTGTAGCGCCTTGCTGAAGTTTTGCGGCGAAATCTGGATCTGTCAGAATCCGATTAATAGCTCGGGCCCAGTCTTCTGGGTTGTGGCCATCTACCAGCAAGCCGCTTAACCCATCAGCAACCGTCGTGGTTAGTCCGCCGACCCGAGTAGCTATCACTGGGGTTCCGCAGGCTTGAGACTCAAGGGCAACGAGCCCAAATGATTCGCTGTGTGATGGCACTGCACAAAGGTCGGAAGCCTGGAACCACTCGACCAAACCTTGTCTGCTTATTGGCGGAACAAATTTCACCAAGTCGCGAATACCAAGTTCATCTGCGAGGCGATGTAGTGCATCAGGTTCGTCGAGGCCGCTTCCTGATGGTCCACCGCAAATAGCAACGACTAAATCTTCACGTAATTCGGGGTTTTGCTTGATTAATTCTGCTGCGGCTTTAAGGAGCACATCTGGTGCTTTAAGTGGCTGAATCCGCCCAACAAACAGCAGGACTCTGGCTTGTGCATCTAAACCGAGCTGTTTTCTGGCGGCAAATTTATCGCCTGGTACAAACATGTCTAAGTCAACACCGGGATTAATAACCCGTACACGCTCTGGCTGAGCGTGGTAGAGCTCGATTAGTTCGCTAGCTTCTTGATCAGTGTTTGCCACCAGATAGTCAGCGATTGCGACAACCTGCTCTTCACCAATTTCGCGGACTGCAGGTTCGGGGGAGTCACCTTCAGCAAGAGCAGCATTTTTAACCCTAGCCATGGTGTGCATGGTGTGAACTAGCGGAACGCCCCATCGCTCTTTAGCGATCCAACCAACTTGGCCTGAGAGCCAGTAGTGGCTGTGGATCAAGTCATAAAACCCGATATCTTTAGCTGCTTCGGCTCGAAGGAGTCCTGCTGTTACTGCGCAAAGTTGTGCTGGTAGCTCCTCTTTACTCAACCCTTCAAATGGACCAGCGGGTATATGCCGAACTTTTACCCCTGGCACGAACTCAACGACTTCCAGGTCGGCGGCCGTGGTCGCACGGGTGAAAATCTCTACTTCAATTCCACGTTCAGCGATCCGTTTTGCGGTCTCAGCAATGTAAACATTCATGCCACCAGAATCACCAAACCCTGGTTGGTGCAATGGCGAAGTGTGTATTGACAAAATCGCAATACGGCTAATTTTTTTGTTCATGAAGTATCACAAACAAATCTAACTAATATTTTGGGTTTATGCCTTGGAAATGGTAGCCAACTGACTAGTGGGAATAAGGCACACCCGTGACTACGTGCACTAATCGACGGGCAACGGTAACAGCGTGGTCGCCAAAGCGCTCGTAAAAGCGCGATAGAAGAGTCACGTCAATGGCTGCCTCAACCCCATGTGACCAACCATCCGATAGAACAATCATGAATAGTTCTCGGTGTAAACGATCTAGTTCATCGTCATAAATTGCTATCTGTTCAGCCAAGCTAGCATCGTGAGTTTCAACAACTTCGCCAGTTTTTTCAACAATCTGGAAAGCGGCTTTACCCATCTGGGCGAAAGTTTCTTGCAGCTCTGCTGGAATCGCAGGATTTGGATAGCGAAGCCGAACCTGCTTTGCTATGTGGACAGCCAAATCACCCATTCGTTCCAATGAAGTTGCCATTCGCACTGCGCTCATGACCATCCGTAATTTACGAGCTACAGGTGCTTGAGTCGATGTGATTTGGAAGCATTCGTCTTCGATTTTGGCATTTAAGTCGTTTAGCGGGTCGTCGCCACCAATTACCTGCTGCGCTAAAGCTAAATCACCAGTAAGTAACGCTGCGGTGGCATCGGTAATTGCCTTACCGACTAGTTGGGTCATCAGTATTAAGTCAGCGTTAACGTGGGAGAGTTCGTTGCGATCCATTTCAGACATGCCAACAGTTTAGCCCGACAATCTTCGTTCACTTGGTATTTACTCATTCAAACAATGGGTATCTATTTGCCAAATTTAAACCTACAACTTTATTAACAGATGGAAATTTATGCAGTCGAGGTCGTTAGTACTTGTTGATACGACTTATTCTTAGAGTGTGACAACAGCCCTATGGATGTTAATCGTCCTTGCCACATTGATCGGCGGCATTTTGCTTGGCTTAGTTTTAAGCCGCAGGCAATCCGATCCAGTTTCAGTTGAACCTACAGACCAAGTAACTGCCATCGGAAATATTCTTGATGTAATTCCAGATGCAGCAGCAGTTGTAGATTCTGAAGATAGAGTTTTGGCCGCAAGTTCAAATTGTGTCGCTATGGGTCTTGTGGCTCGTGATCGACTGGTCCCTATTGAGTTACGCGCACTCAATCGTGAAGCTCATCGTTTGCAGAAAACTTTGGGGCGCGAAGTTTCCATCAAACGCAGTAATTCCGGGCTCGGTGATTGGGATGCCAGACTCCAGGTGTCACCTCTTGATGCAACTCGTGCTTTGGTCATCGCCCAGGATTTGAGTGAAGAACGACGGTTGAATGAAGTTCGACGCGACTTCGTAGCAAACGTTTCACACGAATTGAAAACTCCGGTTGGGGCACTTTCATTATTAGCTGAGGCAGTGCAGGCGGCTGATGGTGATACGGAACGTGCGCGCAATTTTGCTGCTCGAATGCAAATAGAAGTACGCAGACTCACTGCGATGCTCTCTGACTTGGTTGAACTCTCCAGGGTGCAAGATGATGCACCTCTTCAAAACTCAAAGCCGATTTTGGTAGATGCAATTATTGCTGAGGCAGTCGACGGAACCAAGATCACTGCTGAACAGCGCCAAATTGAAGTTGTTGTTTCTGATGAAATCGCAGTCGGGAAAATAGTTGGGGATGAATCACAACTGGTCGCGGCACTTCGCAATTTGATTTCAAATGCAATCAAATATTCTCCAACTGGAACCAAGGTAGGAATTGGGGCTAAGCGCGTCAACGACCTGATTGAAATATCAGTTACTGACCAAGGCCCAGGCATATCTGAAGAAGACCAACTAAGAATTTTCGAGCGGTTTTACCGAGTTGACCAGGCGCGTAGTCGCGAGACTGGTGGCACCGGGTTGGGCCTTGCTATTGTGAAACATGTCTGTGCGAATCATGGCGGTGACTGTTTTGTTTGGTCTCGTGAAGGGGAAGGTTCGACTTTCACTTTAAGATTCCCTGCTTATTTAAACGGTAATTCACCAACTCTGGAGGTTGTTGCATCATGACCCGCGTCCTTGTAGTTGAAGACGAAGAGTCATTCCGCGAAGGATTGCAGTACATGCTTTCGCGTGAAGGTTTCGAAGTGGTGCTGGCAAGTGATGGCGCCCAAGGCATGGCCGAGT
>Ga0214919_10007182_pt1 | contig 15100 bp, 16 predicted proteins | sample LL1503_MetaG_FD_177994 | JGI IMG/M metagenome (GOLD analysis project Ga0214919, IMG submission 177994) | Freshwater microbial communities from Lake Lanier, Atlanta, Georgia, United States - LL-1503 | ecosystem: Environmental > Aquatic > Freshwater > Lake | place: USA: Georgia | collected... | reverse complement strand
AAGATCTTGTAATCTTTTGGATAAACCAAATAATCCAAGCTGTTTCATATAACAATCCCTGCCTGTCTTTTAGATCCCTTATCTTAGCAGAAATCCACTAAAATAGCTGGTTTTTAGAGATGCTCAGGTTATAATGGTATGAGTACAATAAAACTCATAAGACAATTAATCATAGCAAGGAATACGTAAGAGGAGACATTCACACCAATACGATTGAAAGCTTTTGGGCCATTCTAAAACGTGGTATCGTTGGCCAGTTTCACAAGGTAAGTCAGAAATATCTACCTAAATATCTTGATGAATTTGAATATCGTTATAATAGACGACATCAAATTTCTTCTTTTACATTTAACGATCTATTAGAAAAGATGGTAAAATAAGACTATTCAAAATCTATCCGATAGTTTCCTACGTTAAGATCTGTTAACTTAATAATAGCTAAGGAACCTTTAAAAAATAATTCGTGAGAAGAAGTATTATTAGGATTAATGAAATACATAGTTTTCCCAGGGATTTTTAAAGAAAAAGATAATGTAAATGCATTATTTTCTTTATCTACCTTAGGGTTACAGACAGGCGCCCAATCTACATTAACATTATTGGTATAAATAAAACCATTGTTAAACGAAAATTCAACATAACATTCTTTGTTAATACTTTCATCAGGGGATGTATTTTGTAAGGTTAATTCTTCTTTAAGTGATGCAAGATTGCTCCTGATCATGTAAAAAAACATTACAAGGCCACACCACAGACAAATGGCTCCAATAATAGTGTTCATCATTAATCCACCTGCTGCTGCAATAAAAGCAGAGGCAATAGCATCATAGGTTTCTTGCTTAATTTTTTCTGGAATGTATCCGGGAATGGTGGTAATAATTTTAAGCAAAATATCCATTGTCTTCTCAAGTTAAATCTAATATCCCTCACAATTATTCCTTTCCAATACCGCTGTCAATCAATTAATGGGTCAATCCGTTGGAAAAAGATAAGGATCAATCAGATGAGTTAGAGGTTTTAACGATCTTAATGGAGATATATAAAAAAGAGAATTGGCCTTTTTATTATGCTGACCCTATTCAAACGATTAGACATCACATGAGAGAGTGGGGATTAAAATTGATCGACTTTGCTGATATCACTGGATGTATAGAGTTAGCTGAGAGTATTTTAAACAAAACACAACCTCTGACTCTAAAAGAAGTTTGGAAGCTTTACAAAGAGTGGAAAATACCAGCACGACTTCTTCTTCATCCTTATCCCTTAAAAACTGAAAAGCAGAGGAAGATGAAGCCTTTTAATCTTAATTAAGTAAGAGCTACGAGCGTTTCTGGGAGGAGCGTTTCGCTATCGCGCTTTTCCATACACATCCGAACATGAAGAAGCAAAGGTCGATAAAGAAGTATCATGAACGAATAAAAAAGATAGTCTTGAGTATGTGTCTTCAAACTTTTCAACATTATCCACTAAAGCTTCAGGTTTATAAACGAAATTAAGATCTTCTTGGATATCTTCTACCCTAATAGGAGCACGAGCTCATAATTTCCTGCCGAAATTATCTGCATATTCTTGAAGTAATCCTGAGTTATAATCTTGGCTAAAAGCAGTACTTGCAAGGCCAAGGCTTATAACCAAAGCTCCTAAATATTTTTTTGCCATATTGCCCACCTTAATCATATTTATAAGATCGATTAATATTTTTGTAGTGTATATATGAGAAAAATTTTCTCTGCATATATCAGGAAACCCAAGCTGGTCTAGGCTTTCTTACTCTCCTCAGGTTTCCAAGATTGTAAACTTTCTGTAAAAAACGCAATGTTATGATGTAAAGCATCACGGAACGGATCTAATTGCATCATCATATCAGAAACATGAGCAGCAAATGCTTCAGTTGAAGTGATATAGTTACGAACATCTTGATAAGCTAAATCTACGCATTCATGTGATCGGGCTAAAGGACCTGCTGTTAATATATGAAGAGCTGCTTTGACTCTCTCTTCTGTAGGCCTATCATGCAACCCATAACGCATTGCTCGATGGGATCCTACATAATTATACAAACCGTTTCCAACCAAGAATCCTCCAAAATGATCAGGATCTACGGTAAAAATTCTGTCATCAGCTACACGAAAATCAATAACCTTCAAAAGTGGCATTGCCGTTGCTGTTTCTAAAAATCCAAAATTATCGGTATTGTTGAGTAAATCGTGAAGTCGTAGAATACGGGACAGCATATCTAACGAAGCGACTTGCAGCAAAAAGTTTTGCGCAACTCTATCACTTTGAACAACAGTTTCAATTGCATTCCAATCGTTAAGACTTGACTCTTGGTTAATTATTTGAAGTGCACCCCAGAGAGTTTGGCCATAAGCTTCATCCTCAACCATTCCTGAACCACCTGTTGCTTTTTCAAATACGTTAAAACTTCCCCCATGACCTGCATCCAGTGTGGCAATATAAACATCTTCAAGACTTCTTTCCAAAAAATGTGTTTCACAACCAAAACCTAAGTGTTCTAAAAACTTATAGACCATTAGCTCTCGAGGGTTAACCGGTTTAGCAACGGAGCTTCTAGAAGAGGCACGTCCTGCAGAATGCGTTTTGACATGATATTTTCTCTTTTCTCCGTTCTTTAAAGCTATCTTCACTTGAGTGCCCAACTGGACGCCACCGGCTTTATCATCGTGCTCTATGTTTGAACCTGGAAAACAAGAGCTAAAATAGTGTTCAGCAATTGTTTCAAGTCTGTCCATATGGACGATAAAAACACGTTCTCGTAACTTTAAAAATTCAGTATGAAGTTTATCAAACTCTACATCATATCTTTTTCTGGCCAGATTTTGCAGTTTTGTATGTAAACTGCTCATAACAGAAATCCGATGTGCATCCCCAAAAGAAACCGCAGGATCTTCCAACATGCTCCAATCGAATCCCCAAGAATCAACAACTTCCACACCTAGGACTGCAACGAAACGATCCTTTCTAAGTACTTCAGCTTGCATCTTTGATACTATCTCTCCTGGTGTAGGAAAGACTGCGGCTGAAGGAGCCGCTTTGGGTGGCGGTGACATAAATGCTTCGTCAGGATGATCCATACTATGTACAGGATTATACTGCTGTATGCCAAAAGTAAAAGCAAGAGCGTATAGTAAAACTTTCGATATTTTCATAGTAAACCTTCCATAAAACTTAATGTGTTCGTAAATTAGCATACTTTATTGCTAAAATATAGGATGTATGTTGTATAGAGTCATTAAGTTGCTTCTATCCAAATAGTATAAACTCGCAGAGCTAAACTTCCCTATCTCAGCCGCAAGCAACTGAGTTTTACCGGAAGTTTTCCTTCGGACCGCCCTGCTTTTAAATACATTTTTGCTATCCATCACGGGAGCAAGCTCCCAAGATTTCCGCTATGCGGTTAAATTGTATTAGTGATCTTTTTTCTAGTTCTATAAAATTAATGTCTTTTTTCTCTTGATATCAAGAAATCTTAATATCTTTACTCTGTAATCACAAGAGTCTGAAAACGGTCAGGAAGAGATGATACATCTTCCAATGAGCGAAATACATCTTGAAGATAAGCAAGGTGTACTCGGGCAAATGGGTCTAAATCATAAGTTTGTTCAATAAGGTAGGTATTATAGCAAACTATTTGATAGAGCTTGTGAGATACTTCAAGGTTTCTTGGAAGCCATTCTCTTCCTTCATAAAACATACGGGATAAATAAATTTGCCAAACAGGATGATTTAAAGCAGCGATGAAACACATTTCTTTAAAAACCAGACTTTCATTCGTTTTAAACTTTCCATAAACCTTTAATTCAGCACCAGAATAAGCATCTTCAAAATCCGGGACTTTCCTATCTTTTGGTCTTTTCAAGAAAAAAATTTATCAAAAAAATCCTTTTTCCAAACGAACGAAACTTTTCCCCGCATATGTCAAAGGCCCATGATGCCGCAAATTCTATTTTGTAGACTACGGTTATCTTTTTGCAATATTTGTAAATCCTGCTCTTCTTAGTGCTTGTTCAATATTCTGATGAGCACTCTTTGATGTTGTTGAAGGACTATAAAAAACAGGAATATTATCTCTATTTAATTGCATAAATGAAGTTCGATTTACTTCTAACCAAGTATCTACCTTAGCTTTGTCAGCATGCATTAAATGCAACTTACCCAATGTTAATATTTTTTTAATATTTTCAATGGGGTTGTTTTCAACTTGCTTACGTGATCCCTTTCCCTGACCAAAAGTTACGACATAAGCTTCAGGATTTGTTATTGTTGGCACAAACATTTGAGGATTTGACCGTAAGTGGTATGGATGATTATTTTGCTCAGATTGCATATTTTTAGCATTAAAATGTTGTACATTATTATCCATATTTGCTGGTAGAGGTGGTTTAAGCTTTAAGGAAGAACCTCTTCTCTTGCCTAAATAAAGATCCTGTTGATCTGACAACACTTGACGCCAATGATCATAATAATCTTCACTGATTTGTCTCATGACGTATTGTGCTTCAGGATCAAATATTGATGAGAAAGCAGGCTTCTCACATTCTAGCAAAAGGTCTGCATGTCGCAACGCTCTCTTATGCCATTGTGAAAGGTCAGGAGAAGAAGCATGGTAAAGGTAAGAATAATAAAGAAATCGTATTTTTGTAGCAATTGTCTCTGTTTCAATATCTGCAAAAATTTTTAAATTTTCTGCAAGCCTTACATCGTATCCGTAACAGTAACCTTGATATACCGATGAATTCATACGTAAGTTGCCAACATAGTTGTTCCAATTGTTTCCATTTTCTCCCTCAAGGCCATAAAGAGAAGGCAAATATCCATGACTTTGCGAGAATACTTCGTTTGGGTATAAGAAATTTCTCCAGCCTTGGTCTTTTGTACATACTGAGGCATCCCAGTGAATATTATAAATATGGGACTCATAAGGCTGAAAAGTAAAAAAGTGTACTCCTAGTGGAACTGGAGTTGCTAAGCTTGTCATTAAAGGATTAGCCGAATAATATGGCATCTGCATATAGCTTCCACTTGTTGACCTAATAGATGCAACAAGTTCTCTACGCACATAAAGCCCCCAATCAGATTCCGCTAGATGATTCCTTGGCTCTTTTGAAGAGTGAACTTTATTTATAGATTCGGGATAAATTGTATCGGCATGATCAATACAGTGTCCATCAATCAAACGTTTATTGATTGTAAAGCCTCTAAGTGATGGATATGCAAGATCAGGAGTTACTATAAATTCCAGAGAATCACGTTTTCCCTGAAATGTTTTTGGGCGTGTATGTGCGTAAGATTGAACATTTCTTCCATCCACCATCGTTAAATAATTTACAACAGATGGGGATAGCGGATGATCGGCAAAAACAACAAACTCAATGTCATGCTCTTTAGCATCTTGATATCTCTTCACTACATATTCATTACCTTCCTTTACCCACCGATGAGAATCAGGAAGACAAGGAAAAACATAAGGCAAAAGCGTTTTGGTAATAAGATGATGTGCTTCTGATATTTTTTGCCTACTAGTGATTTGTGTATTTACATACTGACTATCTAGCTCTTCACGTAATGAGTGCTGTGAAGCTGATAAGCAATTCAGAGCGCATGACAAAAAAATTAGAAAAAACCTCATAAATACAACATTTTGCAGATCTCATTTAAGGAGTGTATAACACTTAAATGATATGAAAGAAATGTGAAAATTCTTGCTAAAAACCTTTGCAAACGAATTTAATAAAACATAGCCTGCAGCCTAGATAAAATAATCTATTGTTTTATTAAAAGTAATAACCTCATTTTCTAAACGAACGAAACTTTTCTCTTTTTATGTCAGAAGATTCGTTTTTATTCTGTTATAGCAAGAGTCTTAAAGCGGTCAGGAAGAGAATATATATCCTCAAAAGAGCGAAATACATCTTGTAGATACTCAAGGTGTGCTCGGGCAAATGGGTCTAAATCATAAGTTTGTTCAATAAGGTAGGTATTGTTGCAAACCATTTGATAGAGCTTGTGAGACATTTCAAGGTTCCTTGGAAGCCATTCTCTTCCTTCATAAAACATACGGGATAAATAAATTTGCCAAACAGGATGATTTAAAACAGCGATGAAACACATTTCTTTAAAAACCAGACTTTCATTCGTTTTAAACTTTCCATAAACCCTGTCAATGGCATCGGAATAAGCATCTTCAAAATCTGGAACTTTCTGAGCTTTTGGTTTTTTCATATAAGTACAAAGAGTAGATTTTAAGATTGATTCATCCATGGAAAAGATTTGTTCGGCAATTTCTAGTTCACTGGCTTCCGTTTTTAAAATGAGAAGAGAACAGCATAATATAAGTCTGATAATCATTCTTTGAGCCTCTATTTTTTGTTATTAACACCTATTTAACAGTTTTCTTTTAGAATTCAAGTATAAAATACTAAGAACACAAGTTTGATTATGCTAATTTTTATCATCTTTTTAATTTTTTTGGCTTTTTGCCCAAAAGCATTTTCAGAGATTACAGTCGGATTTAATATACCGAGTAGCAAAAGAGCAGGAGTAGGTATTCCTTGTCAAAAAATGGTGATTGATGCAATTAGTATGCTCATTGCAAAGAAACCCAGAAAATGTAAGATTCAAGTTGCTATGTACTCTTTAGATAATCTCAGCATTCTCAATAAATTAAATGAAGCGATTACACAGGGTATTGAAGTGCATGTTCTTTTAGATAAAGAGCAAAATATTCAAGCAATTGACCGTCTTTCAGACGCAAAAATTGATAGTTTTAAAGGCGCCCTAAAAACTGCGAAAAAGCGAGCGCAAGTCGCTCGAAGGAATTTTCTTGAAAATGCAGCTGTAACTATTATTGGTAATCCTTACAAGAAAGGTGTAGCGGGACATGAGTATGATAAAATACGTGTTTTGCATGAAAAGTTTTCAATTTACACTTGTGAAGAAGAAACAGCAGCAATAAGTGCAGAAGATAATCCTAATGCTGTTATTTTAGGGTCATATAACTGGACAGAGGCAGCTTCAGAGACTAATTATGAAAATTGCGTCAAAATTCAAGAAGAACCCGGTATTATAGAAACTTTTAAGGCTAGATTTGAAAAAATTTCTGATATCGAATCTCCTCCTACTGCTTTTGCTCCGCCCTCTACTCCTGCAACCGGTAAAGCTGTAGTTTCCGTTACTCCTAAAGCAACAACAAGTACAAGTTCGTCGACTCCAGGAGGCTCATATGTTGCTCAACATCAAAAAAGCAGGAATATGAAGCAAATAAAAAACCTACACCTTCCCTTGATAGATTAGCTTCTCCTGTAAAATCTCCTAGCCCACTTAAAACAAAATCAGGGAAATCAGTAGGAATTCCTAGGGCTAAAAAATCTGCTGAATAAAAAGATGAAAAAGGCGAGTGAAAATACAGGTTATTTCTCGCCTTCTCTTTAAATCTAAAATTTACTTGATCTTAGAATATCTTCAACAATTGTTTTAGATTGTTTTACACTTGTGTAAAAATAATTAGTAAAAAATACGATCCAAATGTAGGCGATCCTGCGGCATACATTTGTGCTTTAAAATTCTTTTTAGCTGCAACTATGAAGTTCTGGATTGAAACGTCCAAAAATTCTGTTTTCTTACTTCAATTCAGTATCATTTTATTGTCGCAAACATCGCGCTCGTCGCTTTTTCAACAGACGTTCTCACAGGATCAATATTGAGACGGGCATAAATGGCTGTTGCTTGTTGAGTTTTGTGGCCTAAGGATTTTCCAATGACATAACTATTGGCTCCAGTTGCCGCTTGCCAACTGCCAAGGGTTCGGCGTAGGTCATGTATTCTTACATCTTTTAACTGTGCTCTCTCGAGAATACGTTTCCAAGCAGATTTAGGTTCTTTTAAATGTCCAGATTTACTTGTGCTGCTTGGAAATACCCAGCCATTTTGTTTATGTTTAAAGCGCTCAGTTAAGATAGCGATTGCTTCGGGTGAAAGAGGAACAAGCAGAGAAGAACCGTTTTTTGTTTCAGGTATTCTCCATGTTGCTTGGTCAATACTGATATCCTCCCATTTCATTGCTAATAGGTTCGCTTTGCGTGCGCCTGTTAATAAGCTAATCATGAAAAAATCAGCTAAAACTCTGTTCCGTTCTTCTTGAAGAGCTTTAAAAAATCTGGGAAGTTCTTCACCTTGAAGAAATCGCTCTCTGCTAATTTCTCTAAATTTTTTTATACCAGTGGCAGGATTGGAACCCTCCCACCCCCATGATATTGCCTTGTTGAACATGATACTTAATTGAGAAAGCACACGATTAGCTGCATATTGGCCGCTCGTTTTTCCTATTTTTGCATGGAGAACCTCTACATCAGCCTTGTGGATGCTAGATATTTTTCGTTTATCCCACTGTTTTAAATGAATTCGATATTGAGTCGAATCATTACCCCATGATTTTTTATGGGGTTTGGCATAGCGCTCCAAATAGAGTGTAAATAATTCTTCGAAAGTTAGTTCTTTTTTGATTTTAGATTTCTCTTTATTAGGATTTATACCTTGCGCTATTTCTGAGTTAACATTTGATGCTTTGCCTCTGGCATTTTCAATAGAGAGATCAGGATACCTTCCAAGCGTAATACGTTCAGGTTTACCATTGACTTTACGATAGACAATAAAGGTAATTGATCCTTTATCTGTTAAAGAAACGCCTAATCCTCGAACTTTTGTATCGTAGAAGTAAGCTCGCTTTCCCTTTGATGGTGTAGGTAAATCTTCAAGCGTACGTTTCGTGAAATTAAATTTGTTGTCTGACATTTTGGTGCTACCCTGGTGCTACCTTTTTGATAAAAAATGATGTATTTTTGTCAATATTGATTAATGTAGCAATAACTTGTAAGCTAATCAACATATAGTCTTGTGAATGTTTGTTAAAGTTGGTAGAGTGAAGAACTTGCAGATTCCTAATCTTGAGGCCGTGGGTTCGAATCCCGCCGGAAACGCCATTCTTTATGTGTAACTGTTTTGCTGAACGTTAATCATCTAGTTGATCCACATATACATTTAACAGTCCATGCGCCCTTAACATTTTCGGTAAAGGCTGGTGAGGTTGTATATGTTATTGGTCCCAATGGATCTGGTAAGTCGACTCTATTAAATTTAATTGCTGGAATTCTTCCCCTTCAAAAGGGCAGTATTGAAGCAAAGTCCTTGTTTTATTGCGGCCATGAAACAGGTCTAAAGGAATCGTTGAGTATCGGGGAAAACATAAATTTCCGTTGCGATCTGTACGGGGGAAGAAGCAGGGAAGAGCAGGAAGAAGTCTTATCTTTATTTCGTTTGGAAAAGATGAAAAAACGCCTTGTTGGAACTTTATCAGCTGGGCAAAAAAGACAAGTTGCTTTGATCTCAGGTGTTCTCTCAAAAAGGCCGCTTTGGATATTGGATGAACCCTTAAGCCACTTAGATACCCAGGCAAAGGATATCTTCAAAGTGGTTTTGAGCAACCATCTTCAAAAAGGAAGAGCTGCCATTATAGCAGCTCACGATTTTTCAAAAGAGGAAAAAGGGTATTACTTAGAGTTGCATTCAGATACGCTCTAATCCTTCTTGGCAACAATAACGGGCCTGATGCTTGCAGAATCGGGAATAAACTCAATGTCTGTAAATCCTGCTTTGATTAACTGATCTGCGACTTGATCATAGGTGCAAAAATTTCTCCATTTAACCTTTGTTACATCATTAAAAATAACGCGTTGATAGCGTAAATCTTCTTCATTAACCTTTGTCATATCCCAAGGTGAATCTGCTGAATCAAAAGGAGAGGGGGTTAGAAAGCTACTGATATAAAGTCCGCCCGGTTTTAGTGCTGTGCAGTATTTTGTGTACAGAGAAATGAGCTCTTCTTCATTATTAATGTAGAGATTCAATCCATGACTAGATACCATATCATATTCTGATTCACTCTCAAGCTTCCAAGCATCATGTTGAAAAAGCTCAAGATAATTCTGTAATTTTTGTTCTTCCGCCAGCTTATTTGCGTAGACAAGAACTTCGAAATCAAGATCAATACCCACTAAGGTCATTTTTTCAATTTTTGAAAAATCAAGCGTTAATACATTCGCCATGACACCGCAAGGAATAGAGGCAATTTTAATGCCATTCTTTAAATTTTCTTGCATAATCGCTTGAGATATATAAAAAGATTCTCTTGTGGCAAGAGTACTTGGGGCTCTTTCTAAGTAAAACTTTTCCAAAGGTGTAGTGGCTGCATTTTTAGGAGGTCTTAGGGTGAAATCAGTCCAATATCCATTTAACCCTTTGTTCTCAATAATGAATCGTCCTAGTGGAAATTCAGCAAGCTGATCTAAAATATCTAATTGTTCTTTTAATGTTGATAAAGATTTTTCACCCTCACTGATCAAGCGAGTACGGCATTGATTATAAACATGCTGAAAATCAGAAGAAAAAATTTGATGAGTGCGAAGATTAAAAATCTGGTCTTCTTCAATTCTTTTTACAGTATTCATGAGTAACTCTCCCAATTAATTTTAGAGTTTTTTAATCTCTCTTCAATATGATGGGGGGGCGGAGCTACAAATGTCAATGTTCTACCTGCAGAAAGAGGAATGGTAATTTTACGAGAATGCAAATGTAACGGTTGATCATCAGGGGACCCATATTTTTTATCTCCCACAATGGGGTTCCCCATATAAGAGGTGTGAACACGTAATTGATGGGTGCGTCCAGTTTCAGGCCTAAGCTCTAGCCATGCAGACTGATCCTTTAATGATTTTATAACACGATATTCAGTAATTGCCGCTTTGCCAGTCTTAAAATCGACAACCATTTTTTCTTTATTACCTTCTTCTATTTTTGCAATTGGTGCATTAATCGTGCCTTGTTTAATGGCTGGGGTTTTATGAACGATAGCCCAATAAACTTTTTTAACAAGTTTCTTTTTAAATGCATCGCTTAGAAAAATAGACATTTCCAAGGTTTTTGCCACAATTAGAACGCCGCTAGTATCTCGGTCTAGGCGATGTACTAACCGAAAAGGTTGTCCATTTCCATAAGCTTGGAGCAAACCATCAAGATGGCGCGTTGTTTTTGTGCCCCCTTGTGTTGCCAGACCCGAAGGTTTATTCAGAACACAAATCTCCTCGTCTTCCCAAATAATAAGGGACAGAAGATAATCGATATCTTCTGGCTTATAAGTCGTAAGGGGAGCTGGTTTTTGAGTCAGTGTTTTTAAAAAAGCCTTTGGTACACTGATATCATCTTCTGCGCTAACTCTGGTTCCTGAGGTGGCTTTTTGACCATTGACCCTGATTTTACCTTGCCTTAAAAGCTTTTCAATCATCCCTTGGGTAAGGGTGGGGTATTGGCGTTTTAACCATCTATCAAGACGTGAAAGAAGTGTGGAATCTAAAGACACAAATTTAACGAGTGCTATTTAAACGAGCAATGCGTTCAATTTCTTTGTTTACCAATGATTCAACAAGACTCGGTAGATTATTATCCAACCACTGTTTGATCATAGGGCGGGCAAGCTCTGAAATCAAATGATCTAACGTTAAACCATTTCCTCCGGAAGAGGAGGAAGTTGCTTTGAAAAAAGGAGGTGTTTGTGGACGTGCTGCTTCTGCTAAACGCGAAAAAGCCTGAGAAGACACTGTTTGAGCTTTTTCAGATACAAGCGTTTCTGAAGTAAACTTTGGTTCCAAATTTGAATTTTTATTTACAGCCTCAGTAAATGAAGGGGCAGGTGGAACCTCTCTTCTTTCTGTTAAATGAATGACTTCTGGAGCTGATGAATCAAAAAAAGGATCTTCACGTGTCTGTTGATACGTTCTTTTTTCTTGAAAAGATGCTTCTTGGTTATATGAAGATGATGACCTATCTATTTGTTCCGATGATGTTTCATCAGCCACATAACGACGAATAGAGGCAAGTATATCCTCCATTGACATTTCATCATCATCACGTTTTGTTGTCATTTGGACCTCTTTTAGCGATTTCAAAATTAGAATTTCCCACTTGTTATTTGATAATGAGATTCCGGGTTGAAATAATCAACCTGTAACTTTAAGTGTCTTGCATTTAACAAGCCAACTGCAGCCATCAAACGGAATGATTCTAAAGCATATGCCTGTTCAGCTTGAACAAGTTTAAGTTGTGCTTCTAAAAGGGCTGCCTGAGCATTCAAGACATCAAGTAATATTTTTGTTCCAACCATCATTTCTTGTTGTGTCCCTTCTAAACTAACTTGGCTGGCTCTAACTTGTTTTTGATAGTTTTCGATATTATTTTTAGCAGCTTGAAAATTCTGCCAAGCTTGAATGGCTGCTTGGATAACTTGGGTCCTGGCTGTTTCGATGGCAACTCGTTTTGAAACTGCTGTTTCATGGGCTTGTCTTTTTTGCGAACGAACCGATCCGCCTTCGTATAATGGGACCTTAATCTCGAGCATCACCCTATTGTCAGTATAATAATCTTTTGAGCGATAATCTCTATCCGATAATACAGTTGAAGTGCTGCTACGAGATTCATTGCGACTTGATGTTGCGCTTACATTAACGGATGGCAGTAATCCTCCTCCAATGCGCTGAGTTTCTGATTGAGCTGCTAGATGGTCAAATTGAGCCGCTATAACATCGGGATGTTGATCTTTAGCCATTTGAACAGCACTTTTAAGATCAGCCGGTAAAAGGTTCAATAGCGGTTCAGGTTTTTGCATCTGAGCTGCCGGTTGAAGTCCTGTAACTTGTGTGTAAGCGGCTTTTAATCCTTCTAGTTTAGCTTCTGCAGTTAAAAGTTGTGCCTCTGCCTCTGCCAATTTGGCTTCAGCATTAGCGACCTGAGTTTGCGTTTCTTCGCCGATATTGCGTTTTTCAACCGCTGCTTCGTAACTTTTTTGAAGGGCTATTTTGTTTGCTTTATACAGCTCTACTTCGGAATATTGTGATAATAGATCTAAAAAGGCTTTAACCGCAGAAAATAAAACGTTTTGCTCTTCTGAATTCAACCCTGCCCAAGCAGAACGGGCATTTTGCTCAGCTTTGCTTATGTCGGCTGTAGTTGCTCCACCGTTAAACAGATTTTGCGTTAATTGTAAGTTTCCTTCGCGGGTATTTGCGCTGCTACCCGATGTCCCAGTGGAAGGGCCATCTCCATCTTTTGAGTTACCGGATACATTTCTGGCATTTCCCGTGATGCTACCCCCCAATGTTATATTAGGGCGCCATCCGGCTGTGGCCTGCACATATTGTTCATGAATCGCAAGAACAGTATGGCGCTTTTGTTGTAAGTTTAAGCTGTTTTGATAAGCCCCAATCATCGCTGCAATAAGAGTATGCGATTCATTTGAAACTGCGACGTGATTTTCGGTAGTCTCAATGGTAAGGATTTTTGACGGTTCTTGAATTTTCTCATTGGTTTCTGTATCAATTGCAATCGATTCATCTTTTGGTGCAGCAGGCTCTTCGGCCAGAACTTGCGGTAAAAATAGCCAGGAAGCAACTGTCATTAATAGAAAATAACGCATCGATGGTCCTTTATTAATAAGTTTTTAAAGTAGGGTTTATTTGTTTTGCCCAAGCGTCAATACCCCCTTTTATATTAGAAACGTCTTTAAATCCAGCGTTCTTTAGGAATGCAGCAGCGTGTCCGCTTCGAATTCCGTGGCGGCACAAGGTGAAAAGGGGGGTGTTCTCTGGAATTTCCGTTAATCTTTGCGGCAGTTGATCAAGAGGCAAATGAAGGCTACCTTCTATATGACAAAGCTCAAATTCCCAGTCTTGGCGCACATCTATTAGACAAAGATTTGCTTTTGAATCAAATAAATCTTTTACTTGTTGTACCAAAACAGTGCGAGGTAAGTCCATCGACAGCATAAATTTACAATGACCTATGACTTATATTAGTACCGCATTCTTTTTATAAAATCTAATTGAAATTTTTGGATGACACTATTTTTGGGTTGTTCAAAAACCAGTTGTGAATCAGAGTTATTGTTCTATAATAACTCTTTGAATGTTTAATTTTTTTGGAGGATTCATGAAAGTCAATAAAACTCTTTTAATGGCAGCTTTGTTATCTATTGGTTTGTCTGCTAGCGTATGTTCCATGGATCTTTTGGATAATCAAGAAAGTCAAAACGTGCCGCAATTGGCCTGTTATGGTTTTGTAAATAACAGAACTTTATCTTTGACCGAGGATTCAGTTGGGCTTGTTTTAGATCCTCGTTTTGACCCCAACAAAGCAGGCAGACCTGCAGCAAGAAATGCCAAACTGTTTTTGCAAGCAGTTATTGAAAAGACAGTTGATATGTACGAAGACAGTGAATCATTTTATGAAATTTTGCGAGCTGTTACCACAGCAGGTCCTTTGCAAGTTGATGTAACCATAGCAGGTTTTAATGTTGCTAACGAACCTTCGGATGTTATGATTGAGGATGCTGTGGGCATAGTATTTGATGCACTGACTTCAGGTAAATATAGCTAATTCTTTATAAAGTAACTTAGTGTGCAGGTTACTTAAAAACCACCCAGCAATTTCCCTGTGGCCCCGACCACAGGATCTATTCTCTTTTTGTTTGACTATATAAATTCATGTTTTTTAATTTTTCACGATTTTCTTTAAAATTACCCGGAAAAACAATGTATTAAACTGTCTGTATTTATGATTATTCTGTGTGATATTTTTTATTTTCATTTAAATAATTTCTTGTAGACCTGAAAAGTTTCTGTTATAGGAATGTTAGCGAGTAAAAAATACTCAAAAAAAGAGTGTTTTTTAACGTTTTGTTAATATAAAAGTACTAATATTTAAAGTGTAAATTATCAAAAGTTATTTTTGGTTTTGACACTAATTATGGTTAATTTTTTGGAGGAAATAATGAAATTATTGAAAAGTTTTATGGCTGTTGCTTTGATCACAACAGCATTAACAGGTTCAACTTATGCAGTGTATGACCCAGCTAATCAGGCTGCAACTTCAGTCGCAGACCTTAAGGATATTGGTTTAGTAAATGCTAAAAAGTTATCAATAACTCGTGCAGGGGTAGATGCTATTCTTGATGCAAGGTTTGATGCTACTCAAGGTG
>Ga0214919_10007180_pt1 | contig 15102 bp, 14 predicted proteins | sample LL1503_MetaG_FD_177994 | JGI IMG/M metagenome (GOLD analysis project Ga0214919, IMG submission 177994) | Freshwater microbial communities from Lake Lanier, Atlanta, Georgia, United States - LL-1503 | ecosystem: Environmental > Aquatic > Freshwater > Lake | place: USA: Georgia | collected... | reverse complement strand
ATTAATCAATAATATTAATCGTTTTTTTTGTGTTAATAATAAAAACTTTCATTAAGACGTTCACCCTCGACGTTTATTTTTCCTATATATTATCTAATATAAAGAGAGAACTTAAACATCATTTTTTTGCGTTTAATTTTTATTTTTTTTTATAAAATGATTTTTAATTTTAAATATTTTATTTAAATTATTTAAATAAAATATTTTGGTAGAATTATAAAATGTGATGACTATATTAATAAAAACCGAATACATATACTCGATTTAGGACCAGTGCTGATAGTGAAAAATTATATTTTATTTATTTTAATAAATTTAAATTTGACTATCAACACATCTCCTAACTTTATTCATATAATTATATAATTCAATTATCTATATAGACGCGTAATTTAATTGAACAATATCAAAAATCATTAGATCTAGAAAATAATTATGAACCAAAATATTTTGAACCATTAATAAATTTAACTAAAAAATGTTATTAACTTAATTGATGTTTTACAAGAAGAATATAATTAATTCTAAAATAATTTTTAAAAATATAAAGAAAAATATTATTTATAATACTATATATTATACTAAAAAAAATATAAGTATAAGTATAAATATGAATATGAATAATTTTAAAAAAGATATATTTACAAGATTTTTAGGATTTGTTTTTATATTAGTTGCTTTTCATCGAATATATTTAAAAAATGAAAGGGAAAAAGAATTAATTGTTTTAGGATTACCAAAATATTCAGATTATTTTATATTATTATTTGAATTAATAATTGGAACATTATTATTACTTAATGTTTCATATAAAGATATTATTCTTAAAATATTTTTACTATTTTTTATAATTGGTTGTATAATTATATTTATAAGAAATTATAAATCAATATTATCAACATATAAAGACATATGGACATTTCAACCAACTGCAATGTCATTTGCAATGCATTTATATATAATTATTATAGTATTAATGCTAATTTATCTATAATTTTTATATAAAATGTCCAGAAGTATTAACATTATTATTTTTAGTATTTATCAATGTTTCTTTTAATACATCTTTTATTTCATGTATATGTAATGTAAAACTAAAATCATTTGATATAAATAAAAGTTTCATATTATAATCATACACTTCTACTTTGATTGAATCAATTTTATCTTCAATTTTATCATAATTAATATAATAACTATTATTATTAATTATATTTGAAACTTGAGTATCATAATTTCCAGGTATATTACTTAATAATATTTTTGTAAAAATATATGATTCATCTTTTTTATATAAAATTAAATCATTATTATTTTTTAAACAATTATAATCTTCTCCTATACCAACATTAAAATATAAATCATCTACATATACTTGATTATATTTTAAACTATTATCAGAATTTGCATTCATATAATAATAATCTTTATCTAAATTTTCATGTGATTCAAAATATATCTTTAAATATATATATGAATTACTCATAAAATAATAATTATTTGAAAAATAGTTTAAATTTAATTTTAATATAGGATAATTACTTGTTTGATATGTTAAACTATTATTTAATTTAGATTGATAATTTGTATGAACAAATCTAAATCCATTATTATTTTCTATTGTATATATTTGATCGGTTTTATTTGTTATCATCCAACCTAATATATGTAATAATGTTCTTTTTTTTTCATTATCTGTATTAAACTCATATGTGACATAATCTCCATTATATTTATCATATATCCATCTATATAATAATGCTCTACCTATTAAAAAATTTTTTTCAATATATGTATATTCTCCTAATATACCAGATGTATAAAATGAATTTGTTAGATTTGTATCTATCGTTCCTATTGTACCAGATGTCGTTGAACCAAGTGTTATAGTACTAGTTAATTCAGTATTATCAGCTATATTACCAGATGCAGTTGAACCAATTGATAAATATGCTGTATTTGACAATGATGATAATAGTCTATTTAAGGAATTTGATAAAATTATATTACTTGTAATACTTGGACATATTATATTTCCCATTGGATCATAATTATTTCCATTAAGATTACCATTTGATAATTTTAATCCAAATCTTAAATATACCAAACTAGTAGTTATATACTTTGTATTAGTACCATTAAATAACGGCAAATTATTATTAAATGTTATTGTATCAATAAACTTATAATGTGATATTGAATTAAGTTGTTCTTCAGTATAACCATTGTTTAAATATATTTGTTCATCATAAAACTCTGTATAATTAATTAAATATGAATCTATATTTCCGATTGATATATCTAAATCAGTTAAAACAATTGGAAATGGATTTGAACTATATATACAATTAACATTTTGATAATATTGATATGTAACATCATTAATAGCTGGTAAAAGTATATATATATAACTAGGATCTAATGTATAAGATTGATTTAATACATATTGCGATGAAAAATAATAAAAAACATCGTCAGTGGAAAATGAAGTTTCATATGGTGAAAAAGTTTGTATTGCTAATATTTTAACTTCTTCCATTCTATTTACAAATCTTACTATACTTGATATTGGATCAATATAAGTAGAAAATAAATGAGGTGTTCCAATTCTTTTATTATATGTATCATAAGGTGCTTCTACAACATTAACACTAGAATCTTTTAAATAATTTTCTCCATGTAATACTTTAGAAGTATTTAATTTAATTTTATTAATTAAATCAGTAACATTATAAAATCCTGGAGAAATTACAGATTGATATACTAAATAATTATCTATATTTCTAATTCCTTTAGTTTTTTCTGAATTAACAGAATTTTGTAGCAATGAGTAAGATATTGTTGTTGAACCAGGAACAGGTATAATTGTATTATCTATATTATTAGATATTAAAAAATTTTGACTTGCATATTGCCATGATAAATTATTATTTGTATTTGTAACTGATTGATTTATATTTCTAAATATTATATCATTTATTACTATTTTTGTAACATTATTAAAAACTCTATTTAATGGTATTGAAAAATTATTTGAATTATTATAAACAGATATATCTCTATTTCTAGTGTCAATATTTATTTTAGTTATTATTTCTTTTTTATATCGGTTCGAACTAATATCATTTGTATATGTATCAAATAATGGATAATGATTTTTATTCGAATATATTGGCCATTTTGTATTTAATGTCTTATTAATATTAATTGATGAATTTTCATATTCATCATCTTTAATATAATTTTCAATATCACTTGGGGTATTATTATCAATATAATTTTTAAATCTATCATAATATTCATTATCTTTAGACAAATTATTATCTGTTAATATATCAGTTGATGTAAATGTATTAGTATAAAGTAAATCTTGAGGATCAAACATATATTATTATTGTATTATTTATTTAAATATACTCTATCAAATGAAAATTAGTAAGATATTTTTAATAAATTTTAATGTAGTTAAATTTACATTATAGCACATGATTTCATACATGTATTATTTATACATGAATTATTTTCACATGATTCACATTTTTTAGAATTGAAATAATGTAAATTTAATATATTTTTTTCTTTATTAATAAAATATGGAGTATATTTATTTCTATCAATTTCTTGATTAAAACAATTATTATAAAATTCTGAAAATGGAAGAGATAAAGCTTCTACATCAATCATTGTATTTTGATTAAGTATTAAAGGTTCATTTCCATCAATATTAATATAAGTATCCCATAATGTAAATAGAGAAATTTCAGCAATAGATGCTGTTCCTAATAAAAATGATGCTGAATAATTTAATAAATAATAGAATATTATAATAATTTTTTTAATTTTATCTATATCATTTTCAATTGTTGGAAAAATATTATTTCTATTATCTCTAGATTTTAATAGAGATAAACAATATGATAAAATAATTAATATTCTATATCTATTATTATTATAAGATATTTCATTAAAACTTCCAAGATATTGACTGAAAGCAGAATAACCATCTCCATATGCATTTTTTAATAAACTTATATCTTTATTATAATTTTTATTATTTTTAACTATATATTCCAATCTTTTTGGTTCGTTGTCATATGTAAAGAAAGTAATAAACATAAATGTTTTTTTTTTTAATTCATTATAAATATCTAATAAATTTGTATTATAAAAAAAATCATCAGGAATATCAAGATTTATAGTATATTTTTTAAAAGATATTTTACGTTTAATTAAATTATTTATAGGACAAATTTTTTCAATATTTTCTTGATTAAATTTTAAGTTAGATAATATGCAATAATCTAATTCTGAAAATAATCCATTGTTTTCTATTTGGTAAGAATACATATGTGTAAGATTTTGTACATTTTTAATTCGATTATTCATTATATTATTTAAAATAATATCAAGTCTATTATAATTTATAAATCTTTTCATATTAAAAGGATGATAAGTAGTAACATTACTATTACGAACAAATGTAGATATTTTTCCATACCATGGTATATATATATTATCTTTATTTTTAATAAATTCTATTATTCTTCTTGAACGCGGGATTAAATAAAAAAAAATATATGATAAATAAGGAAATTCATTTTTAATACATATTGGTAAAGAAACATTATTGAAATTATTATAAGTATTTAAATTTTCAAAAATATTTTTCAATACCCGATTATTTATTTCATTAAATAATCTATCAATTTCAGTTTTATTAGTATTTAATAATTTAATACAAATATTAATTGTTCCACCTAAGATATAGTTATAATATATTTGATTTAAAATTTCTGATTTATGTATACTACTTACATAATTTGTTACAATTTTTCGAGTATATTTATTATTATATGAATTAAAACTTAATGAATTTAATTCATTAAATATAATATTATTATTACAAAAATTATTTTTTGATGGATTTTGTCTAAATTGATTTGTTGCATATTTTTTATATGATTTTATGTCTCTATTAATTTTATTTTTAATTTTTTCTAAAATATTTTTTTTTATAGGATGTCTAATATTTACTGATCTTGTATTTTCTTCTATTTCTTCTGTTTCAATATTTTCATTCAACAATTTATGTATATTTCTTAATAATTGTGAATCTTCTATCATATTACCATTTTCATAAAATTTCTTTAAAATATTTTTTTTTATTTTGTTTTTTTTATCTTTTAAATTTTTCTGTTTTTTGTTTATTTCATTATTAGTTTCCATATTAATAACTTTAGATAAAAATCTAACTAATAATATTTTTTATATACACTTACTATATAAGTCTTTCCTTAAAAATTAATTTTACGACTAAGGATTTTATATATTGGAATTATAAAATATAAATTTTATAAAAGAATTATTTACAACATTCAGATGAAAGTTAAATTATTAAATTCTTTATTTTTTATATAAATCAGTAATAATATATTTAAAAACTACCTTATATATTTTATTATGTTATATAAAATAATAATTGTAAATTTAAAAAAAAGAGAAGATAGAAAAAATAATGTTATAAAAATTTTTAATGAAAATAATATTTCATCATATTTTTTCTATGAAGCAATTGATGGGAAAACATTAAATTTAACATATGAAATTAAAAATTTATTTAGTGGAAATGATTTTAATAGTAGAAAAGGGTTTATTGGATGTGCTTTATCGCATTATAATATTTGGATAGACTTAATAAAAGACAAAGAAAATAATTATTATGTTATTTTTGAAGATGATATATTATTAACAGAAGAATTTAATGAAAATTTTAATAAATCTATAGAATTCGTTGATAAAAATATAGAAAATACTGATTTTTTATTTATGGGATATCATAGATTAAATAAAAATAATGAAGATAATGAAAATAATTTTTCAATAATTGATTTTAATAATAATAATTATATAGGTGGATTTTTTAGTTATATTATTACTAAAAAAGGTGCTTATAAAATGTTAGATTATATATATAATAATGGTATAAAACATGGTATAGATTATTTAATTAAAATAAATAAAGAATTAAATATATATGAATTAAGTTCACATATTGTCATATCAGATTGGGTAAAAAATATAAATGATTCTATTGATTCAAATATCCAAAAAGACTTTGATACATTTAATTTAAATAAAATTGTTGATTATAATAATTATTTATTTATTAAAGAATTTGATCAAATAAATAATGATTATAAATTTATTCAAAATATTAATATAGAAAAAATGATGGAAATATCAAATAATGATCATAATATAGATGGTTTTAATACACTTGGATTTTTTAAATCAAATATTGATATAAATAGTCTTGTTAAGAGCCCATATATTACAGATAATAATGGTATTTATATAAATCTTAATAAGACTTATTCTGTAAAAATGATTTGTAATTGGTGTGATTCAAAAACATTATGTAATGAATGGAATAATATGTGTAAAGAAGATTATAAATGGAATAATATTAAAATAACATCTTCAAATGAAGCAGATTATTATGTTATTATTAATAAACCATTAAATGAAGAATCATATATTCCAGAAAAAACAATTATATTTCAAATGGAACCTAGATGTGAAAATGAATCTCAAAAATGGGGTGTAAAAACATGGGGTAAATGGGCAGATCCAGATGAATCAAAATTTTTACATGTCAGAACACATAAAAAATATTATAATAATTGTACAACACAGTTAAATACAAATTATAATGAATTTATGAAATTTAATATTGAAAAAAAACATGATTTATCAACAATATGTTCTTCAAAATATTATGATCCCGGACATATAAAAAGAATTGATTTTTTAAAGTTTATTGAAAATAAGAATGATATTAATATTGATATATATGGTTCGGATAATATACATAATTTTAAAAATTATAAATTTCCATTAGATAAAAATAAAAAAGATGATGGAATTATACCATATAAATATTATTTTATGATAGAAAATAATTCTGAATATAATTATATTACTGAAAAAATATGGGAACCAATTATTTGCGAATGTCTTTGTTTTTATTGGGGTGCACCAAATATTACAGACTATATAGATAAAGATGCATTTGTATTATTAGATATGGATGATTTTGAAGGTTCGTATAATATTATAAAAAATGCAATTAACAATAATCTATGGGAAGATAGAATAGAAATTATTAAAAAAGAAAAATATAAAATATTAAATTATTATAATTTTTATCCAACACTTGAAAGAATTATTACGATTGATATATGGAAAAATAATTTAAAACCATTAATTAATAATTTTAAGATTTTTATATTAAAAAAAAATAAAGATTTAAATCATAAAATATTACCTTTTATTTATAGTTTCAAAGAATTTGGATTTAATATAGATATTTTTAATGAAATAAATAAAGAAAATATTATTATTCAAAATATTGAAGGTTCTGAGAATGAAAAAAGATTAATATATAATAATAATATAAAATATTGTAGTTTAAATAATAAATTAGATTTATATAAATTAAATTATACATGGAATGAAATATTATTATATGAAAATTTATTAATAGATAATTATGATAATTATTTAATATTAGATGATGATATAGAGTTAGTTGGGTCTCTTAATAATTTACTTAATCATATGTTATATATACCTGAAAATTATGATATATGTCAATTATATGAAAATCCAAAATATAAATTTAGATTAATAAATCAATATAATTCTTTTTATTATAATATTAAAAAATATTATTTTGATCATATTGGAGTTAGTTTTGTATCAAAAAATGGTGCAACTAAAATATTAAAATATATAAATAATTTTATTCCATATAATTCAAATAATTTAATATATGAATGTTATGAAAATATTGAAAATTTTAATTTTTATGTAACTAAAAATAATCAATTATTTAATAAATCATTATGATGCAATAAATTATGATGCAATAAATTATGATGCAATAAATAATTTATTACTAAATTAGTCAACAGATCTTTTTAAATAAAAAATGATTTATTTATATATTTGTAATAATATTATATTATAAATATATAAAAATAATGTCTGATAATAGTAATCTAATAACTAAAGAAGAAGGAAAGAAATTATTTATTGAACAAATGAATAATAATTACAATACAAAAAATTTAAACGATTCTTTTATTTTATTATTAAACAATAAATCTAACAAAAATGTAACATATTTAGAAAATCCAATAATATTTACACATCCAGAAACATTAAATAAATATTATTTTAAAGCTATTGGTGTAAGTTATTCATTTTATTTAGGAATGAAATTAATAAATAATAATGATTTTATAGAAGATAATGAATATGAAATACTATGTAGTTTTGATGGATAATTTTTTAGAATTTTGCATATTAGAATTATATTCTATACCTACTGATAAAATTTTATTTTATAATTTATAAAAGATCATATTTTTATTGTTAAAATAATATAAAAATTGACTAATAGAACTGGGTCTAATGATACTATATTATAATAGTTTAGAATAAACAAATATTTATACTATTTTTGGTAGATTTTTATTTTCAAACTTAACATTTAGAATACGTTCTAATTTATTAACATGTTGTTTTGTTTGACCAGAGTAAAGAGCTTTACCATTTTCTAAATCTTTATATATATTTTCTTGAATCATTAATTTATTTGCCATTTCTTTCTGAGTTTTTTTTAATGTTACTCGAGTTGTAGTAATTTCTTTAGATAATAAATTTGGAATTAATGGTAATGAAAAATTTTCACTATCATTATCAATCTTTTTGATACTATCATTAATAGATGTATCTCCTTTTTTTTGAACTATTGTTCTAGAGGATGGTTTAATATTTTTATTAAAAACAACTGGTGACCAATCTTGATGCGACATTATATATTATATATTATATAATATAAATTATATAAAAAATATTTTTCAAATTTTTTTTATATATTAAATTAATGAAATCTATTATACTATTATTAGCCGTAATAGGAATAATATTATTAGCAGTTGGTTATGTTAAAAGTAATTTACAATGTCCTCCTGCAAAAATTGAATATAGGTATATTGATAAATCATTTGAAGATGCTCAAGATATTCAAACACCTATTCTCTCAGTAAGTGGTATGAATTCAATGTTTGAAGATGATGCACCATGGATACAAGATAGAAGTTATGCAAGTAGTGATGTTAAACAAAAAAAATGATAGTTAATATATTTTACTTATATATTTTATGTTTATTAATACCATCAAATCATGTCAGAATTATTTTCAAATTTGACAAAACTTTCTCTAGAAGAAAAAAAAGGTAGTTCTTCAAATGTTACTGAAATAACATTTAAGGAAACTCCTTCTCCTAGATTTATTGTAAAGAGAAAAATAGACTCTTCGTATGAAGGAGGTGGTATTGTAAGATATACTGCTACTGTTTATTACAAACAGGCATTTTCATCTTTTTATAGAGAAAATATTGCTTGCTTAAATGTGAATAAATACTTTTCTCAACAAGAAAAAGATACATGTCTTATATTGAATGAATATTTAAAAACTCATTCAATATAACATTGTGTCTAAATACTAGTTGTTTTATAATATATTTATAAATTATTAACATTAAAAATTTATAATATATTTAAAATAAAAATATTTTATAATTTAATTCTTTAATAATAAAATTTCTAAAAATATAAATTTAGTTTTATATTTTTAGAAAAAATGATTTATTATATGATATATTAAATATATTCTATTATATCCTAATATAATTAATATAATGGATAATATCGAAGAACAATTAACTAAGTTATCTATTTGTGATGCAAATGATGCAAATGATGCAATAAATGATGCAATAAATGATGCAATAAATGATGCAATAAATGATGCAATAAATGATGCAATAAATGATGCAATAAATGATGCAATAAATGATGCAATAAATGATGCAATAAATGATGCAAAACAATCAACTAATTTACAAGAATTATTAATTATTGAAGAATATCCTAATAATAAAATATTATTTGATTTATGTAAATCTTTTGAAGAACATGAAATAACATTAATTGCTACATTTATAGATAAATCTATTCGTATTTGTAATTGTAATGCAACCGGAGATATATTAGAAGATATATTTTATCCAATATTTAAATATAAATTAAATGACTTTGAAAAAGGTCCAAAACAAGCATCTCCTGATTATTATGGATTAAATAAAACGTTTGAGTTTGAACAAAAAGTATTTATGAAAAAACCAGGGTTTGACATAGGTAATTTTACAAGTTATATAAATATGTTATGTGAAGACGGTGGTGTATATAAAAAAATTTTCAAAACTAAATATTTAGTTTTTGAATATACTATAAATAATGAAAAAATTAAAATTATTAAATTTCATTATCTAAACGTATATAATTTAGTTGGTTATAGTGGTAAAACATCTATAACAATGCAAATTAAAAAAAATATATGGTATAATATTAGACCAGATAGTGTAAAAAAATGGTATTGTAATACAAAAACACCTCAATTATTTATTGATAAAATAATTGAATGTATAAATAATTGTCATCATATTGATGATAAATTAAATAAAATAAAATCTATAACTAAACAATTTAATGATATAAAATTAAAATATACATTTTAATAGTCCTTCTACTACAGTTGGTATTACCATATTTCCAAATAAGTCATATTTATTAATACCGTCTGGTAAATTATAAGACAATGGAAATCCACATAATAATTTTAACTCATTATCATTTAATTTTCTTATAAATTTATTGTCTATAATTACCGCTAATTTATTACTATCAGTTGCTGTTAATGTTGGCGATGTCGAATTTGGATCTAAAATATTGGTAATTGGAAAACTTAATTTACCTTTACAAATATTATAACCTACTTCTCCATTTTCATCATAAACTCTTTTTCCACTAATTAATTTTTTTGGTTTTTCCAATTTTAAATATTTTTTCATAACTAAATTATGTAACATTTGTTCTAAATTTGATTCATTTAAAAAATCTTTATCATTAATAAATGTAGAAATTTCTTCTAATGTAAGAGGCATACCATCCATCCATTCTATATTTTTTTTTTCAGCCCAATGTTTTTTTCTTCTTTCTGTCATAATTTTATTCATTAAGTTACGTTCACATACTGATAAATCTCCATTTAGTCCTAAATCCCATGAATGAATATTATTTTGACCACCTCGTTTATCTTGCATTTTATAACCGAATAAAGGTGTTTTAGAATGTAAATCTAATATTTTATTAGAAAAATCTATTTCAATATCTGTATATTTTGCTGTATAATCAATAATGCTATTTAATTTATTATCTGAATTAATATATTCTATTTTATTTATATCAATATTTTTTTCTAAAGAGCATACTATAAATACTCTTTCTCTATTTTGAGGAACACCAAAATCAATTGAATTTAGTTTTTTATAAGTAACAAAATATCCAATATTATTAAATTCATCACATATTTTTTTTAATGGTTTACCATTTTCTAAAATAATTAAATTTGAAACATTTTCAAGTATAACATTTTTTGGCTTATATTTTTTACATAAATCTATAATTTTAAATATTATTCCTCCTCTATTGTCATCAAAACCTTTTTTGTTTCCTGCTGAACTAAAAGGTTGGCATGGAAATCCTGCACACAATAAATCAAAGTTTTTGATTTCTTTAATATCAAAAATATTTATTTTTGTATTATTTTCATTAAAGTTTAAATTATAAGTTTTTATAGCATCATCCTTAATATCAGCAGATAATACACAATTAAATTTTAAATTACTATTTTTTTTTTGAAAATTTTCTAAGGCTATTCTAAATCCTCCTATTCCGCAACATAAATCAATATAATTAACAGTTTTATAAGATTCTTCTAAGACTTCAATAAATTGATTTTTATTATCATTTTCTTTTATATGTTCTGATATTTCATTTATTTCATGTATTTCATGTATTTCATCTATATTTTTTATATTAATAAGTTCAATTAATTGTAATTTATTTTTAGTACTATAACCTTTAATATTGTATACTTTACATTTTAACATTAATTCTTTTTTTGATAATTTATTGAAATTTTCATTCATATTATAATTTTATAAAACTATATAAACAAAACTAAAAATAAATCAATTTTTCTTATTTATTAATAAAAATTGAAAAATATTTATAATTTATTATGTTTAAGTTCTATAAATAAAAAAAATGAAGATTCTTATCTTATTAAGTTTATTTCTATATTTAGAATTAATTCTTTCAATATCTTTACAAAATGTATATAAAAATAAACATGAATTTAAAAAAAATACATTAAGATCAAAATCAAGTAAATCAAAAGATTTTATTAAAACTTCTTCTAAATATAGAATTCTATCATTTCAAAATATTTTTTATAGAATCATTTTTAATGAAGAATTAGATAAAGATATAGCTAATGAAATAAATAATTTATATTGGATATTTTTATAGATAATATAAAAAATGAAAAAATTAAATTCAATAAATTTATAAAATATATATTCTCATATAAATAATGAATATTCCAATAGATATACTGCTAAATCTTATATTAGTAAGTGAAAGAGTAAGACCATCAATGTTAGTTCAATCAATTGATTATGGAGAAACTGAATTAGAAGCACCTAAAACAAAAAATATTTTAGATAATATTACAATATATTTTCCTCATTTATATCAAAGTAAAAACTATAACGAATTTCAAGGAGTAATTATATCATATGATAATTATGATGGACAAACTTTATCAGAAGATGAAATAGGTAAAATACTTGGTTATCCTTACTTTAACGGTTATTCTAGTATAGATAGAACTACAATATATTATAGTATTATTGTTTATTGTGATATAAATGGATATGACATACAATTACTTGAAAATATCAGTAATAATAAAAATAAAAAAATCTTTAAAGATTTTGTAAAAAAAGCAGAAAAAGTACTTAAAATTAAAGTAAAAGATTTTATAGATATAAACGTTGGCAAACTTTCAATTAAAGTAATTAAAATACCTACTGTTAAAAGTATAATTAATAAAATTATATTAAATAAAAAATTAAGGAATGACGAAATAAATGAAATTAAAATTATTTTATTATTTAATTTTTCTAATTTTGATATAGAAAATGATAATGTCTTCGGACATATTCAATTTGATAATATAATTCATAAAAATATTCTTCTAAAAATATTAGAAAAATTTAATAATAATAGAATGATTCCATTTGAAAAATATGATATATGTGAAGAAGATCTAATAAATATTTTAATAAGAACAAGTAAAAATTATGATATTTAACATTTTATTTATCATAAATGTTTATAAAATAACTTATTTTATATTTTTATAGAATTTATTGGAGACCATTCAAAAATATGGTCATTAACATGTTTTTGTAATTTTTTTATATCAATTTCAAATGTTGAAATTGGTTCAAATATTTTTTCTAATTTATATTTTTTATTTATTGGTATTGTTAATTCTGTTCCTAATTCGCTATTTATATCATATGATATTGTATTTCCATGTAATATTACTTGTGGATGAATACATGGGTGATTTAAGGCATTGTCTTTATCTAATTCATATGGAGTACCACTATCTTGATAAATATATTTATATTTTAGTGGTTTTTTTAATTTATATATATGTAAATAATATTTAATATCTTTTTGAATTTTATTAAAAATTTCTAATGCTATCCATGTTGAAATAACAAAATCTAATCCAAAATATATTAATGGACTATTTGAGTGTACTTCAAAATTATTTGGATTAGAATTTGTCGAACATCTATATATTAGAGTATTTTTTGGTAATATTTTTGGTACAATATCATACTTTTTATCTATTTTTTTATATATTGTTTTCCAATATTTATCATTACGACTTACATCAGACCCATGAATCATTATATTTTTTTCAATATTATATTTAAAATTTATAAATTCTGGTTTAATTTTTTTATAAAACGGATATACAAATAATTTTTTTAACATATATATAGTTATCATATTTTATAATTCTATAAAAATATTAAAGAATTAAATATTTTTAGTAAGATTTTATATATTTATTATACATAAAATATATGAACAGTAATAATATGAACAGTAATAATATAAAAAATAATTTGATAAATATGATACTAAAAAAAATTATGTTATCTATATCAGATATGGATGATTTTATTAAATTTATATATTTAGATACATATAATAATAATAGTAGTAGAAATAGAAGAATTTTAAATATATATATTAAACAAATTCATAAATGATTTTCACCAAGAATTAAATTTTAATAATAGTAGAAGTAGTAGTAGAAGTAGTAGTAGAAGTAGTAGTAGAAGTAGTAGTAGTAGTAGTTGTTGTAGTAGTAGAAGTAGTAGAAGTAGTCTTAGAATAATTCTTCAGGAATTATTTTATCATTATTATACACCGCTAGATAAAAGTGTATAAAACCGTATAAACAAATTAAAAGTCATTACCTAAGTAATTTCTTCATTTGTTCTATACTTACACTAAATTTAAGGGACTAAGCGTTATCCCAATTATTATATTTTTGTAGTTAGATGTTAAATAATGAATAGATTTCCAGTGAAGATCATTTACTTTATTTTTTATTTTTTCTCTAAGTTTTTTTAATAACTTGTTTTTTATTTTTATCTTCACGTTCTAAATATTTTCTTAATTCATGTTTAACATTATTACCTATTTCTATGTATTCTTTATTCGTTTTACTATTTATTAACGTTCTTAAACCTAAGTCAATGCTTATATATTCATTCTCTTTTTTAGATATTTCTAAATTTATCTCTTTTGGAATTAATAAAGTAAAAATATTTTTATTTTTATTATAATGTAATTTACAATCATTGTTTGTAATATAATCTAAATTTTTAGTATTTTTTATTTCTTTCCCTAAAACTGAAGTTATAAAACTTTTTTTATTAATAACACTTTTTTCAATGTCCATTATTAAAGATGATTTTGTTGATTTAATATATCTTATATTAAATTTTTTTATATTTCCATTTTTAAAATTTG
>Ga0214919_10007179_pt1 | contig 15102 bp, 19 predicted proteins | sample LL1503_MetaG_FD_177994 | JGI IMG/M metagenome (GOLD analysis project Ga0214919, IMG submission 177994) | Freshwater microbial communities from Lake Lanier, Atlanta, Georgia, United States - LL-1503 | ecosystem: Environmental > Aquatic > Freshwater > Lake | place: USA: Georgia | collected... | reverse complement strand
CCCCTGACGGCAAACACTTGTTTAACGACAGGGGAATTACCCGACTCAAAAAAGACCTAAAAGCCCCAATAACACCGTACGGAAAACTATGTCGCTATGGTAAGGTGTGCGGAAAGGTGGCTAGAGGGGTTTTCGATACCTTGATCCAGTTAAGACATATTTTCTACTATACTTTTTACCATTCTCTGTATTTTCCCAAGAAATCTTAATTTTTACTTTCTTAGATGATCGAAAGACACAATTTTTTTCGGAATCTGGATTAATGAACTTATTTTCAATTAAGATGTTTTTTGGAGATTCCCAAGTAAAAAAATTAGTATTTTCTTTAGTCGAATGAATCCCATTACACTCTTCTAATGCTGGTTTTAGACAAGAAAAAAATCCACATTGAGAAATTGAAGTAACATGAATTGGAAACGGAGATATGTTTTTTATAACAATAAATTCTTGCTCAATCGACTCTTCCGAGAGCTTAATTTGAATCGCATTTTTTCGTTTAATAAAATCAGCAAAGATTGTACTGGCAATTCCAGCTGCATAAGCCATTCCATGAGTTATATATGAGGGTACCATGCCCCACAATGAAATAATCTCTTTCCCCTCTTCTAGTAATAAAAAGTAAGTTGATGTCATTATTTAGTCTTAGTTATCGGCTTTATTTTAATTTTCATTTTTTCACAACTCACATTGATGCCCTACTTTCAACCCCTGGCCTTCCTCGACTTGAGAGCTGTACTTCATAATTAAGTCCATGGCTTTGAATTAAATCCTGTAAACAAAGACGGACGAACTGGCTTTCTGAATACCCAAGTCTCTGTGCAAATTCTCTTGCCATTTTTGGGCTGAGGGATCTTCGATCATGTTCTATATCGCAAATAAACTGCCTAGAGACGCCTAATTTTTCAGCAAACATCACCTGAGAAAGATCATCCCCCTGACGAATTGCAGCCAACAGGCCGTTGAGAGTGAGTGCTTGTCCCGCGATTTTTTCTAATTTTTTCATGGAATCTTGATTAGTACTCATGTTTATTCACCTCTAAAATTTCAACAAAATTGGCCTCGCCTTTTTCATTCACTTCATAAATGGCCCGATAAGCTTTATTCAAACGAATAGAACGTTGGCCAGAACGCTTACCTTGAAGCGGTTCGTCGTGATACCCAGGAATTTTTCTTGCCTGACTTAAACCTTCGCTTGAAACTAACTCGACCCAAGACATTAACTTTGTCACCAGATAGCTCGGCACTTTCAGGAGGTTGTCCTCAGCTTTTTTTGAAATGACGACTAAAAAAATATCCATAGGAAGAAAAGATCTTAAGTTTCACTTAGATTTAAGTGTACCCGTATAAAGGGTACTCTTCAAGTCGCTTTAAAAAAGCGATACCACTAGAAATAAATAGCTATATAGCTAGCTACGTAGTTAGCTGTAAACGAAAATTTACGGGGTATTTGGCAATAGAACGCCATAACACTGGCTTGTAAAAAAATAATCACTTCTATTGATACGTAGATTTCAATTATCTGATAGCTAGCTATACTGCTAACTACGTAGCTAGCTAAGTAGCTATAAAATTTATGGGGTCATACAAATGCCGACAATCGTTTTCGCAACATCTAAAGGCGGTGCTGGAAAAACCACTGCCACAATCATCCTAGCTTCAGAGTTAGCAAGACAAGGTGAAGAGAAGTCTATTTCTATTGCTCTTATAGACGCAGACCCCAACCAACACAGTGCCAATTGGGCCAAGAAAGAAGGGGTCCCTCATAATATCAAACTGATTAAAAGCACTAATGAAGAAAACATACTTGATGACATAGAAAAGGCTGAATCTGAGTCTGATTTTGTTCTTGTTGATTTAGAAGGCACTGCAAGTATGGCGGTAGCCTCTGCCATTAGTAGAGCAGACCTTGTGATCGTTTTATGCCAAGGATCTCAAGATGATGCTGATGAAGCCGTAAAAACCATTAAATTAATTAGAAACCAAAGCAGAGTTCTTAATAGAGATATCCCTTTTTCAATTCTTATGACACGCACCAATGCGGCTATTACCCCAAGAAACTATTCATATATTGTCAATCAGTTCAAAGATGCTGGTGTTGATTTGTTTGAATGCTCGTTAATCGACAGGGAGGCATTTAGGGCTATTCGATCTTTTGGTGGAACCGTAAATAGCCTTAATCCAAAAGAAGTTTCTGGCATAGAAAAGGCCATCGATAATGCGCGGGCCTTTGCTGAAGAAGTAAAATTAAAATTAAAAACAACGCTTGTGAAGGAAGCTTAATAATGTCAAACAAAAGAGCTAACTTGGATTTTGGAACCAATGAAAATTCCGAGTCTATTAACATAGAAGAATTGATTGAATCAAAAGGGGCGAAGAAAAGCTCAGTTGATATCAATGAGCTCAAAAAGGTTTCTGAACAATCTGGTTTTATCAGTAGAGAATCAAAGAAGAGAAGGGTGAGACCAAGCTCTCCGCATATCATTCAGGTAAATTTAAAAACACGAGACGGCGTTAAAGATATTTTTCAGGAAGCAGGGGCCCGTCTAGGGACTTTTGATCACACCACATTTGAAAATGCACTTCTTGCCTTGCTAGAAAAAGAAAAAATGGTTGATCTGTCTAAAGAGCTAAAGTCTTTAATCGCAAAACCTTAAAAAGTCTTGACAATAACAGGATTGTTTTAAAATTAATTTAATATTAAAATTTTGATTTTAAAAATCGAGGTCATTTAAATGCCTGTTAAAAAAACCGTTAATAAAAAATCTGTCGATACCATCAACAAAGAGGCCGAAGATACACTAGGAGAAGCAACAACAGCTTCGCCAAAATACGTCAGAAAAGGTAAAAAGATTCAAATCACTTTAACCATTGCCCAGCCTCTTTTAGAAGAAGTAGATTCACTTGCTCAGGATCTGGGGTTAAGCCGTGCGGCTGTTATCAATCTCGCAATTCATCAAGGCATGATTCATGGAATTAATGTTAGCGGAACTCGTAATAATTAAATTTCAATTCAATCAAAAAAAATGGAATGGTGGATATCTGCATGTCAAAAAATCTCCCAGTTAAAACTATTCAATATGATTTGTTTTCTTCATTTTTGTCTAATGAACCAGAATCTGTTTCAAATACAGCAGAGCTCTGGGAGTCAATACCAAAATACATATTTACCGCAAAACAAGTAGAAAAACTAAGAACCAAGGATGGCCTCGCACAGGAGTTCTCTTGGACCTATTTCTACAACAATGAAGAATTTAAAGTTTCGATTCAGCCTGCTCTTATCAAGCTCAATGAAGATGATGAAAAATCTGTAGCCTGTTTCCCTGGCGTGACTGAAGAATTAGTTGAAGAAGCGTTAAAGAAAATCTTTACCTATAACAAACTTGGCTCACATGACCCTGACAAACATGAAAGCTTAGTCAAATTCAGTTTGTACATGATCTCTAAAGAACTAAAAAATAGAGGAAGAACTCGCAGCCTTAATCAAATAAAGCAAGCCCTTCAAGTAATGAATAAATGCGCTATCACGCTCTATAAGAAGGACCTAAACAAGAAGAAATTTTCTACTATATGGCAAGGTCATATTCTTGAAACGTTGTTTATTCAAAATCGAGAAGATTACACAGAAGACTCAAGCTCTCTTCACTGTGCAAAGCTTTCAACATTCATCACCCATTCAATTAACACCCTCGACTATCGACAATTTAATTACGATCGACTGATGGAATGTGATGAGCAACTTTCTAGATGGCTCTATAAAAAATTAATTCACCGATATAAACACGCTGCAATCAATAATGACTACCACTTTACATTCTCAAGTGTTGTACAGGAAAGCGCACTCCTACAACAAACTTCTGACCGTCATAACCGACAAAAACTACACGAGGCTTTAGAGGAGCTCATTAAGAAAAAGGTTATTAGAGAATATAAAGTCGAATTCAAAAAAGACGGTTCAAAAGTTATTGATGCTACATATCTCGTCTTTCCAACGGCAGAATTTATCCAGGAACAAAAAGCAGCTAATAAACGGTATTTAAATTCTCAAGAGCAAATAGAGCATTCAGTCAAAGAAATGATTAATGAATAATCTAGTCAAAAATTAAAACAAAAATTCATTAGTTTTAATTTAAATCCTGTGGATAAGTCAGACAAATGTTATAGTTTTGGCCGGCAGTAGGTTATAGCTTTGGCCGACACCCTATATAGTTTTGGCCGGCAGTAGGTTATAGCTTTGGCCGACACCCACTAAAAATTGAAAAAAATCAAACTAAATATCTCTATTTTTTATTTAAAAACAGGGGGTGAGGTTATAGTTTTGGCCGACACCTAACCCAAAATGTTATAGTTTTGGCCGACACCCTATATAGTTTTGGCCGACACTTGACCCAGAAAGTTATAGTTTTGGCCGACACTTTGGTCAAAGTTATAGCTTTGGCCGACACTTCATTCAAAAAAAAGTCCGTGAAACCAAAGCGTACCAACGATTCTTTAAAATTTTTAAAATCCCTATTCTTATCTTCTTTTAATCTTATAAATCTTAATCTTCTTTTAGCCTTATTCAGCCAATCTGTGGATAACTAAAAATCGATGTTTCAATTTTTATTGAAATTGGAAATTAATGATTTCCAAAAAAGAATTTTAAAAATTAAAAGCTATCGGTTCAGAAAAAAATAAATTTCTTAAAAATAGACCCTCCATTTTTGATTTCTCAATTTTTTTAATTAACACCATGACTGGAAGTCTAGGGCAAAGATTAAAGCTAAAATAAAGCGCTTATAGGCAATTTAAATTCTTAACAAACATGAATCAACCAATCTTGCTTTTTAAACGCTTAAATCGCTTTAAAATCGGTTTAAATAAAAACCGGCATCAGCTCTAAAACATCATCCATCGAGTACCCATGAATCGATAGCAAAGCGACCGCTTGATTGGGTGACAGACTTCGAAACAAAGCTGCATCCACGACGGATTCTCTATGCTCTGAAATCCCCTGTGTTGAAGATGAATTTTTGGACGATTTCCCAAAAAACTCTGAAGACTTCCCCTTGGTTTGACTAAACGATTTTCTGAAAGTGACCGCCTGTCCTGCCATTTTCTCCATGACGGATAGGGTCTCTTGATCCTCCGTTCGGAAACAAATTTTTTGGCGAAAGTTTTGCAAGAGGGCGTTGGCCACATCTCGATTTCCAATCGCCGCATAAAAGCTCGAAATCGATTGTGAAGAAATAATCCCAATGGTTTTAGTGCTTCTGGATTTATCCCAAAAATTTAAATCTGACAGACCGTCTCTACTGGCGCTAACCAAGTCCTGATATTCATCGCACATGAAGAAAACAGGTCGATCCTGATTCCACTCTGGGTTATGAATTCGATCTTGCATAGTGTTAAAAAATTTTAGCTTGATGAAGGTGTACGCCACTTTCCCGCCCAATCCCCAGCGAGACAGCGGCATATCCACGAGGTAAATCACACCGTCCATGATCAACTCCATGTCCAAGTTATTTTCGGTGTTTTGACAGAAAGCGTCGATTAATTCCGGGTGAGCAAAAGGCGAAAGCACCTGAGCCACGGTGGCATTGACGCCGCTTTTTACTTTTTCATCGAAGGCGCAAAAGATGGTTTCATGGTAGCGAAGATAAGTTTTGAGGCGCCGAAGTTCTTCATGAGGCAGAGAAATTAATAGGGGGTTTAACTCCAGCTGAATTTGCTCTTTAGCCTCTTCGTCGAATAAAAATTCATAGAGATTTTGCAGGGTGTATCGGTTCTTCAGGAACGAGAGTAGGCCCAGGGTATTTCGACAAAGCTCAGTAGCGGTATCGATCCAGAAGCTTTCAGACTTTGAGCCTCCCCCTAATAAAAAAACAGATTTCAGAAAACAGGCGGCGACCTCTGGCGTTAAACCGGCCAGTAAATTCATTTGCTGGTGCTTAGGACCAATTATTTTGATTTCACGACCCACTGAGTGCGCTGTCCAAATTGCGGCCTCCTGAACGTCTCCTTTGACGTCGAATAAAAGACCTCCGCAATCTTGGTCTAAGAGCTGAACCAAGAGTGGTTGCATAATTCGCGTGGTCTTTCCGGATCCAATCCCCCCTAAGACCAAGATATTTTGAGCGGCATCTTCCAGTGTTAAAGCGACGTTGAGGTTTGGAGCGAGGCCCGACTGATGCCAAAGTTTTGACAGCCGGCCTGTTGATTTTCCCAGCCACAAGCAGAAGGGCGTTGGTAATATTTTTGGCTCTTTTTTGAAATTTTTTAAGATTCGTAATTCAAGAAGATTTTTAGGCTCAGAGGCTACTTTGGGTAAGCAGTAGGGAAAGGCCAATGCAAAAACGACCGTGACACAAAACCAGATAGCACCAAAGTGCCACCAGATGTCGAGGTAAGGGGCTTCGTCATTCCAGTAATCACTGGGCCATTGGTGATTATTTAAAATATATTGGACGACAGGGAAGCTGTGGCTGAATGCGTAAACCAAGCCAAAAGAAATAATCGCAGCGGAGACAATTTTTTGATCGTAGGGAAATTTATTCAGGACATAACGACTGGGAATTTGTCGATTCCAGAGAGACGTAACAATCACATTCAGCACCGGGTATAGGTAATAAAATAGGGCCGAAAATGACGCTAGGTAAGATGCACCCGTGTAAGCATTCTGGACTTCAGAATCTCCCAAAATCCAATCTAAGCCGATCCATAAAACAAAAAAAGAAATCAGACCAGAAAACAGAAAAACAGCTAATCCATGCAACCACTCGTAGTTAGAAAAACTGACGTCTGGTTTTGCTCCATAAGACTTTTTTTGTCGATAGCCTTTGGATCTTAATTTTCTAAATTCATCAAGAATTTTTTCCATGAGAGCTCTCCACTGTTTTGAGATCAAATAATTCACGATCGGATTCTCTGGAGAGGTACTCATCCATTTTTTTTACCAAATCCTCATAAGAATTTTCAGCTCTGGCTTTTTCAAGAAAATAAGAACCAATCAAAATTTTTCTTCTGGTTTCTTTTTTTCTTTCTCTGGATTTTTCTGAGGCCTCTAATGAGATAATTTTAGAGCGAATTTGAGCTTGTTTCTTTTTGAGATTTTCGATTTTTGTTGAGAGAGCAACCATGATTTCTATCCTCCGTAAGCAATGGCTGTCGGATACTACGAACTTCAAATAAAAAATAAAACAAGCGACAGCTTGTCACATTGGAGCGGAGCGACCCGAAAAGCCTCAAGGCGAATGAATGCGCGCTTATACGTTTCTGCGAAACGTGCGCGTCACAAGAGTGACAATCCTGAGTTTTTGATTTAGATAGATCGATTTTTTTAATTTTAAGATTAAGCATGGCCATTTATCATTTTTCAGCGAAAGCCATTTCAAGAAGTAGTGGAGCGTCGAGTGTCGCCTCTGCGGCTTATCGATCTGGAGAATGTCTCACTGATAAACGCACGGGTGAGCGACATGATTTCACCCGAAAATCAGATGTCATTGAGAGTGAAATCTTATTGCCGAAAGACGCACCTGCGTGGATGGCTGATCGAGAAAAGCTCTGGAACTTTGTTGAAGAATCTGAAAAACGAAAAGATGCTCAATTGGCTCGTGATGTTAATATTTCTTTGCACACAGAATTAACCGATGAACAAAACTGGAAGCTGATAAAAGACTTTATTCAAAAAGAATTTGTTGATAAAGGCATGGTCGCAGATGTTAACTTTCATGCCGGCCATGATAAGAGCGTTGCCCAGCCGCATGCCCATGTCATGTTAACCATGCGAGAAGTGAATGAAGAGGGTTTTGGTAAAAAAGTTAGGGAATGGAACAGCAAAGCTTTACTGAATACTTGGCGTGAGAAATGGGCTGAATACAGCAATCTGGAACTTGCAAAAAACGGTCATGATGTTCAGGTCGATCATCGAACTTTAGAAGCTCAGGGGATTAACCTAGAACCTCAAAATAAAATTGGGCCGACGGCGGCAAGAGAGCAGATGGCGAAGTTTGCTGAGCATCAAGACATTGCTCGCCAAAATGGAGAACGGATTTTAAAAAATCCTGAGATTGCGCTGAAAGCTTTGACTCAGGAGAAGTCCACTTTTACTCACAATGATATGGCCCGTTTTGCAAATCGGCATAGTGAGAATAAAGCACAGTTTGATGCGGTTTATTCAACCATCAAATCCCATCATGAACTTGTTTTTTTAGGGAAAGATGAGTTTCGTCGAGAGCGATTTACGACCCAAGAAATGCTGGAGATTGAGTCCAAAATGATCGCTCAATCAGAGGAACTCTCCAAAATAAAACATCATGCTGTTTCAGACGCTTCAATCAGAAAATCTTTAAGCCATAAAAATTTAAGTAGTGAGCAAATCGTGGCCCTCAAGCATTTAACGCAAGAGGGCGATGCGGCCTGTGTGTCTGGTTTTGCAGGGACTGGGAAAAGCTACATGTTAGGCGCGGCTCGTGAGGCTTGGGAGGCAGAAGGCTATCGCGTTCAGGGCATGGCCTTATCTGGGATTGCCGCTGAGAATTTACAAAAGGGCTCTGGGATCAATAGCTATACCGTGGCCAATCGAATGCTGGTCTGGGAATCCAGCCATGAACCCCTGGGTCGCCAAGATATTTTAGTGGTGGATGAAGCGGGGATGCTTGGTTCTCGCCAAACGGGTCGCATTGTGGAGGAGGCGCATAAGGCAGGCGCTAAAGTGGTTTTCGTTGGAGATCCAGAACAACTACAAGCCATTCAAGCGGGCGCAGCCTATCGAGCGATTTCCGAACGCATTGGCTTTGTGGAAATGACCGATGTTCGGCGTCAGACAGAATCCTGGCAGCAGGAAGCCACCCGAGATTTTGCACGGGCCAAAACTAAAGCAGGTTTGGATGCCTATGAGCAGCATCAAAAGATCCACTTTTTTGACGATAAAGAATCGGCCATCCAGGGCATGATTCAGCAATGGAATGGCGTTCGAACGGAACATCCTCAAAAGACCCAGTTGATGCTGGCTTACACCCGAGAAGACGTCAAAAATTTAAATCATCAAGCCCGTTCTATTCGCCTGGAAAGTGGTGAGCTTGGTGCTGAGACCAAATTAAAAACCGCCAAAGGCGAGAAAAACTTTTCAGAGCAGGATCGTATTTATTTTTTACGCAATGAGAATAAAGAGCTGAAGGTCAAAAATGGAACCCTAGGAACCATCGAAAAAATTAATGGAGACAAGGTCAGTGTGAGGCTAGATGCCAATGGCCAAGAGAAACCTCGGACGGTTGAATTTAATTTAAAAAACTATAACGACATCGATCATGGCTATGCCGCGACGGTTCATAAGGCCCAAGGTGTGACCGTTGATAGGGCGCATCTTTTACCTTCGGAGCATTTTGATCGGCACAGTACTTATGTGGGGATGAGTCGGCATCGGGAGAGCGCTGAGGTCTACGTCAGCAAGGCCGAATTTAAAAACATAGATCAGCTCAAAGACAAGCTCAGCCGAGAGCGTTTAAAAGATGTCAGTGCGGATTATTCAAGTCGTCGTGGATTTGAAAAAGAAGACTCTCAAAAATTACAAAAATCTAAAGCCAAAACGAAAACGCTTCAGCAAGACCCAATGCAGAAAAAATACCAAGAGGTGATGAAGTCTGAGATACGGGCCTATGAAAAAAAACAGGGCGTGTCGGTGAGCCTAGAACCCAAAGAAGGCGACAAGGGAACGTATGTCGGATTACAGGAAATCGCTGGCAGGAATTATGGCGTGATCAGACTGGAAAGTGCCAATCCAGAGGATCCAAAGAAATGCTTATTGGTGCCCTCCGAAAAAATGGGATCGCATCGAAAATCTCAAGAAGTCATGATCGAAAAACAGACGAAAGGTAAAGATCTTGGCAAGCTGAAAGTGGTTGAACAACCTAAAAAAGAAGCGCCTGAAAAGAGTCAGACTTTGTCTAAATCTGTATCACAGGAGATCCAACCACAATCTCGGAGTAGGGGTGGGCGGAGTCGGTAGGGTTTAATAATATTTGACACATATGCCACAAAGTGGCACACTAAGTGCAAGTAAAGAATCCTGAGACTTACTGATGAGAATTTTTAAAATCAAGCCTTTTGACGAGTGGATGGAAGAAGTAGGTATCACTGATTCATGCCTGATAAAAGCTGTTCTTGAATTAGACAACGGCCTCTATGAGGCAAACTTGGGTGGCAATATTTATAAAAAAAGAGTGCCTCTTAATAACCAAGGGAAAAGCGGTGGCGCAAGGACTATCGTCGCATTTAAGACTCATGATAAATCTATTTTTCTTTACGGGTATGCCAAGAACAAAAAAAGCAATATTACGGATAAAGAAGAAAAGGCATTAAAAAAATTAGCTAAATTTTATTTTGAATTTAACAACGATCAGATAAAACAAGTTATTAAATCTGGTGAACTGATAGAGGTGAAATCATGAAAAAGACATTATTAGAAACCATTCATGAGACCGCACAGGGTCTGCATAAATCTGGGGTCATGGATCTACAAACGATGAAAGAGTTTGATGCTCTATGTTTGCCTGAAGTGAAAGAGCTCAGCCCAACGCAAATTAAAGCCATTCGTGTCAAAGCTAAATTAAGCCAGCCTGTTTTTGCAGAGTACATTAATGCCAGTGCTTCAACCGTCAAGAAATGGGAGACGGGCGAAAAGCATCCCACTGGACCTGCGCTGAAATTACTTAATCTCATAGCGTCCAAAGGATTAGATATTTTGTGTGCCTGAGCATGCAATTTATGTTCCAGTAAGAATCCATCGGCCACTTGATTCGTTAGTGGCCTCGACAAAAATAGATCGCGCAGCTTTCATCAATCAAATTTGCTCAGGCGTCTTCATATAATTCAGCTTATTAATAGCTGTCTTCTCTTGCTCTGAAATTGAATCAGGGCCCCGTATCAACTACAGAAAGAATTGGTTAAAAAAAGAAACATGGATAACCATTATCGCCAATTGACTTTAATAATAAATCGCATGGATAATTAACTTTTGTTTTTAATGTAAAAAATGGTGGATATGTGAATACTGTTGTTAAAAATTCTACAAAAGAATCTAGTGGGGTAAGGAAGTTAGGTGGTTTTATTTTAGAAAAGCAAAGAGAGAAAGATGTACTAATGGCGAAATTAAGTAAGCTTGATATAGAAATACAAGTTCTAAAAGAGCTCGACCCATTACAAGAAATCGAAAGCTCTAATTTAACAGAGACTATATATGACAATGATAGATCAGATTGGCTTCTTGATGAGCCTACAACTTTAAAAATAATTTCGAAATCCAAAGATCCAAATGGTCTTGGGATCCAAGACATAAAAAAACAGTACATTGAATCTGGATATAATTGCCATGATAGGCATGTCGATAAGCACCTAAAAAATCTTTTAGCATCTGGAAAGGTCGTTCAAACAAATCCAGGGATAACTAAAGGAAGACGATTCAGAGTTAGTATTAATTGATGTGTAGAATTATTCATGAAAGTAACCTGTCATAGATAAGAACTAACAAGAAAAAATCCCCAGTTACAGCTGGGGATTTTATTGAGGCCCTGAAAAATACCTAACGTCCAAGAACACTCAACATCACTTCGCAAATGTAGCGTAAGTGGTTCTTTTCTTCAATAGAAGGAGCCCTACAGTGGCAACTATCTCCGGTGTTAAACACTCGCCAATTTATTTTAATGTTTTTGATTCTTACCTTGAAAAGATAGAAAACTTAGAAGCTTCTGCTCTTCTCTCACGGCTGCAATATCACTGTAAAAATTCAGAAATTATCCGAGAAGGTAAAGTTTGGTTTACGCGTCAAAAAGATGAAATTGCCAAGTGGTTTTCCATAACAACTTCAAGATTAAATTCATTGCTCAAGCTTCTAGAAAAGAAGGGCCTAATTTTTTATAAAAGCTTTAAGTATCAGAATATTCGGCAACTACATATCAGCGTGCCAAATTGCCAAGCAGGGTATGTTAATTTCAGTTCATTGGAGCATGCCACAGCAATATGTGGTGGCCTTAAAGAGGCCGTGATTTTTTTAAGAATCCTGTATCACTACCAGCACTCTTCCATTGAAATTGACGGCTTAAAGTGGTTCACAAAGTCTAGAGACGATCTAGCTTCCTGGGCGAGAATCAGCGTTAGGACTCTGGACACGCTCTTAAAGAATCTTGAACGAAAAGGGCTCTTTATGAGAAGAACTTATAAATGGAAAGGGGCCCCTCAATCGCATTTTCATATTCCAGAAAGTACCGTTCGTTCATTAATTTCAGAACGAATAATTGCTACTTATTCACAGGAGCTTTGCAACATCGATCCTGCAAAAATTGAAGTTCCTTATATAGAAAATATAAATCAATCAAAGCAAACAAAAATTAATAACACCAGTAACTACCTAGAGAGAGAAAGTGGTGATATTAATTTTTCAAATCAAGCGGCTCAAATCGACTTAAATCAAAGGCAAATAAAATATCTAGAAGGCTCTGTAAAAAATCTCATAGGGAGAGACAAGATAAAAGTCTCTAATCCTCAAGAGCTTCTTGAGCAATTAAAATTCTCAGTCTCAAGTTGGGTTAGAACGAAAAATTTATCATTCACACATGCAGCTAATCGAGCTTGCGCTGTTATAAAAAATGGCAATTGGCGAACACCAATAGGTTTTTACAAACATTCAGCTGTTGGGAAAAAATACCATGAATCCATCGTTCAACAAGAGCAGATTGAAGAGCGTAAAAAATATCGAGAAGCCACGAAAGACAACGATCTTTCATTGATCATTGATGAAATAAGAAAGCTACAAACTCGAGTTATTTCCGAGAAAATCGACTTAAAAAAAGAGCTGATACAAGGGCAGGTTTCCAGACTTTTATCGAAGTATTCAGATTTAAAACGAGCTTACCCATATAAAAACACTACACAAGGTTCTAATAATTATGTTGATTGAATTCTCTGTATCATTAACAGCGGTGCCATTATTTATGGCAGGTTATCTCTCTAATAAAATTTACAAAAGGAGAAGGAGATTTTTCAATACCATGAGAATGGTATATGAACTTGTTCAAAGTTTGGATTATGTTGATAAGAATGGTAAAGCCTGTATTCGCAATGAACAAACCATTAATTTTGGAATTAATTATCAGAATGGAATTTCTGATCTTCTATCAACTGGTCAAAAAAAAGCTGCATTAAAACTTTTTAAATTTAGAAGAGATTTTACTCTAAAAAAAAGAGCTTCATACGAAGAGTTTATTGAATTTTATTCATTATGGAGAGTAGAGATTAAAAATACATCTCCAAGCATGTTAAGGCTACTTTCCTTTAGAAGGATCCCATTTGAAGCATGAGGTCTCGGTCTTATGAATCTATGATCTGTGCGGTTTATCTGTTTCTTTAAACATCCAGTCAAACTTTAAAATAAGCCACCGCTAACTCGTCAATTTCCAAGCTGATTTGAAGGCCTAATTCAGTAATCGATTTTTCAAAGTTCTTTTTTAATATGTCCATGACTTTCTGGCCTGTTAGCTTTAAGACATCTGGAGATCTTCCAGACAGCACCTTGATACTGACGTGAACGAAAGCAGATTTCTTCTCAGATTGACCATCGCCCAATAAATAATCTTGATATCCAATAGCCCTGCTTTTACAGGATTTAATATCAGTGGGTAAGGCTTCTGTTAATACAGAATGTATTTTTAAAAATAGATCCTGAAATTTATCTTTCTCAAAAATATTATGGCTGTACTCTAAGACGATATGAGGCATGGCGTATCCTTTGGCTAAATTAAGAAACAGGCTCGCTAGTTCTAGAAAGCGTCTCAATCAACGTGGTCCGTTTAACTCCAAAATTTCTGCAGGCCGCTGATTTAGACATCCCATTTTTCAGAGCTTCCAAAATGGCCTCTAATTTTTCACCCGTGATAGCTGGAGGACGCCCACCTACTCGGCCTCGTTTTTTAGCGGCTTCTAATCCGGCAATGACTCGCTCTTGTATGAGTGATCGTTCGTATTGGGCTAAGGCTGCGAACATATGGAATAACAACTCACCTGATGGGGTCGTTGTGTCCATTCCTTCTGTTAATGACTTGAAGGCGACCTCTTTTTCTTTCAATGAAGCGATGATGTTCAATAGGTGCGTTAAAGACCGGCCAAGTCTGTCTAATTTCCAGACAACTAAAACATCGCCTGGTTTTAAAAAAGCTAATGCTTTGGCTAACCCTGGTCGATCATCTTTAGCGCCGGAGGCATGATCCTCAAAAAGATGTCTGGCATCGATCCCTGCGGCGATGAGTGCGTCCCTTTGAAGATCTGTTGATTGACGATCTGATTCTGATGAGACCCGCATATAACCCACTAACATTCGTAAATCCCCTGAACTTTAATTTTTAAATAAATCTGAATGCGTGCCTGTTCTTTCAAAGACAATTTCTTTTTTTCCTGGGAAGTAAATCAATAACCAGTCTGGTTCAATATGACACTCCCTGCGGTTAACATAATTTCCAACTAACCAGTGGTCATTGCATCTAATTGGCAATGCTTTACCAGCCAAAATAAGATCAATAATTTCTTTGATTTTCTCAGGGTCTTTTCCTCGTTTGAGGCTTTTTTTCAAATCTTTTTCGAATCGCGTTGTATAGACAGGCTCAAACATTTAGATGCCTAATTTTTCAAACATGTCTTTTGAGTCTTTACAGCGAATTAGATTTTTACCTGAATCCGTATCTTTAAAAGTTTTTAACGTAACGCTGTTTGGAACGCTAATATCAAATGGTATGCCCCTCCTGAGTTTAATTTGAGCCATAAAAAGACTGATAGCCTCTGAGACAGATAAGCCCAACTCACTAAGAACGTGTTCTACATCCACTTTTAACTCTTCATCTATTCGCGCTCTGACTGTTGCAGCCTTCATAATTAACCCCTATTAAGTAATAGAATCATATTGTAGCTATATTGAGCTACAAAACAATCAATATTTACAAAAAAAACGCAAAACATACCACACCACCTTTCCGCACACCTTACCATAGCGACATAGTTTTCCGTACGGTGTTATTGGGGCTTTTAGGTCTTTTTTGAGTCGGGTAATTCCCCTGTCGTTAAACAAGTGTTTGCCGTCAGGGG
>Ga0214919_10007178_pt1 | contig 15103 bp, 10 predicted proteins | sample LL1503_MetaG_FD_177994 | JGI IMG/M metagenome (GOLD analysis project Ga0214919, IMG submission 177994) | Freshwater microbial communities from Lake Lanier, Atlanta, Georgia, United States - LL-1503 | ecosystem: Environmental > Aquatic > Freshwater > Lake | place: USA: Georgia | collected... | reverse complement strand
AGCTTTGGTGTATCGGCAGCGGGTTGCGTGTTCGTGCCCATCAATCCTTTGCTCAAACCTGAGCAAGTGGCCTTCATCCTGCAGGATTGCGGTGTCAAGCTGTTGGTGACCTCGCCCGAGCGCTTGCCGGCGCTGGCCGCAGCGTTGGGCCATTGCCCCGCATTGGGTTTCGTGCTGTTGACCGAAATGCCGGTTCAAGCTTTCGCGCTTCCTGCCGGCTTGAATCTGCTTTGCTGGGCTGATCTTGTCGATGCCGCGCATCGCGTTGCGCACCGCATCATCGACACCGACATCGCCGCGATCCTCTATACCTCTGGCAGCACGGGCAAGCCCAAGGGGGTGGTGCTGTCACACCGGAACATGGTGGCGGGTGCCAAGAGCGTGGCTTCGTACCTGGGCAACCATGCTGGCGACACTTTGTTGGCCGCGTTGCCGCTGAGCTTCGACGCTGGTTTCAGCCAGCTGACCACCGCGTTCCACGCCGGCGCACGGGTGGTGTTGCTGAACTACCTGATGCCGCGTGATGTGATCAAGACCATGAAGCGTGAGCGCGTGACTGGGTTGACGGCGGTGCCGCCGCTCTATATCCAGCTGACCCAGATCGAATGGCCGGTCGAACTTGGTCAGGATTTGCGCTACTTCGCCAACACTGGCGGCCGAATGCCGCGCCAGACATTGGATGCGATCCGTGCGCGAGTCCCCAGGGCCAAGCCCTTCCTGATGTACGGCCTGACCGAGGCCTTCCGCTCGACCTATTTGCCGCCGGACGAAGTCGACCGACGCCCCGATTCGATTGGCAAGGCGATCCCCGGCGCCGAGATTCTGGTGCTTCGGGACGATGGGTCGCCTTGCGCGGTGGACGAGCCCGGTGAACTGGTTCATCGTGGTGTGCTGGTGGGGCAGGGGTACTGGAACGACGCTGAGAAGACTGCGGAGCGCTACAAGCTGCTGCCAGCTGCTGTGGGCGGCCGCCATTCGGCCCTGCAGTTGCCTGAATATGCGGTGTACTCCGGCGACACGGTGCGCCAGGATGCTGAGGGATTTCTGTACTTCATCGGGCGGCAGGACGAGATGATCAAGACCTCGGGCTACCGCGTCAGCCCGACCGAAGTCGAGGAGCTTGTTTATGCCAGCGGGCTGGTCGGCGAATGTGTGGCGTTCGGCGTCGGCCATGCCACCTTGGGTCAGGTCATCCAGGTGATCGCCACACCGCCTGGCGATGTCGCTGCGCTCGACCTAGCCGGCTTGTTGGCGGGCTGCCGCGCCCGCATGCCGGCCTACATGGTGCCCGCAGGGGTCGATCCAGCAGTCGGCCCCTTGCCTCGAAACCCGAATGGCAAGATAGATCGCAAGAATCTGGCAGCTGCTTGGTCGCTTCGGCATTCGCTGGAGCTGGCATGAGTGTTTGCGCCGAGCTTGGCCTCTTGCCTTTGCAGGGTTCGGGGCTTTCCACCGAGCCACTCTTGGCTTCGACGCTGGCACCACGGTCGTTGCCAGTCCATGCTGACATGGACCAGTTCGCGATGCGCGCCGGTCAACTCGTCATTGGCGGGTTGCCGTTGAACATGCTGGCCGCTAGGGTTGGCCAGACGCCTTTCTACGCCTACGACCGCGGCTTGCTGCAGCAGCGTGTGGCGCAGCTCAGGCAGTTGTTGCCAGCGGCGGTCAAGCTGCACTACGCAATGAAAGCCAATCCGATGCCCGCTGTCGTGGGTTTGCTGGCAGGTTTGGTCGACGGCATCGATGTCGCGTCTGGCGGTGAACTGAAGGTGGCGCTAGATGCCGGCGCTGATCCGGCGGAGGTCAGCTTCGCCGGACCTGGCAAGCGCGACACCGAGTTGCGCCAGGCCTGTGCGTCTGGCGTGCTGGTCAACGTCGAATCTGGGCGTGAGCTCGATGTGCTGGCGCGTGCATCGCAGAGCTTGGGCAGGCCGGCGCGGGTGGCACTGCGCGTCAATCCCGATTTCGAGCTCAAGGGTTCGGGCATGAAGATGGGGGGTGGACCCAAGCAGTTCGGCATCGATGTCGAACAAGTGCCCGACATGCTGGCCCGGATCGCGGCGCTCGGTCTGGCTTTCGAGGGGTTTCACCTGTTCGCGGGCTCGCAAAATCTGAGTGCTGAGGCGATCTGCGAAGCGCAGTGCAAGTGCTATGAACTCGCGTTGCGCTTGGCCACGGCTGCACCCGCACCGGTGTTGTCGCTCAACCTGGGTGGCGGCTTTGGCATCCCCTATTTTCCGGGCGACCGGCGGCTCGACCTGATGCCGATTGCGGACAACCTGGCCAACTTGTGCCAGCGGGCTCGGACTGAGATGCCTTTGGCCCGACTGGTGATCGAACTGGGCCGCTATTTGGTCGGCGAGGCCGGCATCTACGTCACCCGCGTGATCGACCGCAAGCTGTCGCGCGGGCAGGTGTTTCTGGTCTGCGACGGCGGTCTTCATCACCACCTCGCTGCGTCCGGCAATTTCGGTCAGGTGTTGCGCAAGAACTACCCGGTCACGATCGGCAACAAGTCGGATGCCTTGTTGCGCGAAACCGTTTCGGTGGTCGGTCCGCTGTGCACGCCGCTCGACTTGTTGGCCGACCGCATGAGCCTGCCGGTCGCCGATGTGGGCGACCTCGTGGTGGTGTACCAGTCGGGCGCTTACGGCGCCAGTGCCAGTCCGCAGGCTTTCCTAGGCCACCCTTGTTGCGCTGAGGTCTTGGTTTAGCGCAGGCCGCGCGTTTGCGGGTTTGCCGGGGTGGCCTGCTGATGTAGAAGCTTGCGCTGCCGGACATGTCAAGCTCGGGAGGGCTCATGAGCACAATATCTTTCACTTGCAGGCCTGCGGGCGACCGTCCAAGCGAGGCCCAGATCGGGAGGGTTTTGCTGCTGCTCGGGTTGGTCGCCGCCGGCGCTGCGATGGCCTTGCCGGTGAGCACGCCGCTTGAGTCCGCGGGCCCGAAGCTGGGTGATCGCGACCCCTCGCTGCCGGCTTCGGCTGCCGTCGGCAAAGCGCTGGCGCTGCCGGTCGGTGGCGAGGTCCTGACGGGCAACAGCAATCTCGACCTGCTGCTGGAGATGCAGCGTGCGGCCCCGGCCACTGTCGCTGCATCGCGTGTGGGTGCATCGGCCGGCCCAGCGCGGTCTGCTGCCTCGGGCTTGGCCGCTCAAGCTGCGTCGAGGCAGTCTGGCTTTCTGCCCGAGCTGTTGTTCGCCGGCGATGCCAAGATGGAACTGCAGACGCCGGGGGCGCGGCGCGAATGGCTGGGCGAGGTCAGATCGGCCTATGGTGGTTCTGGCGGCGATGGTGGCCGCTCCGACACGGCTATCGCGCCAGCTGTCAACGAACGACTGCTCGTTCCGGTCGCCGAAAGCGTGTTTCAGCAGCGGGTCCAGCAGTTCATCCGCCTGCTGCGCGACAACCGGGGATGGGTACTGGGTGCGGCCACGCTGCTGGTCGCGCTCGGGGCGGTCTGGAAGACCTTTGGTCGGCGCCTGTGAGGTGGAGCTTCGTGGTGTCTGCATCCATCGGTGTGTCGATGGATTGCCGCCTGCTCAGCGCGCTCTCGCGCTTGCCGCTACCATGTCGGCTGAATGAACAGCTTCGGAGAATTGGGCATGATCCCCTTGAAACTTGAGGTCAACGGACTAGCCGTGACCGCCGACGTGGCAGCAACGACCTTGCTGATCGACATGCTCCGCGGTCCGTTGGCGCTGACCGGCACCCACGCCGGCTGCGACACCGCCCAGTGCGGCGCCTGTACCGTGTTGCTGGACGGCCAAGCCGTCAAGAGTTGCAGCGTGCTGGCCGTCCAGGCCCAGGGCCGCAGCGTCACGACTGTCGAAGGCCTTGCCAAGGGCGACAAACTGCACCCGCTGCAGCAGGCTTTCATGGACTGCCACGGCTTGCAGTGCGGTTTCTGCACCTCCGGCATGATGATGACCAGTGCCTGCTTGCTGGCCGGCAACCCGAACCCGACCGAGGGTGAGATTGTCCACGCGCTCGAGGGCAACCTCTGCCGCTGTACCGGCTACGTCAACATCGTCGCCGCGGTCCAGCAGGCCGCCACCGCGATGGCCGGAGCGCAAGCATGAACGCCCCGCTCGAAGCAGGGCGCTTTGGCAGCGGCCAGTCGGTGCGCCGGATCGAAGACCCGGCGCTGATCCGCGGCCTCGGCCAGTACGCCGACGACATCTCGCTGCCTGGCCAGACCTTTTTGGCGTTTCTGCGCAGTCCTTATGCGCATGCCAACATCACCAGCATCGACACCGCGGCTGCGAAGGCGATGCCCGGCGTGCTGGCGGTCTACACCGGGGCCGATCTGGTCGCCGCTGGCGTCAAGGCGATGCCTGCGCCATCGGGCTTCCCCAGGCCCGACGGCAAGCCCGGCGTGTCGGCACCGCGCCGCGCGCTGGCCGACGGTCGGGTACGCTTTGTCGGCGAGGCGGTGGTCGCGGTGGTGGCCGAGTCGCTGGACCAAGCCCGCGCTGCCGCCGAGGCCGTCGAGGTCGACTACCAAGAGCTGCCCGCAGTGGTTGACGCCTTCGCGGCGATGCGGCCCGGCGCGCCCCAGCTTTGCGACGAAGCCCCAGACAACATTGCTGCGGCCATGCGTCACGGCGACGCCGCAGCGACCGAGGCTGCTTTTGCCGGCGCTGCGCACCGGGTGTCTGTCGACGTCGACAACCAGCGCCTGGCGCCCAGCCCGATCGAGCCGCGCTGCATCAATGCTGCGGTTGGCGCGCTTGGCAGCGCTGACGCGGGCCGGCTGGTCGTTCGCTTGTCGTCGCAGATGCCCACGGCGGTTCGCGGCGGGCTGGTCGACGCGATCCCGGGCCTGAGCACTGAGAAAGTGCGGGTGCTGGTCGGCGATGTCGGCGGTGGTTTCGGCATGAAGACCGGCATCTACCCCGAGGACATCGCGGTGGGTTTTGCCGCGCTGCAGCTCAAGCGGCCGGTCAAGTGGCGTGCCGACCGGCTCGAGGAGTTTCTGGCCGCAGTGCACGGCCGTGACGTCGTCAGCCGGGCCGAGCTCGCACTCGACGCCAAAGGCAAGGTGCTGGCGCTGCGGGTGCGCGGCATCGCCAACGTCGGCGGCTATGCCACCGGCACCGGCGTGGCAATCCAGGTCTTGATCGGGCCTTGGGTGTCGACCAGCATCTACGACATCCCGGTGATCGATCTGCATTTTTCCGCGGTGATGACCAACACCACGCCCACGGGCGCCTACCGCGGCGCTGGTCGGCCCGAGGCGATCTACCTGACCGAGCGGCTGATGGACGCCGCGTCGCGCAAGCTGGGGCTCGACCCGGCCGAGTTGCGCCGCCGCAACATGATCCGGCCCGATCAGATGCCGTACAAGAATCCGATGGGCCAGACCTACGACAGCGGCGCTTTCGAGCAGATTCTCGACCAGGGCCTGGCGCTGGCCGACTGGTCGGGCTTTGCGGCACGGCGTGCGCAGTCCGAGGCCCGTGGCAAGCTGCGTGGTCGTGGCATCGCCACCTTCCTGGAGTGGACCGGCGGCAACGTGATGGAAGAGCGGGTGACGGTCAACGTCACTGCCGACGGTTTCATCGAGCTGGGCTCGGCCACGCAGGGCATGGGGCAGGGCATCGCGACCAGCTATGCTCAGTTGGCGGTCGATGTGTTCGGCGTGTCGATCGACCGCATCCGCGTGCTGCAAGGCGATACCGACCGTCTCAACGGCTTCGGCAGCGCCGGTTCGCGCTCGTTGTTCACCGGCGGCTCTTCGGTGGATGTGGCGTCGCGCCGCACGGTCGATGAGGCCAAGAACCTGGCCGCCGAGGCGCTGGAAGCGCCGGCAGCCGACATCGAATACCGCGAAGGCCGCTTCAAGGTCGCGGGCACCGACTTGGGCATAGGTTTGTTCGAGCTCGCCGCGCGCCAGCCCGAGGCCCGTATCCATGTCGACAGCACGAGTTCGGCCGGCGGCCCGACCTGGCCCAACGGTTGCCATGTCTGCGAGGTCGAACTCGACCGTGCCACTGGTGAGGTGGCGGTGGTAGCTTATGCCTCGGTCAACGACATCGGGCGCGTCGTCAGCCCGACCATCGTCCGCGGTCAGGTTGACGGTGGTGCGGTGCAAGGCATAGGCCAGGCGCTGTGCGAGCGTGTCGCCTACGACGCCGAGACCGGCCAGTTGCAAAGCGCCAGCTTCATGGACTACGCGCTGCCCAATGTCGACGGGTTCCTGGGTTTCAAGACCGCTTTCGACACCTCGGTGCCGTGCAAGACCAACCGGCTGGGCGTCAAGGGTGTGGGCGAGCTCGGCACCATCGGTGCGACCCCTGCGGTTGTCAACGCGGTGATCGATGCACTCGACCACGCCGGGCTTGGCGCTGCGGCTGAAGCGATCCAGATGCCGGTGACTTCCGAGCGGGTCTGGCGCGCGCTGAACCTGAAGACCTTCGATCCTTCGCCGTTCAAGCTTTAAGGCCAAGCGGGCACGGTCGGCTCTTCAGATGCGGGCCTCGTAGGTCGGGTCGCCAGGGCTCGGAGAGGCTTGCGGCCGGCCCTGATCGTGCTTGGTGGCCCGGCGGCGCTGACCGTCCCAAACTGGCTAGACTGCCGGACAGGGGCGCTGCCCGCGCCACGGTGCAACAGCGCTGTGACGTCGAGGTGGGTGAGACCCCAGGCGCGTTTGGCGCAACGCCAGACCATTGCGTGTCATTCTTGCCGATGCGGGCCTGCTGACCCGCGATCAGCTGCGCCATTCAGCGCGCGCTTGGCGCGCTCGCTTCAGTTTTCCAATTTCAAGTGCAAAGCACGACCGATGTGCGGCATGGGGATTTCAATCTCGTTATTTGCAATCGGTTTGCTATTCTTGTAGCGATAAATGTTTACGCTCAAGTCTGTGAATTGCGGCACATTGGTTGAAATATCAATGCTCTTCAGTTTCTCGAAGGCATCGGTTTTCAGCAGTTCAATCAAGCGCGTCAACTCCGGGGTTTCGACGATATCCTTGTTTTCAGCGACAATGAGTTCGATGCCATACCTGTCGAGCAGGTCGAATATATCCTTGTCGCTGGTGACGTAAGATTTTACTCCAAATACTTTCATGGTTGCGATGGAAACCAATATCTTGTCGGCTCTGAGGATGATCTTATTCCGCTTCGGATCCCCGATTCTTGTGTCGAATATGAAATTCCCATCGTGTTTACAGCAAAATAGTATCGGCGCCTTGCTTGGGCTCGCCAATACATAGGCAGCTGCCTTTTCGTAGCCATTCACAAAGAGCGCTTGCTCGTTGATTCTGGCGAGGCTGTAGCCGCTGTAGAAGATTGTGAGCAAAACTATGGCGTACTTTTTGATTGATGCGCTGGTAATTTCAGAAAGCCAGCGCGTGGAAATGAGTGCGACCGCTGGCGTCATGTAGATAGTGTAGCGTAAGGTATTGGCATAATAGTTGGAAAATATCGCAAACAAAACGAACCACGATATTATCCATGCCATCAATATGAAATCCGATCGTTGGCGTTTCGCTTTCATCATCGCGGCGACACCGGCGCCAATGAGAAACCAGAATGGTAGCGGATAGGCCTCCCAAGCGGCTTTGAAATTCGAGCCAAAGCGTTCGATTGAAATAATACCGCCGGCATTGCTTTCGAGCTGCCCCATGGCGGTCGAGCCAAATTTCATTGCGTGCATCGCTACAATTGCCAATGCCATCGCAATGATGACTGATCCCGTCAAGCTCTTCAGCTGAATTACTTTTTTCCAGGCGCCCGAGACCCAGATTTCAGCCAACAGGATCGGAAACAGCAGCACCGTCAGCTGCTTCGTGAGCAACATCGAGCCAATGATGAGGCCGGTGACGATGGATAGCCAATGAGAAGGCTTTTTCAAGTAGCAGGAAAAAGCGTACAAGGACAGCATCATCATGGCCAATGCCGGTACTTCGAGCATGACAGCCCGGCTCCATAAAATTACTTGCGGGCTGACCAAGAATAAACAAATCGAAAAGAAAACAGGAATTCTGCCCCAAATTGGCTTGGCCCAAGCATACCACGCCAGAATTGCTAATAATATAAAAAACAACTCAGTAAATCGGGCCGTGGCGGCGGAAATTCCAAAAACCGAAAAGAAAAAACTTTCAACCAAAGCGAAAAATGGCAGGTACCAGGTGAAGCCGAGTGCGGGATAGTGAACAAAGTATTCAACGGTGTAGTCGTACAGCCGTGAAAAGGGTCGGTCCTTGAGTAGATCAAGAATGAATACGCCATCCATTGCATGGCGCGACTCATCGGTCCACCAGAAACCGCCAGAGTTCAAGTCGAGGCCGAAGATCAAGATTGAAGCAATGAATAGAATGCCTAATAAATAGTAATCAACATTGAATCGAAAGAAAATATTTTCATGTTTATTTATCGCGATCGCTTCATTCATTATTTTCTTCCAGCTCAATTCTGATGATTTTTATTGCCCGGGTCGAAGTTGACCGCTGTTTGCTGCCGTGCCTCAAGTCGGGTCGCGTCGAGCCGTGATGAAGAGACTGCGGATTCATAAGGTCAGCTTCGCCGCCGTGGTCGTGAAAACGAAGCGGGCCAGAATGCTATAGGACAGCAGTGCCAGCGGTGCTGCCAATATGGCTTGTGCGGTGATCGGGCCGTGCAACCACGCGCCCAACCATTCGAGCAGAAGCCAATTGACGAGCCCTAGGCACAGATAGCTGAGCGCGAAGCGCGGAAATCTCTTGATCAAGCGGTTGCGAAAGGCATAGCCACCGGTTGTGACGAAATTGAATGCGATACCGCAGGTATTTGAAATCACCAGCCCAGCCCAGACCGGTGCGCCGAGCACGATGGCTGCGCTATAGACCGCAAAGCCGAACCCGGTGTTCAGTGCCCCTGCGGCCAGAAATCGCAGCAGACGTTGTCGATCCGGCGGTGCTGCGACCACCGCAGTCGCAGGTCGAAACTGGCGTGAGGGGCGATTCAAAACAGCCTTTTGGTCACTGCGCTAAAGCGGCTTGGGCCCGAACCTGAGCCGCATTGCCGCGGTCGGAATTCCATTGCGCCGCGATCATCCTCAGCGTGCTTTCCCGTCGGGCAGCAATTCAGTGGTCGCACCATTGCGAATCAGCGCCGCTCGGATCAGGCGTGGCCGACCTTTTACCTCGGCCATGATCTTGGCGACATACTCGCCCACCAAGCCGACGGCGAACAGATTTGCCGAACCAAACATCAGTATCAGGATCTGCAAGGTCGTGGCGCCCTGTGCCGCGATGCCGGGGAACAGCAACTTCAAGCCCGCAGTGACCACCGCCGCGACGGTGGACAGCGCGAGCGCCACGATGCCAACGCTCGTGAGCATCGTTAGCGGCGTGTCGCTGAATGAGAAGATACCCTTCTTGGCCCACTCGATATTCTTCAACAGATTGTTTGTCGAGCGGCCGAACATGCGCTCCGGCCGCACATAGTCGACGCCGGTCTGTCGAAAGCCCACATAGGCTCTCAAACCGCGGACGAACAGGTCGCGTTCAGGGCAGTTCAGCAACCAGCCGACGACGCGGCGGTCCATCAGCGAGAAGTCGCCCGCGTCGTGCGGAATGACGATGTAGCTGAAGCGCGCAAATATTCGGTAAAAAAGCTTGTACATCAGGCCCCAGAGCATGGGCATCTCGCGTTTGACGCGCCGCCCATAGATGACGTCCCAACCCTCCTCCCAGCGCTGGTAGAACTGCTCGATGAGTTCAGGCGGATCTTGTAGATCGCCGTCGAGCAGCACGATACCGTCCATGGTGCACAACTCCATACCGCTGCGAAAGGCCATTTGCGAGCCGAAGTTGCGCGAATGCGAAATGCCGATCACATGCGGGTCGATCAGGCTGAGGTCGCGGATGATCTGCGCGCTGTCGTCTGGGCTGCAGTCGTTGACGAAGATAATTTCATAGTTGATGTCGAGCTTCTTGAAGGTCTCGGTCAGGCGCTTGTGCATCACCGGAATGGCTTGCCCATCCTTGTAGCAGGCGATGATGGCCGACACACTGCGTCTGCGCGCGTTAGGATCTCGCTTGGTCGCAGCGGCGTGTTCTGCATCGCTCAGCGTCATGACCCATTCGGCGGTGCTGCGCAACCCTTCCTCAAGGCCGATCCTGGGCCTCCAGCCAAGCTTGGCGATTGCATTTCGCGGATCGGCATACCACTCGGCCAAGTCCCAAGCGCGGCCTTCCATGGTGCCGAACTCGGCCTCATCGGTGACGTCAAAAATCCGCCTTGTCGTTGCGGCGAGTTCGCCAATCGTTGTCTTGGTGCCGGTTCCTATGTTGAAGCTCTGGCCGTACAACTCCGGTTGCATCGCGGTGGCAGTGCGAACAAAAGCGGCGACGACGTCATCGACATGGATGAAGTCCCGAGAGGTTCGCGCGTCCACGAATGGCGGGAGCTTGCCGGCCAATGCCTGGCGCAGCACATTGGGAATCAGCCTCGAGGTGTCTTCATAGGGGCCGTAAACAGCGTAAAGTCGTAGATTGGCGCAGGGGAAACTCTTGTGTTTTCCCATGTACTGCAGGTAGCTCGCCACAGCCACTTTGGAGACGGCGTAATGACTGTTCGGCTCACAGGCACTGTCTTCGCTAGGCGCACTGCAATTGGTGCCGTACTCTGACGAACTGCCGGCATGTACGAATGCGCCGAACTGACGCCCTTGTAGTAAGCCAACCAGGTTGACAATGGACTGAAAGTTTGTCTGGTAGATCAGTCCGCCGTCTTCCTCGAATGAGTATGCGCCGTATGCCGCGCAGTCGAAGACGGTCTGAGGCTGCAGGGAATCGACCATGTTCTTGGTCGATGCGAAGTCGTTCAGGTCGACAACAACCAGCCTCTCGTCATTGACATCGTCCAAACGCCAGTTCTTGCCGCGGCGGACTGCTGCGTAGACGTCGCTACGCTCCTTGAGCAAGCGCTGGAGAAGGTTGACACCTATGAACCCCGACGCGCCCGTCACAAGAATTGGGCCACGCAGCGCGCGGATATGGGCTTGTAGTTCGAGCATCGCCGCCATCTCTATCAACCGCGTGCCAGCGTTGCGAGCAAGCTTTCCACGTCCAGACCTGACTGACGACGAAGCCATTGCTGCGAACCGTAGCGCGTGTAGTGGTGCGCTCTGGCATACAGATGATGAAAGCGGCGCGGGGTGCGGTTGCGGTCGGCCAGATGAAGTGCGAGCTCTGCGCCAAATCCGCTGCGACGCACATGCTCCTCGGCCACACACAGCACATCGGCACGCGCAATCTGGTCCCAAAGTGCGGGTGGTATTGGATTTCGCTCAATCGGCAGCTCTGACACGACCCACAGATTGGGTCGAGTGACTGACGGCATTGCTTCGCAGGCGCCGATGTAGCTCCCGGCCAATGGCCCCACCGCGATGACCACCGCCCCCCTGCCTTGCGTGAGCTGCCGCCACGGTGCATAGGGCGGCACAACATAGCCCTTGGGCGTCTCGCCACGGCCCAGTCGAAGATAAGCGGCATGGCCAGACGCACCGGCACGTTCAGCCACAGCGCTCAAGTCTTCGTCGAACGCCGGCACGTAGGCCGACATATTGGGCAGGCAAAGCATCACGCCGTAGTCTTCTATCGCATGGTGTGTCGGCCCCATCACGCCGTAGCCGTAGCCGCCGCCGTTGCCGACGATCTTGACGGGCAGCTTGTGGAAAGTAATGTCATTGCGGATCTGCTCAAAAGGTCGGGCGTAGCAAAACGGCGCAATGCTGTAGGTCCAGACCTCGAAGCCTTGGTGCGACAAGCCGGCCGCGACTGACATCATGTTTTGCTCTGCAACGCCGGCATTGATGAAGCGCGCGCCCATCGCGTTTTGCAGTGGCTCCAGCGCCATAAAGCCCAGATCGCCCGTGAGGAACAGCATCTTGGGATCGGTTGCACGCGCGACCATCGCTTCACAGAACTGGATCCTCATGCTTGTGCCAGTTCATTCATGGCGGTTTGATAATTCATTTCAGTCAGAGGAAGGTAGTGCGAGTCCATACGGTTCTCCATGAAGCTGACGCCCTTGCCCTTGACAGTGCGAAGCGCGATGAAATGCGGTCGATCTGTTTTGCGTTGCAGCGCCGTGCGGATCGCTGTGACGTCATGTCCGTCTATGACATCGACATCGACTTCAAAGCCTTGCCAACGTTGCCACAGGGGTGACATAGAGGCCACCTCAGCTGTCGATCCGAAGCCCTGCAGCTCGTTGTGGTCAACCAGAACGGTTAGGTTGGCCAGCTTGTGATGGGCTGCGAAGATCAGTGCTTCCCAAGTAGAACCTTCTTGCCATTCGCCATCTGAAGTCAGGCAAATGACGCGTGCCTGGCTCCCCTTGAGCCGCATGCCCAGTGCTGTACCCGCGGCTAAAGACAGGCCGTGTCCGAGACTGCCGGTGGCGAAAGGAATGTCCGGGATGCCTGCAGCAGGTGGATGCCCTGCGAGCAGCGTCTCATCCTTGTGAAATTGCTTGAGGTCTTCATCTTTCAAGCGACCCACACTCCACAACGAGATGTAGAGCGCACCAGCCGAATGTCCCTTGGAAAGTATGAAGCGATCTTCCTCGCTCAGGAACTCGTGAAAGACGATCAGCATCGCATCCAGCGCCGACAGGTTGCCACCAATATGGCCAACACCGCTCTCGAAGTGCATCTGCAGCAATCGACTGCGAGCGCGAGCCAATTCAGTCTGCGAAATCACGCTTGGTGTCATGGTGGTTGCAGGACTTTCCTGTTGATTCACGAGGCTGCGGCACCGACGACCTTCTCGGTATGAAAAGTCTAGTCTCAGGCTTGCTGGGCTGGTTGTGAACTTGTGCGCGGCACAGCAAGCTCGACTTTGCCGCGCATAGATTGCGCATTGAATTCGTGTAGTTGATGACGAAACCAGGCTATGTCGGTGGCACTCGCCTTGTCTCGCGGCGGCATCACGCGTCTGGGTGAGCTACACGCACTTGACAGCTGTGCCGCCGCGTCGGCCCATTGCTTGGTGCCTGTCTTTCCTGGCTTGTGTCAATGAATCAAGTTCGCGGGCTTGGTTCGAGCAGAGGACGTGCATCCATCAGGGTAGACGCATTGCGCCTCAATGGCTTCAAGCCGCGCGCAAGCAGTCGACGATCTGCATGCTCGCGGCGCGCCAGGCAGGGATGAAGCCGCCGACCACGCCCATCGCCAGCGCGAAGACCATCGTCTGAACAGCGATCTGCGGCGTCAGCACAAACCTGAAAGCGAGCTCGGCAAAGGTCTGGAAGTTGGTGGTCGACACATCGACCACCTGCATCGCGCTGGCTGCGGCCAGCCCCACCAAGCCGCCCAGCGCTGCGAGCAGCAGCGATTCGGTCATGAAGGCGGTGAGCACCGCGCCGCGTCTGAAACCCAGCGCTCGCAGCGTGCCGATCTCGCCGGTGCGCGAGGCCACCGCCGCGAACATCGTGATCATCGCGCCGACCACCGCGCCGATCGAGAAGATCAGCGCCAGGCTCAGGCCCAGGATGTTGATGAAGGTGGCGAGCGCCTCGCTCTGCTCGGCATAGAAGCGGACCTCGGGCTTGGCCTCTAGCGACAGCCTGGGGTCGTCGTCGATGCGAGACCTGGTGGCCTCGAACAGTCCAGCATCGGCCAGTCGCAACAGCACGACCGAGTAGACCGGTCGCCTGAAGGCCTGCAGCATCTGCTCGGCATCGCCCCAGATCTCGGAGTCGAAGCCGCTGCGGCCGGCTTCGAACTTGCCGACGATCAACCATTCGCGACCGGCAAATCGCAGCGAGGCACCGAGGTCTATGCCTGCGAACCCCGCCGCAGTGGCCGCGCCAACGACGATCTCCGAGGTACCAGGCCGGAACATCCGGCCTGCGACGAACTTGACCCCGGGGCGCAGCTGCAGGCCGAGCTCGGAGCTGCCGCGCACGGTCACGTTGCTGGGCTTGCCGTTGCTGCGCTTGGGCAGGCTGATCAGCACCACTGGTTCCGGGCTGAACAGCGGCTGGCCGGCCGCGTCGGTGGCAACGCCGGGCAGCGTCGACAGCACATGGGCCTTGTCGCGCTCGATGCCGCTGTTGATCTCGGCCCCTGCGCCCTTGCGCAACACGATCACGTTGTCGGGTTGGCCAGTGGCCACCAAGGTGCTGCGGATGCCCTCGCTCATCATCAACACGGTCGCGAACACATAGACCACCAAAGCCATGCCGCCGGCCGTCAGCGCGGTGGTGACGCGCCGCACCCACAGGTTGCGTGCGATGTAACTGAAGGGGATGGCACGCATGTCAAATTCCGCGTGGTCTTGGCCCAGCGAACACCGTGGAACCGGCTTCGCCGGGCCACTGGTGTTGCCCCCTTGAGGGGGGGCGCCGCAGGCGCTTCGGGGGTGGGCTCATATCTGGCGCAGCCCGGCGACGATGTCGATCCGGCTCATCTTCCAGGCCGGCCAGGCCGCGGCCACCGCGCCCACGCCGAGCGCTGCGGCCAGCTGCAGCGCCATCGTCAGCGTCGAGACCTGGAACACCGGGAACAACGTGCCCACCGCGCTGCGAAAGCCTGCGGCCAGCGGCAAGGTCAGCAGCACACCAGCTAGGCCGCCGATCGCTGCGATCAGCAGGCTCTCGCCGAACAGCAACCGCACGACGAAGCCGGGCGAAAACCCCAGCGCCTTGAGCGTGGCGTATTCGGCCAGTCGTTCTCGCGCGGTCATCGTCATGGTGTTGGCCATCACTGCCATGATGATCACGACGATGATCAGGCTGACTGCCCGCACCGCCACCAGGATGGCCTCGCTCATCGAGACGAAGCTGAGCTGGAAAGCGGCCTCGGTCTCGGTCATGGTCTCGGCCAGTGAATTGGTGAACAGCCGGTCGACGCGCTGGCCAACCAGCGCAGCGTTGTTGGGCTCGTCGATGCCGACGATGTACACGCCCACCGCGTCGGCACGGCGCGGTGATTTCAGCCGAATCGTCTCGTTGACATAGCCCCAGTGCATCAGCAACTGGCTCTCGTCGGTCTTGGCGTCGGCGCCGTCCCAGATGCCGCGCAGGTTGAAGGTCCAGGTGCCGGGGTAGATCGTGCCACGCAGTGGGATCTGGTCGCCAATCTTCCAGCCGAACTTGTCCGCGAGCTTG
>Ga0214919_10007177_pt1 | contig 15104 bp, 15 predicted proteins | sample LL1503_MetaG_FD_177994 | JGI IMG/M metagenome (GOLD analysis project Ga0214919, IMG submission 177994) | Freshwater microbial communities from Lake Lanier, Atlanta, Georgia, United States - LL-1503 | ecosystem: Environmental > Aquatic > Freshwater > Lake | place: USA: Georgia | collected... | reverse complement strand
GTGGGCAAAGTGGTCAAGGGCGGCAAGCGAATTGTGGTGACCACCGTGGAAGTGTTTCACATTGATGCGCAGGGCAAAAAGTCGATGTGCGCTGTGATGCAGCAAACCCTTGTGCCTGTGCCGCAAACCTATTGATTGAATTTGGAGAAACACAGCATGAACATGCCCGGCCTTAATTTTCAACTCGGTGAAGAGATCGATGCTTTGCGCGATGCGGTGCGCGATTTTGCGCAGGCAGAAATTGCACCCCGCGCTGCAGAAATTGATCGCAGCGACCAATTCCCCATGGACTTGTGGCGCAAGATGGGCGAGGTGGGCGTGTTGGGCATCACGGTGCCTGAAGCTTATGGTGGCGCCAACATGGGCTACTTGGCGCACATGATTGCCATGGAAGAAATTTCTCGCGCATCGGCCAGCGTGGGCTTGTCGTATGGTGCGCACAGCAATTTGTGTGTCAACCAACTCAAGCGCAATGGCACCGAAGCGCAAAAGCAAAAGTACTTGCCCAAGCTGATCAGTGGCGAACATGTGGGCGCGTTGGCCATGAGTGAGCCCGGCGCAGGCTCAGATGTGATCAGCATGAAGCTCAAGGCCGAAGACAAAGGGGGCTACTACGTTTTGAATGGCAGCAAAATGTGGATCACCAATGGGCCCGATGCCGACACCTTGGTGGTGTACGCCAAAACAGAGCCCGAGCTGGGCGCACGCGGTGTCACTGCTTTTTTGATTGAAAAAAACATGAAAGGCTTTTCTGTGGCGCAGAAGCTCGACAAGCTGGGCATGCGCGGCAGCCACACGGGCGAGTTGGTGTTTCACAATGTTGAAGTGCCAGCAGAAAATATTTTGGGTGGCCTGAACATGGGTGCCAAAGTGCTCATGAGCGGCTTGGACTATGAGCGTGCTGTGTTGGCGGCGGGTCCTTTGGGCATCATGCAGTCGGTCATGGACAACGTCATCCCCTACATCCATGATCGCAAGCAGTTTGGCCAAAGCATTGGTGAGTTTCAACTCATCCAAGGCAAAGTGGCCGACATGTACACCGTGCTTCAAGCGGGCCGATCGTTTTGCTACACCGTCGGTAAAAACTTAGACATGTTGGGTACCGACCATGTGCGCCAAGTTCGCAAAGACTGCGCCAGTGTCATTTTGTGGTGTGCTGAAAAAGCCACCTGGATGGCGGGCGAGGGCGTGCAGATTTTTGGTGGCAATGGCTACATCAACGACTATCCCTTGGGCCGTTTGTGGCGCGATGCCAAGTTGTACGAAATTGGCGCCGGCACGAGCGAAATCAGGCGCATGCTGATTGGCCGCGAATTGTTTGCAGAAACTTGTTAAAGCAAGCTGAACATTTTCACAGTTGATCAAAATTTACCAAGGTTTTTTAATCGTTGACACAATGCCCGCATGACTCAAAAACACTTATCTCATCTGTTTGACAACAACCGTGCATGGGCCCAGCGCATGGAGCTCGAGCAGCCTGGTTTCTTCAACCACTTGGCGCAACAACAATCGCCTAAATACTTGTGGATTGGCTGCTCAGACAGCCGCGTGCCAGCCAACCAAATTACAGGTTTGGAGCCCGGCGAAGTATTTGTGCATCGCAATGTGGCCAACGTGGTGGTCCATTCCGATTTGAATGCGCTGTCGGTCATTCAATACGCCGTCGATGCGCTCAAGGTGGAGCACATCATGGTGGTGGGCCATTATGGTTGCGGCGGTGTGTTGGCGGCTACGCGCGGCACCCGCATTGGCTTGGCCGACAACTGGCTGCGCCATGTGCAAGATGTGCGAATGCGCCACCGCCAACGCTTGAACCATTTGCCACAGCAGCAACTTGAAGATGCCATGTGCGAAATGAACGTCATTGAGCAAGTGGGCAATGTGGCCTTGTCCAACGTCATGCAAGACGCATGGGGTCGCGGGCAAAAAGTGGCGGTGCATGGTTGGGTCTATGGCCTCAACGATGGCCTGGTGAAAGACATGGACGTCACCATGACCGGATCGCACGAAGTGGTCGATGTGTTTCGACGTGCGTTCAAGCGCTACCCACGCGGTGTTTAAAAGACTTTTCAGTCAATGCTTGATGCACGCAATTCCTTAGATAAATTCCATTTCAAACATTCTTTCAGGAAAACTACAGATGTCTACCTCTCACGACCCCGTTGTCATCGTCAGTGCAGCCCGCACACCCATGGGCAGTTTTCAAGGTGACTTTGCTTCATTGGCTGCGCACGACTTGGGCGGTGCCGCCATCAAGGCCGCAGTAGAGCGTGCTGCTGCTGGTTCTAAGTTCAGCGCAGAGCTGGTCACAGAAGTTTTGTTTGGCAATTGCCTCATGGCCGGCCAAGGCCAAGCCCCTGCGCGTCAGGCTGGCTTTAAGGGCGGCTTGCCCAAGAGCGCTGGCGCGGTCACCCTGTCCAAGATGTGTGGCTCTGGCATGCGCGCGGCCATGTTTGCGCATGACATGTTGTTGGCGGGCTCACACGATGTGGTGGTAGCCGGCGGCATGGAAAGCATGACCAACGCGCCTTACCTCATGCTCAAAGGGCGCAGTGGCTATCGCATGGGTCACGACAAAATTTACGATCACATGATGCTCGATGGTTTGGAAGATGCTTACGAAGCAGGTCGCTCCATGGGCACCTTTGGAGAAGACTGCGCAGCCAAATACAACTTCACCCGCGCAGAGCAAGATGCCTTTGCCATGGCCAGTGTGGAACGCGCCAAAGCGGCCACCACAACGGGTGCTTTTCAAGCAGAAATTACACCGGTCACCGTAAAAACGCGTGCAGGCGAAACCGTGGTCAGCATTGACGAAGGCCCCGGCAAAGTGAAGTTAGACAAGGTCACTTCATTGAAGCCTGCGTTTAAAAAAGACGGCACCATCACAGCTGCATCTAGTTCTTCCATCAACGATGGTGCAGCGGCCTTGGTCATGATGCGCCAAAGCACCGCTGACAAATTGGGTTGCAAAGCTTTGGCGCGCATTGTGAGCCACGCCACGCACGCACAAGAACCCGAATGGTTTGCTACTGCCCCTGTGGGCGCTACGCAAAAGGCCTTGGCCAAAGCGGGATGGCAAGTCAGCGATGTGGACTTGTGGGAAGTGAACGAAGCTTTTGCCGTGGTACCCATGGCGCTCATGAAGGAGCTCAATGTGCCACACGACAAAGTCAATGTGAATGGCGGCGCTTGTGCCTTGGGCCATCCCATTGGCGCATCAGGCGCTCGCATCATGGTCACGCTCATTCATGCGCTTAAAGCGCGTGGTTTGAAAAAAGGCTTGGCCACTTTGTGCATTGGCGGCGGTGAAGGTACCGCTGTGGCCCTCGAAATCATTTAAGAACCATCATGCTGCTATCGACCGATCAAGAAATGGTGCGCGATGCCGTTCGCGCTTTTGCCAAAGAAGAGCTCTGGCCCAATGCGGCTGCATGGGACAAGTCGCACGAGTTTCCCAAAGCGGCTCACAAAGGTTTGGCTGCGTTGGGTGCTTATGGCATTTGCGTGCCTGAAGATTTGGGCGGCGCCAATTTAGATTACCTCACGCTGTCTTTGGTGCTCGAAGAAATTGCGGCAGGCGATGGCGGTGTGAGCACCACCATCAGCGTGACCAACTGCCCCGTCAACGCCATCCTCATGCGCTATGGCAACGACGCACAGCAAAAGAAATGGCTCACGCCTTTGGCGCAAGGCGAATTGTTGGGCTTGTTTTGTTTGACAGAACCCCACGTGGGCTCGGATGCCTCGGCCATCAAAACAACGGCTACGCGCAAAGACGATGCGTACGTACTCAATGGCGTGAAGCAGTTCATCACCAGTGGCAAATATGGCGATGTCGCCATCGTGCTGGCTGTGACCGACAAAGGTGCTGGCAAAAAAGGCATGAGTGCATTCATCGTACCCACCAGCACACCAGGCTATGTGGTGGCGCGCTTGGAAGACAAGATAGGCCAGCACTCTAGTGATACCGCTCAAATCAATTTTGAAAACTGCGAAGTGTCTGTTGAAAATTTGATTGGCCAAGAAGGCGAAGGCTACAAGATTGCTTTGTCGGCCTTAGAAGGTGGCCGCATTGGCATTGCCGCGCAAAGCATTGGCATGGCGCGCAGTGCCTTGGAAGTGGCCATTGACTACGCCAAGCAACGCGAGAGTTTTGGCACGGCCATCATCAACCACCAAGCCGTAGGCTTTCGCTTGGCCGAGTGCGCCACGCAATTGGAAGCCGCGAGACAATTGATGTGGCACGCGGCCACTTTGCGAGATGCTGGTTTGCCTTGCTTGAAAGAAGCCGCCATGGCCAAATTGTTTGCCAGCGAAACCGCAGAAAAAGTTTGCAGCGCGGCCATTCAAACTTTGGGTGGCTATGGCGTCGTCAGCGACTTTCCGGTGGAAAGAATTTACCGCGATGTGCGCGTGTGCCAAATTTACGAAGGCACCAGCGACGTGCAAAAGATCATCATTCAAAGGGCCTTGGCTTGACACTGCTTGCGCTCCATGTGTGCCCCTGTGGCGGTGCATCCACCACTGCCATGAAGGGCAAGGGCGCAGTGCTGGCCTTGGCAGATTGTTGCGGCCGATTCATTGAGCAAGGTCAACTGCCGCCAGATGCTTTGCACCTGATGCGCTCAAGGTACACCGCCTTTGTTTTAGAAAATGAAGCCTACCTGTTGCGCACTTGGCAAGCCGCTTTCAGGCCCAGTTGCCTTGCGTTTGAGGCAGGCGCCAAATGGCTGGGCCTTGAGATCAAAGACTTTGTGCAGACTGGCGTGAAAGAGGGCCATGAAACTGCAGAGGTTGAATTTGTAGCGCGCGTGCGGGTGGCTGGCAAAGCCAATCGCTTGCACGAGCGCAGTCGTTTTGTATGTGAAGAAGGCCAGTGGCAATATGCAACCGCTGTGAACATTGAATCATGAATTTTCAAGCAGTACTCTTTGATTGCGATGGCGTGCTGGTCGACAGCGAGCCCATTACCAACGCGGTGTTGCGAGACATGCTGGAAGAGCGCGGTTGGCGCATGTCCAGCGAAGATTGCTTTCGTTATTTTGTGGGCAAAGCCGTGAAAGATCACAAAGCAGAAATTGAAGCACGCACGGGCTTGCCTTTGACAGAAGAATGGCTGCAGGCTTTCAGATTGCGCCGCAACGACGCGCTTCAAGCCGGGCTGCAAGTCATGGCTGGTGCGCACGAGGCCGTCGCTTCAGCTCACGAGCTGACTCAGGGCGCCATTGCTTGTGCTTCAGGTGCCGATCGATTCAAAGTAGAAATGCAGCTGTTGCATGTCAAGCTCATGCCGTATTTTGAAGGTCGCATTTTCAGTGGCCATGAAATGGCCCGCACCAAGCCTGCGCCCGATGTGTATTTGGCTGCGGCTGCGCACCTCGAATGCGACCCTGCCCACTGCTTGGTCATAGAAGACAGTACGGCTGGCATTGAAGCCGGTGTGGCGGCAGGCGCCACCGTATGGGCCTTGTGCACAGACGAAAGTTTGGCGCCTGTGTTGTTAGAAGCAGGCGCTTCCAAATTGTTCCCTCACATGGGTGTTTTGCCAAAGTTATGGCGCAGCGCTTTTTCACAGTTTCAAGAACGCTAGGCCCTTCCTAGTTTCGTCCTAGCGCATCAGGAGATTTCAAACATGTCGGTGCTTCAAACCCAGCTCAATAGCCGTTCTGCGGATTTCGTGGCCAACGCCGCCGCATTGCAGGCCGTCGTAGATGACCTTCGCGTGCAATTGAAAAAATCTGCAGCAGGGGGTGGCGAAAAAGCCAGAGCCAAACATGTGGCCCGCGGCAAGCTGCCACCGCGCGAGCGCGTGCAAATGCTGCTCGACCCTGGCACGCCCTTTTTAGAGTTAGCGCCCTTGGCCGCACACGCCATGTACCTGAACAAAGAAGGCATAGAAGATGCCCCTTGCGCGGGCATGATTGCCGGCATAGGCCGCGTCAATGGCGTTGACTGCATGATTGTGTGCAACGACGCCACCGTGAAGGGCGGCACCTATTACCCCATGACCGTCAAGAAGCATTTGCGCGCGCAAGAAGTGGCGCAGCAAAACAACTTACCCTGCATTTACTTGGTTGACTCGGGCGGTGCGAATTTGCCCAACCAAGACGAAGTGTTTCCAGATCGCGATCACTTTGGCCGCATTTTTTACAACCAAGCCAACATGAGCGCCTTGGGCATTCCTCAAATTGCGGTGGTCATGGGCAGTTGCACCGCGGGCGGTGCATATGTACCGGCCATGAGCGATGAAACCATCATTGTTAAAAACCAAGGCACCATCTTCTTGGGTGGTCCACCTTTGGTCAAAGCGGCCACGGGCGAAGTGGTGAGCGCAGAAGATTTAGGCGGCGGCGATGTGCACACGCGCTTGTCGGGCGTGGCCGATCATTTGGCACAAAACGATGCGCATGCTTTGGCTCTGGCGCGCCAAGCCGTGGGTTCGCTGAACAGAAAAAAAACCATTGAACTGCAACTGCGTGACCCAGTGGCACCTTTGTTCGATGCCAAAGAGATTTACGGCGTCATTCCTGCCGACAGTCGCAAGCCTTATGACGTGCGCGAAATCATTGCCCGCATTGTGGACGGCAGCGAGTTTGCAGAATTCAAGGCGCGTTTCGGAGCTACGCTGGTGTGCGGCTTTGCACACATTGAAGGCATGCCTGTGGGCATCATTGCCAACAATGGCATTTTGTTTTCTGAGTCTGCGCTCAAAGGTGCGCATTTCATTGAACTGTGCTGCCAACGCAAAGTGCCCTTGGTGTTTTTGCAAAATATCACCGGTTTCATGGTGGGGCGCAAATACGAAAGCGAAGGCATTGCGCGCAATGGCGCCAAGATGGTCACCGCTGTGGCCACGGCCAAAGTGCCCAAGTTCACCATCGTCATTGGCGGCAGTTTTGGCGCGGGCAATTACGGCATGTGCGGCCGCGCCTTTGGCCCCCGCTTTTTGTGGATGTGGCCCAACGCGCGCATTTGTGTGATGGGTGGCGAGCAGGCCGCAGGCGTGTTGGCCACTGTGAAGCGCGATGGCATTGAGGCCCGAGGTGGCGCTTGGAGTGCCGAAGAAGAAGCCTCTTTCAAACAGCCCATCTTGGACCAGTTTGGCGCGCAGTCGCATCCTTATTACGCCAGCGCGCGCTTGTGGGACGACGGCGTGATTGACCCGGCAGACACACGCCGTGTATTGGCACTCGGATTGTCAGCGTCTTTGAATGCGCGCATTGAAGACACCAAGTTCGGCATTTTCCGCATGTGATATTTGAGATAGAACAAGATGACCTACACCTTTGACAACATCTACACCACGCCCGAGCACACACTGCTGCGTGACCAAGTGGCCAAGTTCATTTCTCGCGAAGTAGAACCTCATGCGCAAGCTTGGGAAGAACAAGGCATGGTGCCGCGCGAGGTGTTGCGCAAAATGGGACAAGCAGGCTTACTTGGTTTGATGTACGACCCTGAACTGGGCGGTGGTGGGGCCGATGCCATGTCTAACTTGGTGTTTGCCGAAGCCTTGTCGCAGTCCACGTTTGCGGGCTTCATCATCACGGTGCTGGTGCACACCGACATGGCCAGCCCGCACTTGCACCATGCGGGCACGGCCGCACAAAAGGCCAAGTACATGCCGCGCATTACAACGGGTGAGTGCATCACAGCGGTCGGTGTATCCGAACCTGGCGCGGGCTCTGACGTGGCTGGCATTCGAACCACAGCCAAGCGCGATGGCGACCATTGGGTACTCAATGGCACCAAGATGTTCATCACCAATGGTGTACATGCCGACTTGTATTTCATTGCGGCCAAAACGGGCGATGCGCGCCATGCCATGTCGATGTTCATCGTGGAAAAAGGCACGCCTGGTTTCAGTGTGGGCCGGGCTTTGAATAAAACAGGCTGGTTGTCTTCAGACGCCGCCGAGTTGGTGCTCGACAACGTGCGCATTCCGGACCATCACTTGCTCGGCGAAGAAAACAAAGGCTTCTATTCGGTCATGAAAAACTTCCAGACAGAGCGAATTGCTTTGGGCGCCATGGCCATTGGCCATTGCACGCGCGCCTTGGAACTTACCTTGGACTATGTGCGCCAACGCCCAGCCTTTGGCGGCACCTTGTGGGACAAGCAAGTGATTCGCCAACGTTTGGCCATGTTAGACGCCAAAACGCGTTCGGCCAGACAGTTCATGTACCACTGTGCATGGAGCGTCACACAAGACAAAGACATCGTGCAAGAAGTCTCCATGCTCAAAGCCCTCACGGGTGAGTTGGTCAATGAAGTGGTGCAAACCTGCCAGCAGTTTCACGGTGGCATGGGCTACATCCGCGAAATCGCCATTGAACGTTTGTGGCGCGACTCGCGCATTTTGGGCATTGGCGGTGGTGCCACCGAAGTGATGTTGGACGAAGTAGCCAAGCGCTATTGATTCAGCAACAGACAACTTGATTGAAATTGATTCAGAAAGATGAGCCATGACACTGACTGCTCCAACATTAGACATTCGCCGTCCCTCTCAGCATGTGGCCGAGGTGTGGCTCAACCGTCCCGACGTGCGCAATGCGTTCAACGATTCGGTCATTGCCGAACTGACACAAGCCTTCCAACAATTAGGCCAAGACAAGGATTTGCGCGCCATAGTGCTCAGCGCGCATGGCAAAGCATTTTGTGCGGGCGCTGATTTAAATTGGATGCGCGCCATGTCGGGCTACAGCTGGGAAGAAAATCGTGCGGATGCGCAAAAGCTGGCCGACATGCTGTGGACTTTGGACCAATGCCCCGTGCCCATTGTGGGCCGCGTACAAGGCGATTGCTATGCCGGTGGCATGGGTTTGGCGGCTGTGTGTGATGTGCTAATTGCCTCTGACAACGTGACCTTTTGTTTGTCAGAAGCGCGCTTGGGCCTGTTGCCCGGCACCATCAGCCCTTATGTGATTCGTGCCATGGGGGCCCAAGCGGCCAAGCGTTACATGGTCACCGCAGAAAGATTTTCTGCAACACAAGCGCATGCAATGGGTATGGTGCATGAACTTTGTACACCTGAGACGTTGGATGCCAAAGTGGCCGAGCTGGTGAGCACCTTGTGTGGCAATGGTCCGCAAGCCTTGCGTGCTTGCAAACGTTTGGTGCAAGACGTTGCGGCCAAGCCGATTGATGAGGCGTTGAGAATTGAAACCGCCAGGCGCATTGCCGACATTCGCGCCAGCGATGAAGGCAAAGAAGGATTGCAGTCGTTTTTGCAAAAACGACCTGCGCAATGGACCCAGGCTCAGTGAGCCAAGCTTGTACCTAACGTCATCCAAGCATTCAAACATTTAGAAATTAGCAGGCCGACCATGTTCAAAAAAATCCTTATTGCCAACCGCGGCGAAATTGCATGCCGCGTGGCAGCGACCGCTAAGCGCATGGGCATTCAAACCGTGGCCGTCTACTCGGATGCCGATGCCAATGCCAAGCACGTAGCCGCTTGCGACGAAGCCATTCACGTGGGTGGCTCAGCCCCCAAAGACAGCTACTTGCGTTGGGAAAAAATCATCGAAGCCGCCGAAGCCACAGGCGCACAAGCCATTCACCCCGGCTATGGTTTCTTGAGTGAGAAAGAAGCCTTTGCCGAGGCTTGCGCCAAAGCTGGCTTGGTTTTCATTGGTCCACCCGCGTCGGCCATTCAAGCCATGGGTTTGAAAGCAGAGGCTAAGCAACTGATGGAGAAAGCTGGCGTGCCTTTGGTGCCTGGGTATCACGGTTCAGATCAAAATCCAGATTTGCTGAAGCGCGAAGCCGACCGCATTGGCTACCCTGTCCTCATCAAGGCCAGCGCGGGCGGTGGCGGTAAGGGCATGCGCGCTGTAGAAAAAACTGAAGACTTTGCAGAAGCTTTGGCTTCATGCCAACGCGAAGCGCAAAACAGTTTTGGCGATCAAGCGGTGCTCATTGAAAAATATGTGCAGCGCCCACGTCACATTGAAATTCAAGTGTTTGGCGACACGCAAGGAAATTGCGTTTACCTCATGGAGCGCGATTGTTCGGTGCAGCGTCGTCATCAAAAGGTACTGGAAGAGGCGCCTGCTCCCGGTATGACAGAAGCACTGCGCAAACAAATGGGCGAAGCGGCGGTGGCGGCAGCGCGAGCTGTGAATTATGTGGGTGCTGGCACAGTTGAGTTCATTGTGGAACAGCGCGACAACAAAGCCACTGGTCAAGTGGACATGCACTTTTTCTTCATGGAGATGAACACACGTTTGCAAGTGGAGCATCCGGTGACAGAAGCTGTAACAGGTTTGGATTTGGTGGAGTGGCAATTGCGTGTGGCCAGTGGCGAGCCGTTGCCTTTGCTGCAAGACCAAATCAAATTAACAGGCCACGCTATCGAAGCTCGCATTTGCGCCGAAACCCCCGACAATAATTTTTTGCCGGCCACAGGTCACTTGCAGGTTTACAAAAAACCTGCACACACTGCTTTTGAAAGAGGCACCGTGCGCTTTGACGATGGTGTGCGGCAAGGCGACACCATCAGCCCTTATTACGATTCCATGGTGGCGAAGTTGATCGTGCATGGCGAGACGCGCGAGCAAGCATTGGCTTTGCTCGACCAAGCCTTGGCGCAAACGCAAGTGGTGGGTTTGTCGACCAATGTGCAGTTTTTAAGGCATGTGGTGCACAGCCCCTCGTTTGCAGAGGCGCGCTTAGACACGGCGCTTATTCCACGCGAGGCCGCTGTGCTGTTCCACCAAGAGAAGGTGGGCCTGAATGTGGCCGCGGCCGCAGTGGTGGCGCACACCTTGCACCAAGAAAACTCCAAACAAGGCAAAGACCCGTTCAGCAAAAGCGACGGATGGCAATCGCATGCCGAAACCATTCGCAGATTTCCATTCGAATTCGCCGGTGAGATGCAAACCGCATGGCTGCACCATGGACACGACGGCGCCATGCAACTCACATGGGGCGATGCTGCAGGGCCAGGTGCCAAAGGCCCATACGATGAGTTTGAGTTTGCCAATGCCACAACCCACTCACTGAACGTCACTTGGCAAGGCCAACGCGTCACCAGCGAAGTGGTTCTGCAAGAGGGCAAACCTGGCCACCCTGCTGAGCTAGCCCATGTGTTCACCCAAGCCGGTGCCACACGCATCCGCGTGATTCAGCCTTTGGCTTACGCAGAAGGCACGCAAGATGAAAAGGGCGGCCTTGCTGCGCCCATGCCCGGCAAGGTGGTGTCCTTTGCTGTGAAGGTGGGAGACAAGGTCAAGGCCGGCCAAACCCTGGCGGTCATGGAGGCCATGAAAATGGAGCACACCATCACGGCCCCCAAAGAGGGCGAAGTGAAAGAACTGCTGTACGCCCCGGGCGATCAAATTGCCGAGGGAGCAGAGTTGCTCAAGCTTGCGTAAAATCAAAACATGAAAATAGTTTTTTGTTGCACCAATACCAAAGCAGAACCTTGGCTAGAGGGTTTTAGACAGGCCTTACGTGGCGTTGACATTTGGGAGTGGCAAGCCACCCCAGAAGGACAAGCCCCCAAGCTGGCCGACCATGCCGTGGTGTGGTCGCCGCCGCAAAGCTTCATTGACGAGCAAACGCAATTGCAAAACCTGTTCAACATTGGCGCAGGCGTTGATGCTTTGTTGAAACTCAATTTGCCAAGCAGCTTGAACATTGTGCGTTTGAACGACGCCGGCATGTCGGTCCAAATGGCGGAGTATGTGTGCCATGCCGTCATTCGTTATTTTCGCGAATTCAATCAGTATGAAAAAGACACGCAAGAAAAACGTTGGTCTTACCGCAAGCCTTCTTTGCGTTCAGAATTTTCGGTGGGTGTATTGGGCGCTGGCGTGTTGGGCAGCAAGGTGGCCCAAGCCTTGCAGCAGTTTGAATTTCCTGTGAATGTGTGGAGCCGCTCGCCCAAGCATTTGGCAGGTGTTAAAAGTTTCAGCGGCCCAGATCAGTTGCCTGCATTTTTAAAAGCCACGCGCGTGTTGGTCAATTTGTTGCCACTCACCGCAGACACTGAAAACATTTTGAACCGTGCCAACTTATCGCAACTTCAAGCAGCTTCTTTTTTAATCAATGTGGCGCGTGGCAAGCACGTGGTCGATCAAGATTTACTAGACTTGTTAGAGCAAGGTCACATGTCCGGTGCCACACTCGACGTGTTCAGAGTAGAGCCGCTGCCGCAAGATCATGCATTTTGGAACCATCCGAAAATAGTTGTCACGCCGCATACGTCTGCTCGCACCATGCGCGAAGAAAGCATTGCGCAAATTGCCGGCAAAATTAAAGCAGTCTATGCAGGGCAGTTCATCGAGGGCCGTGTCGACAAAATTCGTGGCTATTGAGCTGCATCTTTCAAGTCACATTGAGCACACCTTTTAAAATTTCGATAGAGTCCAAATATGACAATTCCTTCCCGCGTTAAATTGGTCGATGTCGGCCCCCGTGATGGCTTGCAAAATGAAAAACAAGCCGTGCCTGCGGCCATCAAAATTGAACTGGTGCACCGCCTCCAAGCTGCGGGCTTGAAGGAGATTGAAGTCACCAGTTTTGTCAGTCCCAAGTGGGTGCCGCAAATGGCGGACAACGCAGAAGTCATGGCCGGCATTCAACGCCAAGCAGGTGTTCGCTACTCCGCGCTCACACCCAACATGCAAGGCTTTCAAGCTGCACAGCACAGCAAGCCCGACGAAATCGTGGTGTTTGCGGCAGCCAGTGAAGCCTTCAGTCAGAAGAACATCAACTGCAGCATTGAAGAAAGCATTCAACGCTTTGCCCCCGTGGTGGAAGCGGCGCTTGCTGCAGGCATTTATGTGCGCGGTGCCATGTCCTGTGTGGTGGGATGCCCTTACGAAGGCGAAGTGCCGCCTGCCAGCGTAGAGCGTTTGGCCAAACTCATGAAGAGCATTGGTGTTCAACATTTGGGGGTGGCCGATACCATTGGTGTGGGCACCCCGCGCAAAGTGCAGGCCGCCATGGAAGCCACTTTGAAGCACTACGACTTGAATGATATTTCAGGCCATTTTCATGACACCTATGGACAAGCTTTGGCCAACACACTGGTCAGCTTAGAAATGGGTGTGTGGCAATACGATACCTCGGTGGCTGGCCTGGGCGGCTGTCCTTATGCCAAAGGTGCTACGGGCAATGTGGCCACCGAAGATGTGGTGTACATGTTGCACGGCATGGGCATTGAAACGGGCATTGATTTAGACAAGCTGGTTGACGCGGGCGCATTCATCAGCGATTTCTTGCAGCGCAAATCGGGTTCTCGCGTGGCCACTGCCATCCTGAGTAAGCGCTTAGCTTAATGCGACTTCAATGAGACTTCAAAGAATCAAACACCAAACCATGAGTCTCTTTTCTCGTCTGCAACACCGTGCCGATCAAGTCTTGGACAGTGACGACCCCTTTGTGCCGTCGCCGTGTGTGTCTGTGTGTGTGGTGCATCCCATTGAAGGCGTGTGCGAAGGTTGTCTCAGAAGCTTGGAAGAGATTGGTGCGTGGGGTCAAATGCAAAGTGCGCAGCAACGTGAAGTGTGGCAACGCATCAAAGTACGTTGCGCAAAGAAGCTTCAAACAACAAAGCCATGATCGACATTCATTTCTTTTTCGATTTCATCTCGCCCTATGCTTGGCTGGCTTTTAAGGCCTTGCCAAAATCTTTAGAAGGCATCAGCCACCGTGTGCACTACCACCCCGTGGTGTTCGGTGCCATGCTCAAACACCATGGCCAATTGGGCCCCGCAGAAATGCCAGGCAAGCGCGATTGGACATATCGACAAGTGATGTGGTTGGCCAAACAACAGGGCACCGATTTGCAAATGCCTGCGTCGCATCCGTTTAACTCTTTGGCGCTGCTGCGTTTGGCTGTGGCCACTTCAGACAACGGAGAACCTAATCGCTACGTGGTTGAAAGTATTTTCAAACATGTGTGGTGCACGGGCCTAGAAGCATCTGATGCCGAGCGATTGGAAGCATTGCAATTGCATTTGCGCAGTCAAGCGCATTTGTCTTTGAAAGACCCGCAGTCTGTTGAAGTGAAGCAATTGCTGCAACAGCAAACCCAACAGGCCATCGACCTGGGCTTATTTGGCGTGCCCAGCATGGTGGTGAACGGGCAAGTTTTTTGGGGACAAGACGCACTGCCCATGTTGCGGTCTTATTTTCAAGGCGATGCTTGGTTTGAAAGTGCCGATTGGTTAGATGCAGGCAAATTGCCTGTGGGCATTCGCAGAACACCCGCGCCTCAATAATCAGGACGCTGTAGAAGTTTCAGTTTGCGTTTGTCGTTCCCAGCGGTTGACCAGCAACGCGTACACCCACGTGATGGCCAAAAAAATCAGCAGAGAACCTTGTGCGGCCATCCAAAATCCAAAGGGTTTGTCCAGCACGGTGAAGTTGAAATCACGTGCAAAAAACGCCGCACAAAAAGTGGTGCTGCCCCAAATGATCAACAGCATCAAACGCAGTCGCATCACGCGCTTATCAAACTCTGATTGAGACAATGTTTGCACCATGGTTTCATCTTCTCATGAACCAGGCCTACTTAGTGTTTACCCTTGATGTGTATTTATTTTCATCATGCAAAATTAAATACAAGGGTTTCACCCTAATTTGTAAGCTTGTGTTGGTTTGGTGTCAGAGGGAGGTCAGAGCCCCCTTCAAAAATGCGCCCAAGCCTTCCTGTCGAGGGCTATTTTTGGAGACAGCTCTATGGCTACAACAGATCCCCGCCCTATGTCGGCCGAAGAGAAGAAGGTGATTTTCGCTTCTTCTCTCGGTACGGTATTCGAATGGTATGACTTCTACCTTTACGGTTCACTCGCCGCAATCATTGCGAAACAATTCTTCAGCGGTTTGGATGAAGGCTCAGCGTTTATTTTCGCGCTGTTGGCTTTTGCTGCGGGTTTCATCGTCCGCCCTTTCGGCGCCATTTTCTTTGGCCGCTTGGGTGACATGATTGGTCGCAAGTACACCTTCTTGGTGACCATCCTGATCATGGGTATTTCCACGTTCATCGTGGGTTTGCTCCCTAACTACGCCAGCATTGGCGTGGCCGCTCCCGTCATCCTGATCTGCTTGCGCTTGTTGCAAGGTTTGGCATTGGGTGGTGAGTACGG
>Ga0214919_10007176_pt1 | contig 15107 bp, 13 predicted proteins | sample LL1503_MetaG_FD_177994 | JGI IMG/M metagenome (GOLD analysis project Ga0214919, IMG submission 177994) | Freshwater microbial communities from Lake Lanier, Atlanta, Georgia, United States - LL-1503 | ecosystem: Environmental > Aquatic > Freshwater > Lake | place: USA: Georgia | collected... | reverse complement strand
TTCTTTGGAAAACACTTCCGAAATATCGCGCAGCAGGCCTTGGCGGTCTACGGCCTCGATGGCCACATCCACCGGGTAGACCTGGCCGGTCGCTTGGGCGGTGCGGCTTTGGCCCCATTGCACTTCGATCACCCGGTCGCCGCTGCGCTGCACCATGTTGCGCAGGTTGGAGCAATCGGCGCGGTGCACGCTCACGCCCTTGCCCCGGGTGACAAAGCCGCTGATCAGGTCCGGCGGCGCGGGTTTGCAGCATTTAGCCAGCTGCGTCATCAAAGAATCGACGCCCACCACCAGCACACCGCCTTGGCCGCTGGGCGCGGCGCGGGGTTTTTTGAGGTGGACTACGTCGTCGGCGTTGGGCGCGGGCTCGGGCGGGCGCAGCAAGATTTCGATATTGCGCAGCGAAAACTCGTCTTTGCCGACCACCTCAAACAAGTCATCGGCCGCATGAAAGCCCAGCTGCGCGGCCAGATCGTCCAGCTTGAGGGCGGTTTTGCCCTCGCGCTGCAGCAGTTTTTCGACCGCCTCGCGGCCTTTGGCGACGGTTTGGTCCAGCGCCAGCGCGTTGAAATAGGCCCGCACCTTAGCGCGGGCGCGGTGGCTGACCAAAAAGCCCAGCTCCAGATTGAGCCAGTCGCGCGAGGGGCCGCCTTCTTTGGCGGTGGTGATGTCGACTGTCTGCCCGTTTTTGAGCGGCGTGTTTAGCGGCACCAGCGCGCCGTCCACGCGCGCGCCACGACAGCGGTGGCCCAGGGTGGTGTGCACGCTGTAAGCAAAGTCCACCGGCGTGGCGCCAGGGGCCAGTTCGACAATAGCCGCGTCGGGCGTGAGCACGTAAATGCGGTCATCGAGCAGCGCCGCGTCGGCCGCGCTGGGGCCCTGCGCGGCAGCACCAGACAGTTCGCGCTCCCAGGCCAGCAGCTGGCGCAGCACCGCAATCTTGGCTTCGTAGGCGCCGCTGGCCGACACGCCGGCGTAGCCTTTGGCGCCCGCTTCTTTGTACACCCAGTGCGCGGCCACGCCGTGCTCAGAATGTTCGTGCATGGCACTCGTGCGGATTTGCACCTCGATGGCCTGGCCATCGGCATCGCGCACCACAGTGTGCAGCGATTGGTAGCCATTGGCTTTGGGTCGGGCAATGTAGTCGTCAAACTCTTCGCTTATCGGGGTAAAGCGGCTGTGCACCCAGCTCAGCGCCGCATAGCAATCGGGCACCGAGGGCACGATCACGCGCAGCGCCCGGATGTCGTACACCTGCGCAAAGCCCAGCGACTTGCCGCGCATTTTTTTGACAATGCTGTAAATGTGCTTGGGCCGGCCTTGCACCTGCGCGGTGATGCCCTGCGCGAGCAACTCGTCGGCCAGTTGCTGGCGCGCTTGGGCGACGGCGGCCTCGCGCACGCTGCGTTTTTGGTCCAGCCAGCCTGCCACTTCGCGGTAGGTCTGCGGCTCCAGAAAGCGAAAGGCCAGGTCCTCGATTTCCCACTTGATTTCCCAAACGCCCAGGCGGTTGGCCAGGGGCGCAAACACCTGCAAAGACTCGGCGGCCAGGCCTGGCGGCACCGGCAACTTGCTGGCCGCGAAATGGCGCAGCGTCTGCAAGCGCGAGGCCAGGCGCAGCATGACCACGCGCAAATCGCGCGAAAAGGCCAGCAGCATTTTGCGCACGCTCTCGGTTTGGGCGGCGGCCGTTTGCGCCATGGGCGCGGCCTGGCCGGCGCGGCTGGCGGCGTTTTGGGCGATGCGCGCCATGCGTTGCAGGCGCACGAGTTTGCTGGTTTCTTGGGCCAAATCGGCAAAGTTGGCGCCAAAAGCTTTGCTGATGACTTCGTGCGGTTTGTTCAGGTGCTCGCTGGCGTAGACCAAATAGCTGGCCGCTTGCATGGCCTCGGAGCCGCCGATGGCGCGCAAGATGGCGGCCACCGCGTCGGCATGGGCCAGCATGTTCTCGGCGGTGTCGAGCAAGGCATTGGCCAGCAAGGGCTCGGCAAAAGCCCGCGCACGCGCGAGCGCATCGGCTGCGGGGGCTGCGTCGGCAGGGGCGGTCATGGCTGGCGGGGTGCTGCGGTTTTTTAAGGCCTAGTCCAGCAAAAAGCCCGCTACGGCGTCGATCTGGTCCGGCGCAATCAGCGTGGGTGCGTGGCCCACGCCCGCGAACTCAAGCAGGCGCGCGCACGGGCCGCGCTCGGCCATCTGCTGCGCCGTGGCTGGGGACAGCAAGTCCGATTGGGCGCCACGCAACAGCAAGGTCTGGGCGGTAACAGCGTCGTAAGCCTGCCAAAGCAGCGCCTCGCCCTCTTTGGCCTGCTGCTCGGTGGTGGCGCCAAAGGGCTGGGCAATCGCCGGGTCGTAATGCAGGGCGTAGACGGTCTGGCCGCTGGCGTCTTGCACCGGCTTGACCATGGCCTGCGACAAAGCCAGCCACTGCGCCGGTGTATGCGGCCCAAAACTGCTGGACACCGCCCACATGGCGCTGGCAGCTTGCTGCACCGATGCAAAATGCCCGCTTTTGCCCAAATACTGGCCAATGCGCTGCAGGGCCTGCCATTCGATGACTGGGCCCACGTCATTGAGCACCAGGCGGCGCACCTGCACGCCCACGGTGGGCGCATAGGCGCACAGCAGCATGCCGATGAGGCCGCCCATGCTGGTGCCCACCCAGTCCAGCGTTGCCGGGCGCAGGTGGGCCAGCAGTTCGAGCATGTCGGCCACGTAGGTGGGCAGTTGGTAGCCCTGCGGATCGGCCAAATAGTCGCTTTGGCCGCGCCCGACCACGTCGGGGCAGACCACGCGCAGCGCGCCGCCGGAGCGCTCTACCAAGGCCTGCGCCAGCACGTCAAAGTCGCGCCCCTGGCGCGACAGGCCGTGCACGCACACCACGGTGTGGGCCGCCTGCGCGTCACCCCATTGCCAATACGCCATGCGGTGGGGCACCGGCGCGGTGCAAGAAAGATGGTGCAGCTGGGGGGTGTTCATAAGGAAATCAGGCGCGGTGGGGGTCATGAGGGCGTCAGAGACGGCACGATAATGCGCACATCCTAATAGAACCCCCCTACAAAGAACCCCTAAAACGCCGCTGTGCAGAGGAAAGTTTGATGCTTCAAGGAAAAACCGCGCTGGTCACCGGATCGACCAGCGGCATTGGTCTGGGCCTGGCCCAGGCACTGGCCGCCCAAGGCGCCAATATCGTCATGAACGGCTTTGGCGAGGTGGACGCGGCCCTGGCCCAGGTCCGCGCCCTGGGCGTGCAGGTGAGCTACCACGGCGCCGACATGTCCAAGCCCGCCGAGATCGAGGACATGGTGCGCCACGCGCAAGCCACTTTTGGCGGCGTGGACGTGCTGGTCAATAACGCAGGCATTCAGCATGTGGCGCGCATCGAAAACTTCCCGCCCGAGCGCTGGGACGCGGTCATCGCCATCAACCTGAGCAGCGCGTTTCACGCCAGCCGCATGGTTTTGCCCGGCATGCGGGAGCGCAACTGGGGGCGCATCGTCAACGTCGCATCGGTCCACGGCTTGGTGGCATCGGCCGAAAAATCGGCCTATGTGGCAGCCAAACACGGGCTGGTCGGCCTGACCAAGGTCACCGCGCTGGAGAACGCCACTACCGGCGTCACCTGCAACGCCATCTGCCCGGGCTGGGTGCTGACGCCCTTGGTGCAAAAGCAGGTGGATGCCAAAGCCGCCGCGCTGGGCATCAGCAACGAGCAAGCCAAGCGCCAGTTGCTGGCCGAGAAAGAGCCTTCCTTGCAGTTCACCACGCCCGAAGAGCTGGGCGCACTGGCGGTTTTTCTGTGCTCCAAGGCGGCAGACAATGTGCGCGGCGTGTCCTGGAATATGGACGGCGGCTGGGCCGCACAGTAAGCGTCATGGCTATTTTGGTTACCGGCGGTGCCGGCTTTATTGGCAGCAACTTTGTGCTCGACTGGCTGGCCCAGAGCGAGGAAACCCTGGTCAACCTGGATAAGCTGACCTACGCAGGCAATCTGCGCAACCTGGAGTCGCTGCAAAACGATCCGCGCCATGTCTTTGTGCAGGGCGACATTGGCGATACGGCGCAGGTGGGCGAGCTTTTGGCGCGCCACCAGATCCGGGCCGTGCTGCATTTCGCCGCCGAAAGCCATGTGGACCGCTCCATTTCGGGGCCCGGGGCGTTTATCCAAACCAATGTGGTGGGCACTTTTTCTTTGCTCGAGGCAGTGCGCGCCTACTGGCAGACGCTTGCGCCCGCGCAGCAGGCAGCGTTTCGCTTTCTGCACGTCTCCACGGACGAGGTCTACGGCAGCCTGGATCCCGAGGCACCCGCGTTCACCGAGGCGCACCGCTACGCGCCCAACAGCCCCTATTCGGCCTCCAAAGCCGCCAGCGACCACCTAGTGCGCGCCTACCACCACACCTACGGCCTGCCCGTGCTGACCACCCACTGCAGCAACAACTACGGGCCGCTGCACTTCCCAGAAAAACTCATCCCGCTGATGATCGTCAATGCGCTGGCGGGTAAAGCCCTGCCGGTGTATGGCGACGGCCAGCAGGTGCGCGACTGGTTGTTTGTCAACGACCATTGCAGCGCTTTGCGCACCGTGCTGGCCGCCGGCCAGCCGGGGCAGACCTACAACGTGGGCGGCTGGAACGAAAAGCCCAACCTGGAGATCGTGCAGCGGGTCTGCGCCCTGCTCGACGAGCTGCAGCCGCGTGCGGACGGGCTGCCTTATGCCAGCCAAATCAGTTTTGTGGCAGACCGCCCCGGCCACGACCGCCGCTACGCGATTGACGCCCGCAAACTCAGCGCCGACCTGGGTTGGAAGCCGGCCGAAACCTTTGAAAGCGGCATCCGCAAAACCGTGCAGTGGTACCTGGACCACCCGCAATGGGTGCAGGAAGTGCAATCGGGCGCCTACCGCGACTGGGTGCAAAGCCACTACGCGCAGGCGGGCAGCGCCGCATGAAGATTTTGCTGCTCGGTCGCAACGGCCAGGTGGGCTGGGAGCTGCAACGCAGCCTGGCCCCGCTAGGCACTGTAATCGCACTGACCAGCCGCGCCAGTGACAACCCGCAGGGTCTGTGCGGCGATTTGCGTGACCGCGCCGGTTTGGCGCAAACGGTGCGCCAAGTGGCCCCCGATGTGATCGTTAACGCCGGCGCCTACACCGCCGTCGACAAAGCCCAAAGCGAGCCCGACGCTGCCTTTGCCATCAACGCCCACGGCCCGCAAACCTTGGCCCAAGAGGCCAGCCGCCTGGGCGCCTGGCTGGTCCACTTCTCCAGCGACTATGTGTATGACGGCAACGGAACACAGCCCTGGCGCGAAAGCGCCGCCGGCGCGCCCCTGAGCGTCTACGGCCAAAGCAAGCTGGCCGGCGACCTGGCCGTGGCCGCCCACACCCAACACCTTATTGTGCGCACCAGCTGGGTGTATGGCGCGCGCGGCGGCAATTTCGCCAAAACCATGCTGCGCCTGGCCAAGCAGGGAACGCCCCTCAAAGTGATTGACGACCAAATCGGCGCGCCCACCGGGGCCGACTTGCTGGCCGACGTCTGCGCCCACATGCTGGTGCGCGCCCGGACGCAGCCCGATCTGGCCGGCCTGTACCACTGCGCCGCCGCTGGCCAGACCAGCTGGCATGGCTATGCCCAGTTTGTGCTGGAACAGGCCGCTGCCCTGGGGCACCAACTGCAGGTGCAGGCCAGCGCGGTGCAGCCCATAGGCACGGCCGATTACCCCACGGCGGCAGTGCGCCCGCTGAACTCACGCCTGGACTGCCAAAAAATAGGTGATTCATTTTCGCTACACTTACCATTTTGGCAACAAGGCGTCCGGCGCCTTTTGCAAGAATCCCCGGAGAACCAGAACGTATGAGCAAGTCGGTTTCGCAACGCAAAGGCATCATCCTGGCCGGCGGATCGGGCACGCGCCTGTATCCGGCCAGCCAAGTGGTCAGCAAGCAACTGCTGCCCATTTACGACAAGCCCATGGTGTATTACCCGCTGTGCACGCTGCTGCTCGCGGGTATCCGCGACATCTTGCTCATCTCCACACCCCAGGACACGCCGCGTTTTCAACAATTGCTGGGGGACGGCAGCCAGTGGGGTATTTCGCTGACCTATGCGGTGCAAGAGCGACCCGATGGCTTGGCGCAGGCCCTCATCATCGCCGAGGACTTTTTGGCCGGCGGCCCCAGCGCGCTGGTGCTTGGCGACAATATTTTTTACGGCCATGACTTTGTCCGCCTGCTGCAAGGGGCCCAAACCCAACAAAAGGGCGCCACGGTGTTTGCCTATGCGGTGCAAGATCCTGAGCGCTACGGCGTGGTGGAATTTGACGCGCAGGGCAAGGCTATCAGCCTGGAAGAAAAACCAGCGGCGCCCAAATCGCGCTATGCGGTGACCGGCCTGTACTTTTACGATGGCCAGGCCAGCACCCTGGCGCGGCAGCTGCGCCCCTCAGCGCGCGGCGAGCTGGAGATTACCGACCTCAATCGCCTTTACCTGCAAGCGGGCCAGCTGGACGTGCAAACCATGGGCCGGGGTTATGCCTGGCTCGATACCGGCACGCACGAGTCCATGCTCGAGGCCAGCCAGTTCATCTACACCGTGGAAAAGCGCCAAGGCCTTAAAGTGGCTGCGCCCGAAGAAATCGCCTGGCGCAATGGCTGGATTGACGCGGCGCAACTCCAAAGCTTGGCCCAGCCCCTCATCAAGTCCGACTACGGACAGTATTTGCTGCGTTTGCTGCAAGAGCAGGTGTTCTGATGGAAGTCACCAAAACGGCCATCGACGGCGTCTTGTTGCTGGCGCCCAAAGTCTTTGGCGATAGTCGGGGCTTTTTCTTTGAGAGCTTTAATGCACGGGTGTTTGCAGAGGCGACCGGTTTGCAACTCGATTTTGTGCAAGACAACCACTCCCGCTCAGCGCGCCACGTATTGCGCGGCATGCACTTTCAGGTCGATCGCCCGCAAGGCAAGTTGGTGCGCGTGGTGCACGGCGAGGTGTTTGATGTGGCGGTCGATATCCGGCGCGACTCGCCAACCTTCGGGCGCTGGGTGGGTGAGCGCCTGTCAGAGACCAACCAGCGCCAGTTGTGGGTGCCGCCAGGACTGGCGCACGGCTTTTTGGTGCTATCCGAAAGTGCTGACTTTTTGTACAAAACCACTGATTACTACGATCCGGCCAGCGAACGGTGCCTGGCCTGGAACGACCCCACCGTGAGGATTGACTGGCCGCTGGAGGGCCAGGCGCCCGCCCTGTCCGGCAAAGACCAGGCCGGTCTGGCGCTCGAGTCCTTATGAGCGAGGCCAAAGGCCCGCCGGCCAAGGACGCGGGAAGTAGCGTCTCCGGCATTGCCCGCACCTTGATTACCGCCGGCAAGCTGGACAAAGCGACGGCCCAAAGCGTGCAAGCGGCCGCCCACAAAAGTGGGCAGAGTTTTATCGCCGAACTGGTAGCCTCGGGCGCGGTCTCGGCGCTCACGCTGGCCCAATCGATTTCCAGCGCTTTTGGCGCGCCCTTGCTGGACCTCAGTGCCCTGCGCCCTGACGCCTTGCCCACGACGTTGCTGGACGACAAGATTTGCCAAGAGTTTCAGCTCATCGTGTTAGGCAAGCGCAACCATGCGCTGGTGATCGCCACGGCCGACCCATCTAACCAGGACGCGGCCGACAAAATCAAGTTTGCCACCCAAAGGCGCGTGGAATGGGTGGTGGTCGAATTTGACAAACTGGTCAAATTACTGGAAAACAGCGCGCCCGCCGAGGCGGGCAAGTACGAGGCGGCGTTTGCCGACAGCGAGTTTCAAGACCAAGAGGTCCCAGAGGAAGAAAATGCCGCCACTGAGATCGACACCGAGGTGGACGACTCGCCCATTGTGCGTTTTTTGCAGAAAATGCTGCAAGATGCCTTCCAGATGGGCGCCTCGGACCTGCATTTCGAGCCCTATGAGTTCACTTACCGGGTGCGCTTTCGCATCGACGGCGAGCTGCGCGAAATCGCCTCGCCGCCGACGCTCATCAAGGAAAAGCTGGCCTCGCGCATCAAGGTGATCTCGCGCATGGATATTTCAGAGAAGCGCATTCCGCAAGACGGGCGCATGAAACTGAAAATGTCCAAGGACAAAACCATTGATTTTCGCGTCAGCACCCTGCCCACCTTGTTTGGCGAAAAAATTGTGATCCGTATTTTGGATCCCAGCAATGCCAAGCTGGGCATCGACGCGCTGGGCTACGAGGAGCAGGAAAAAGAGCGCCTGCTGCGCGCTATTGCGCGCCCTTACGGCATGATTTTGGTGACCGGCCCGACCGGCTCGGGCAAAACGGTTTCGCTGTACACCTGCCTGAACCTGCTCAACCAGCCGGGCGTGAACATTGCCACCGCCGAAGACCCCTCGGAGATCAATATGCCCGGGGTCAACCAGGTCAATGTCAACGACAAGGCGGGCCTGACTTTTGCCGCAGCGCTCAAATCCTTTTTGCGTCAGGACCCCGACATCATCATGGTGGGAGAGATTCGCGATCTGGAGACGGCCGATATCGCCATGAAAGCGGCGCAAACCGGCCATCTGGTGCTCTCCACGCTGCACACCAACGACGCGCCCACCACGCTCACCCGCCTGCGCAACATGGGCGTGGCGCCTTTCAATATCGCCTCTAGCGTGGTCTTGATCACCGCCCAGCGCCTGGCGCGGCGCCTGTGCGCCAAGTGCAAAAAAGAGGTCGAGCTACCGCGCAATACGCTGCTGGAGGCCGGCATCACCGAAGACGAAATCGACGGCTCCTGGAAGCCCTACCAGCCCGTGGGCTGCGCGGCGTGCAACAACGGCTACAAGGGGCGCGTCGGCATTTACCAGGTGATGCCCATTACCGAGGAGTTGCAGCGCATTATTTTGCGCGATGGCTCGTCAATGGAAATCGCTGCGCAGTCCGAGCGCGAAGGGGTACGCTCCTTGCGCCGGGCGGCGCTCAATAAATTCAAAATGGGACTGACCTCCCTGGAAGAAGTCGTCGCTGTCACCAACGAATAAGTGCTGGGAGGCACACTATGGCAACTCAAACCGCAGCCCGTGGCGCTAAGGCCCCTGTCAACGATGCGCTCTACCTGTGGCAAGCGCAAGACCGCAAAGGCCAGGCCTTGCGTGGCCAGTTGCGGGCCGTCAGCGAGACGGCAGCCAAGGCGCAATTGCGCAAGCAGGGCATGCGCGCCATCACGCTCAAAAAACAAGGCGCCGGCTGGGGCACCACCATCAAGCCCAAAGAAATCGCGCTCTTTACCCGGCAACTCTCCACCATGATGAAGGCGGGCATTCCGCTGTTGCAGGCCTTCGACATTGTGGGCCAAGGCAGCACCAACGCCAGCCTGGCACGCCTGGTCTCCACCATCCGCACCGACGTCGAGACCGGCACTTCGCTCAGTGCAGCCTTCAAACGCCACCCGCTGTATTTTGACAATCTGTACTGCAATTTGGTGGCCGCGGGCGAAGCCGCCGGTATTTTGGACACCTTGCTGGACCGCTTAGCCACGTACATGGAGAAGATGGAGGGCGTCAAATCCAAAATCAAATCGGCCCTGACCTACCCGATTGGCGTCATGACGGTGGCGCTGGGCGTGGTAGCGGTGATCATGTTGTTTGTGGTGCCCGCGTTTAAACAGATTTTTTCCTCCATGGGCGGGCAGTTGCCGGGCCCTACGCTGATTGTTATCGGCATCAGCGAGTTTGTGGTGCGCAATTGGTATTTGATGTTTGGCGGCCTGTTCGGTGGAATTTTCATCAGCATCCGCATGCTGCGCGCCAGCCCCGAACTGCAATCCAAACGCGACAGTTTGCTGCTGCGCCTGCCCATGTTTGGCGGGCTCATTCGAAAGTCTTGCATTGCGCGCTGGACGCGCACGCTGGCCACCATGTTCGCTGCCGGTGTGCCCTTGGTCGAGGCGCTCGAGGCCGTAGGCGGCGCCGCCGGCAACCAGGAATACGCCGACGGTACCACCCGAATGCGCCAACTGGTCTCCACAGGTACTTCGCTGACCGCCGCCATGTCGGACTCGGGCCTGTTTCCGCCCATGGTTTTGCAAATGGCCGCCATCGGCGAGGAAGCGGGATCGCTGGATTTCATGCTCTCCAAGTCCGCCGAGTTCTTTGAGGCCGAGGTGGACGACGCGGTGGCCGGCATTTCCAGTCTGATCGAACCCTTTTTGATCGCGTTTTTGGGCGTGGTGGTGGGCGGCATCATGGTGGCTATGTATTTGCCAGTGTTCAAAATGGGGCAAACGATTTGAGCCCCGGGGCCGACCTCCTGGCGTTGGCGCCCTGGATTGCCGGCGTGCTTGGCCTGCTGGTCGGCAGCTTTCTCAATGTAGTCATCCACCGCCTGCCCCGCATGATGCAGCTGCAGTGGGACGCCGAGGTGGCTGCCGCCAGCGGCCAGGGCCCTGCCCCCGAGGCACCCCCTTTCAACCTGCTGACCCCACGCTCGCGCTGCCCGCATTGTGGCGCGGCCATTGCCTGGCACCAAAATATTCCCCTGCTCAGCTACGCGTTGCAAGGCGGGCGCTGCGCCGCTTGCCAGGCGCCTATCGGCTTGCGCTACCCCTTGGTCGAGCTTGCCAACGCAGCGCTGTTTGCCTGGTGCGGCGCCCGTTGGGACTTGGGCTTAGCCGCTGCCGCCTGGGCGGCGCTTTGCGCCGGCCTTTTGTGCCTGGCGCTGATCGACTGGGACAGCACTTTGCTGCCCGATGACATCGTCCTGCCCCTGCTCTGGCTGGGCTTGCTGGGCGCCAACCAGCACTGGACGGGCGTCAGCTTGGACAGCGCGCTGTGGGGCGCCATCGTCGGTTACCTCGCCCTGTGGTCCGTATACTGGGCCTTCAAACTGGCCACAGGAAAAGAAGGCATGGGCTATGGGGACTTTAAATTGCTGGCCTGTCTGGGCGCCTGGTTCGGCTGGCCGGCCCTGGTGCCCATCGTGCTGATGTCCTCGGTCATCGGCGCGCTGGTGGGCATCGGGCTCAAAATCAGCGGCGGCTTGCGCGAAGGCGGCGTCATGCCATTTGGCCCGTTTTTGTGCGGCGCCGGCCTGGTATGCCTGCTTTTTGGACCCTCTTCGGTGCTCAAGGTGGTGGGGCTATGAGTATGCGTTTGGGCGTCACCGGCGGCATCGGCAGCGGCAAAAGCACGGTGTGCAGCTTGCTCGCCCAAGGCGGCGCCGTGGTGATTGATGCGGATGCCATTTCAAGGGCCTGCACCGCCCCGCAGGGCCCGGCGGTCGCCGCTATTGTCCGGGCTTTTGGGCCCTCGGTGCTGTCCGCGCCCGGCGTGCTCGACCGCGATGTGCTGCGCGAGCGGGTCTTTAGCGACGCGCAAGCCAAAGCGCAGCTTCAAGACATCTTGCACCCCTTGATCGGCGCCGAAATCGCCCGCCAAAGTGCCCTGGCCCAGGCGCACAAGGTGGCGTACATCGTATTGGACCTGCCCCTGTTGACCGAATCGCAACGCTGGCGCCCGATGCTAGACCGTGTGCTGGTGGTCGATTGCAGCGAGGAGACCCAAATTGCCCGCGTACGCCAACGCAGCGGCCTGGCGCCGGCGGCGGTGCGCAAAATCATGGCGGCCCAAAGCAGCCGCGCCTACCGCCGCCAATGCGCTGATTTCCTTATTTTTAATGAAATGGTGACAATTGATGCGCTCAAAGCGCAATTGCGCCAGATGCTCCCCGACTTAGAGATATGATCCCGCCACTGGAAAATTGCGCGTGATTCTGTACGAATATCCGTTTAACGAAAAAATTCGCACCTACTTGCGTTTGGAGCATTTGTTTGCCCGCCTCTTTACGCTGCAGGAGCGCGACGACGCGCTGGACCACCATTTCGCCCTGATCACGCTGTTTGAAATTCTCAATGTCGGCGGCCGGGCGGACCTCAAAACCGACGTTCTCAAAGACCTGGACCGCCAGCGCCAAACCATGGCCGCTTACCGCGGCAACCCGGCTATCGCCACCGAGGTGCTCGAGCGCCTGCTCGACCAGCTCGAAGAATGCTTTGTCAATCTGACCAATGCCTCGGGTAAATTGGGCCACGAGCTGGGCGAAAACGACTGGCTCAAAAGCCTGCGCAGCCGCACCAGCATCCCGGGTGGCACCTGCGAATTTGACCTGCCCGCCTACCACGCCTGGAAAAAACTCAGCGTACAGCGGCGTAAACAGGATTTGCACGACTGGGTGATTGGTCTGGTCCCGCTGTTTAACGGCATCCACCTGCTGCTGGGCCTGCTGCGCGACTCGGGTGCCCCGCAAAAAATGGTGGCTCTGAGCGGCCAGTTCCAGCAAAACCTGCCCCAAGGGCGTACGTTCCAGTTGCTGCGCCTGGCGCTGGACCCTACCTTGGGCGCCATCCCCGAAATCAGCGCCAACCGCCTGGTGGCCTCCATCCGTTTTGTCCGCCACGAGACCGACGGCAAGCTCTACAGCAACCCGACCGACACACCTTTTGAACTTTCCCTGTGTGCCTGAAAAAATAGTGCGCTGCCCCCAGTGCGGCGGAGACAGCGTCTATGCGGCGCGCAATCCCTACCGGCCTTTTTGCGGTGAACGCTGCAAAAACCTGGATTTGGGCGCCTGGGCCAGCGAATCCTTTCGCGTAGCGGCCACACCACCCGCCGAAGGCGACGAACTGGACGGCGGGCCGCCCCTGCAATAAGGCCCGAGCCCGCCTCAGGCGAGCGAATCGCTGGCGCTACCCGACTCCGCCTGCAGCCAAGCCAGCACCGGCAAAGCACCGGGCAGCACAGGCTCCACCTGCACCGGCAAGCGCTGCCACTGGGCCTGCTGGCCTTCACGCATTTGCAACTGGCCCGTCCAGGCGCTGACCTTGAAGAAGTTCAGGCGGACCAGGGCGTGCGGGTAATCGACCACCTCGCTGCGCCAAGGCTCCCACTGGCCGGCGCAAATACCCAGTTCCTCGTACAGCTCGCGGTACAAGGCCTGCTCGGTGGACTCGCCGCTTTCGACTTTCCCGCCAGGAAACTCCCAGTAGCCGCCATAGGCTTTACCCTCTGGGCGCGAGGTCATCAAAAAACTGCCGTCAGGGCGGATCAGCACGCCCACGGCGACTTCGGTCAGGCTGCGCTCGCCGGCCTCGGTACGGGCAATATGGGCATCGGCCACCCGGTTTGCGGCGGGGATACTCATGGCGCAGACGCGTCCAGGCGCCCGGCAAAGTCTTTGGCAAACTGCCAAGCCACCCGCCCGCTGCGCGAGCCTCGCTCCAGGGACCAGATCAGCGCCTCCTCCCTAAATCGGCTGCGCTTAGCCTGTGGCACCCGCAAGGCATCGAGCCACTGCGCCACGATGGTGAGGTACTCATCCTGCGTAAAGGGGTAGAAACTGACCCACAGACCAAAGCGCTCGGAGAGCGAAATCTTCTCCTCCACGCCCTCGCCGGGGTGCACTTCGCCACTTTCGGTGTGCTGGTAAGTGAGGTTCTCGGACATGTACTCGGGCAGCAAATGGCGCCGGTTGCTGGTGGCGTATATCAGCACATTGGCCGAAGTTTCAGACACCGATCCGTCCAGCACCGACTTGAGCGCTTTGTAGCCCGGTTCGCCATGCTCAAAGCTCATGTCGTCGCAAAAGACGATGAATTTTTCAGGCCGCTGGGCCAGGATGTCCACCATGTCGGGCAAGTCGATCAGGTCGCTCTTGTCCACCTCGATCAAACGCAGGCCTTGTGCGCTGTAGGTGTTCAGGCAGGCGCGCACCAGCGAGGATTTACCCGTGCCACGCGCGCCGGTGAGCAGCACATTGTTGGCGCTGTGGCCCAGCACAAACTGCTCGGTGTTGCGGCGGATTTTTTCCTTCTGGATGTCAATTTCCTTCAGGTCCGCCAGCGCCATGGCGCCCACATGCTGCACCGGCGCGATATAGCCCTGCCCCGAGACGCGCTTGCGGTAGCGAAAAGCGATGGCGCTGCCCCAGTCGGGCTGCTCGATATCGAGGCGCAGCGCGGCCTCCACACGGTCCATAAAGCGCTCGGCGCGCTGCAAAAACGGGGCCCAATTGGCAGGTGGATGGTCCATGGCGGCGGTGCTCAGGAGCGGTAGTCGGCGTTGATGCGCACGTAATCGAGGCTCAGGTCGCAGGTCCAGACGGTGTGGCTGGCGTGGCCGCGCCCCAGGTCCACGCGCACCCGAATTTCGCTTTGGCGCATGACGCGCTGGCCGTCGGCCTCTTGGTAGGCCGGGTTGCGCCCGCCCCGGGTGGCCACGTGCACATCGTCCAAAAACAGCTCGATGCCGTCGGTGTCCAGATCGGCAATGCCAGCGTAGCCCACGGCCGCCAAGATGCGGCCCAGGTTGGGGTCGCTGGCGAAAAACGCGGTTTTGACCAGCGGCGAATGCGCAATCGCATAAGCCACGCGGCTGCATTCCTCGGTGTTGGCGCCGCCGTCGACCTGCACTGTGATGAATTTGGTGGCGCCCTCGCCGTCACGCACGATGGCGTGGGCGAGTTTGAGCGCCACCTCCAATAAGCCCGCGTACAGCGCCTGGCCGTCAGCGCTGTCCAGCGAATCAATTACGGGATTGCCCGCCTGGTGGCTGGCCATCAGCACCAAGGAATCGTTGGTCGAAGTGTCGCCGTCCACCGTGATGCAGTTAAAACTGGCCTGCGCCAGCTTGCGCGCCAGCGGCTGCAGCAGCGCCGGGGCGATGCAGGCGTCGGTGGCGATAAAGCCCAGCATGGTCGCCATATTGGGCCGGATCATGCCCGCACCCTTGCTGATGCCGGTAATGCTGATGGTGCGCCCGCCCAGCGGTATTTGCGTGCCGTAGGCCTTCGGCACCGTGTCAGTGGTCATGATGCCTTGGGCCGCATCAAGCCAATTCGCTGGGCCGGCAGCGGCGATAGCGCCATCGAGCCCGGCCACAATGCGCTCGCTGGGCAGCGGCTCCATGATCACGCCCGTCGAAAACGGCAACACCCGCTGCGCCGAGACGCCCAGGCGCTGCGCCAGCGCCTCGCAGGTGCTGCGCGCCCGCGCCAGGCCATCGGCACCGGTGCCGGCGTTGGCATTGCCGGTGTTGATCAGCAAGGCCCGAATCTGCCCGCCCGCCGCCAAATGCGCCTG
>Ga0214919_10007175_pt1 | contig 15110 bp, 12 predicted proteins | sample LL1503_MetaG_FD_177994 | JGI IMG/M metagenome (GOLD analysis project Ga0214919, IMG submission 177994) | Freshwater microbial communities from Lake Lanier, Atlanta, Georgia, United States - LL-1503 | ecosystem: Environmental > Aquatic > Freshwater > Lake | place: USA: Georgia | collected... | reverse complement strand
TGCCGAGCTGCTTCTTGCCGAGCTGCTTCTTGCCGAAAAGCTTCTTGCCGAAGAGCTTCTTGCCGAGCTGCTTCTTGCCGAGCTGCTTCTTGCCGAAGAGCTTCTTGCAGCTCAATGGCGATGTATACATCTTGGCTGCAGTCAGGTGTGTGCTGATGACCTTGAGACATCCCAAAGACACTGCTGTGATGGTCAGAACTTCCATGAGCATCATTTCTGACTGGCAAAGCCTTCTGCTGGCTGGCGGTCGCAAATCGGGCTTGCTTGGCCTTGCTCATCAGGGCATTTGACAACTTGGACCACTTTTCAGTAGTTGCAGATGCCTCAATCAACTGACTCCATACTCCATCAGGAGTAGTATCATAAAATGTACCGTTTCTGGAATTGTCCCTAGTGGTAGAGTTGCTTTTAGGCTTTGGCACGTCTTGCAGCTCTTCAATGACTTGGTCAATGCCTTCTTGGAGAAGTGTGAACACTTCACAGGCTTCTTTTTGCAGAACGGCGAACTCAGCCTCGGTTTGTTTTTGGAGATCTGCGACTACTTGCGAGTACCTTCTCTGTATCTGAGTGAAGAACTGCTTGTTTTTGGCCTGCTGGTTTTTGAACTCCTCATGGTAGGTAGCCTGCAGCTCTTTGAACTTTGTTGTCAGTGTCTTTTCCTGCTGGGCCCAAAAATGGTCACACTCACTGCATGTGGCTGGAGTCTGTAAGAAAGATTTGTCTCGGGACAATCCCTGAGACCATGTGCTGTCTCTGTGCCGGGCTGTGCCACAGGCTGTGCCACAGGCTGAAGAACTGGCTGAGCTACGGCCTGTGTTTTCACATGTGTCTTGACCACGTTTTTGCTCCATGGCAAACTTAACTGCCAACAGGCAGTCCTTGAGCCAAAATGGCTACGGTAAAAATAAAAAAATTATTTGGACCACCCAACTTTTTATTTATCATTTTTTTATCTATCATTTGTATATTTTATAATCATTAAAACATTAATATTTTTTATAGAACATTACTTGAATAATAGAATTTAATAATTATTTATTTTTTCACTTCACTATAATTTAAATTCTAATCTGAATCTGTTTCTGAAGAAGAATTATAATTTAACAAATCATTTGATGATGAATTATCAGAAGTAATATCAGAACTAATATCAGAATTAATAACTGATTGGTTTTCATTTTCAAAATTATTAGAAATAGATTGATTTTCATTTTTTATATTATCATAATTATTTTTACTAAATTGATTTAATAATTTTAAATATTGTTCTTCATTATAGTTTTTTTTTATATGAACAGTAATAGGATCATCTATTTCATAATCACTAATCCAATAATTGAATTGATCATATTCCTCATTTTGAAATATATCACTCCATTCTAATATAATATTAAAAAAATCAATATTATTAGGAGAAGTTTTATATTTATTAATATCATGTAAATATTTATTAATTAATTTAGATTTTATTAATTTATCATAAGAAAATTTTATATTTTTTTGAAAAGAAAACTTATCCATATAAATTAAATTAAGATATATATTTATAATTTAACGAATAATTTTATATTATTATTTTTTTCAAAAATAATATTTTATTATAAAATCAATTTATAATAAAATTATAATAATAAAAAACTAATAAAAATATATTATTATTTTAAATAAATAAATAAAAATTAATATAAAAAATAAATAAATTTTTTTTGTTAAATTAAAAACAATTATATTTTATCTAAATCTATATTTTCATTATCATCATGTTCAAACAAATTATCTTCATTATTATTAATTTGTAAATCTGTATTTTCATTTAAATATTTTCCTTTAATTAGTGCTTTTTTATCATTTTCACTATATTTATGAATTATAAAATATTTATCTTCAGCCGTAAACGATGAATCTCTAGTTAATAAAATTAAATCATTTGGTCGCAATAGTTGTTTTTTTGGACCTTTTATTAAATTTCCTCTTAATTTAGCATTGTGTTCAATCTCACTATCACATAATTTAATTTTAAATCTATAATAACCCAAACTATTAATAACTATTCCTAATTCTTCATCTTGTTCAGGTATTATTAATTCTTTATTGGATACTCCTCTTTTTTTTATATGTTTTTTTTGATGAGTTTCACCCGGATTTTTAGACATATATATTTATTTAGATTTATATATTTAAATATTTTTTTTTTCATTTTTTTTTTCTTAAAAAAATATTATATTTTATTTGGAATATAACATTTTTTTCTTAAAAAAATATTATATTTTATTTGGAATATAAAAATTAATATAATTACTTGAATTTTTTAGTATATCTTTAATTAATGGTTCTTCATCTAAAACCATAAATGTAATTCTACCACCAGTTTCATCATCAATATATTCTGAATTTTCTAATTTTTTTGTATCTAATAATAATTCAAAAGAACCAGTTCCGCCAGGCATCACTTTGCCTAACATTATACATGAACTAACAGATGTCATAGTGTCTTCTTCATTAAATAATGCAGCATTCACAAAATGATTCATGGTTTTTTCAAATGATGCTTTAGCTAATGGATCTGTATCTATTTTAGTCATTCCATGTCTATCAATAGATACTATTTCACCTAAATGCGTCATTTGATCTACTAAAATAGATAAATGATTATAATTAATATTAGTGCCACCTGATACAAATGCTTGTGAAATTTCATGTAATAATATTTGACGACATGCTTCAATACCATAAAGTCTTAAAATAGTAGCAATATTATTACATCTGGTTCTTTTAAAATCAATATTTTTAATATTTCTTAATAATTCTATATTAATACCATTTGTGTATACAACAAATTCTTTATCTGCTTTAATAGCTCCTGTATCTTTGTCAAAATTAATAACTCTTTCTTCTTCAACTTCCATATTTTTAATATTATTAATACCTTTTAATTTGATATCATCTAAAATCATTTTTAAATAATCTTTTATTAAATCATAATTAAATGATATCATATTAAATCTAATATGAATAACTTGTTCTTTATCAGTAAGATTATTAGATAATATTACACAATTTACTATTCTTTTAATAACTTCTTTTTCATGTTTTTTTAATACTTTACTATTACTGTAATAGGTATACCATTGATATATAAATTTAGTTTTAATATCTAATAAACTTATTTCCATATCCATCATTTTTTCAATATCTAATTTAAATCGAAAAATAATAGGTAATGAATTAATATCTACTTTTTGATTATTAACAAAAAATGGATTAGAAACATTATCATTTTTTAATTTTATATCATAATTATTTTTTGAATTATCTACACAATAATATACTTCAATAGTAGAACATAATTGTCTTAAAGATAGAAAATTAAAATAGCTAACAATTTTATTTAATTTAGTTCTATTTGATGCATATGGTTGATTAAAATATATTATCATTTGTGGAGTTTTAATATTTTTGGAATAATGTAATAATTCTTGAATTCTACTAATTCCCATATTTGCAGATCCTTTACCAGCAACACCAGCAAAATGTTTTGTGTTTAATGTTAATTGTGTTGTTGGTTCGCCAATTGTTTGTGCAGCAATAATACCAACCATTTCACCTGGTTCAATTATTGATTTAATAAAATTATTTCTAATATCATTAATCATTTTATAAAAATCATCTTTAGTTAAATTATATTCAAAAATACATTTTTTAGGAGATAAATATTCATATAATCCAATTGCAAATAAAAATTTAATACTTCTATCATCATTTTTTAAATATTTATCTGTGGGACTAATGAAAGTAATAATTCTATTATCGTAATTATTTAATAAGTCTTCAATAGCATTTTCAATTTCATGTGGTGATAAAGTTAGATCAATTTTTTTATTTTTATTTTTATAATCTTGAGTAATTCTATATAAATTTACTGGCAACATATGTTTTTCTTCAATAATTCTAAAATTTATTAATGCGCTTTGTTGAATAATTCTTAACTTATCTCTATAAGTTATTAATTTATTTATAAATTGTTCATTAAATTTAATTAATTCTTTTTTATTATTAGTTTTAGCAGATAAAGTATTAATTTCTTCATCAGTAAAACATAATTTAAGTTTTATATCATCATTATTCATATTAATAATTGTTAATGAAATTTCACTTTGACAAGCTTGATTTATTCCATTTTCTCCATATACTAATTGAATAACTAGATTTTTTGAATTTCTATTAGTTGCATCATATTTAATAATTAAATCTTCTAAACCTTTAGTTAATTGCCTAGTAATATATCCAGATGTAGCAGTTTTAATTGCTGTATCAATACCACCTTCCCTACCGGCTGCTACATTATAATAAAATTCAGTTAAATTTAATCCAGATAAATAGGAATTGCTAACAAATCCTCTTGCTTCTGGCGTATCATCATTTTTATGATAATATATTAAAGATCTATTTTCTACTTTTTTTTTAAATCTAGAACCTTCCAAGTTAATTTGTCCTAATGCACCTAACATTTGTGCAATATAAGTAAGACCTCCTTTTGCCCCTGATTTAGCAGCAGTATAGAAAAAATTATTATTTTTTAAATATCCCATTAATATTTGTCCTATTTCTGATTGAACCATATTTAATTTTTTTGTTAATTCATTTTCTATTTCATTTAATGATAATATTACAGTACTATTTTCTAATTGTGTTATATTATATTTATTTTCTAAAATACTATTTGCTACTAAATGTTTTATTTGGAGTTTTATATTATCATCAATATAAGTATCTTGAAACCCACATGATTGACCTTCATATAATAAATAATGTAAAATTAATCTTTGCGAATCATCAATAAATCGTCTTGTTTTATCAGGACCAAACTTATCCCAAATAAAATGAATAATTGAATGTTTAGCAGAACTTAAAGCTGATGCATCTAAACTTCCTTGTATTAATTTTCCATCAATTATTTCTAATAATATTTTATCATTATTTTTTTTTATATGATTAATACCTTTTGGAATAATAAAACTAAATATTTCATGACCTGTATATATTTTTTTCATATCAATTTCTCTTTTAGTGTCTGACGTAGTATTAGCTAATAAATTTGCTACATCATAACCTATTATTTTAATATCAGTATTTGTTAATGTATATGCACCAGCTAATGTATCTTGTTCGCAACCAATAATTGGATGTGAGTTTTTTACACCAATAATTTGATATTTGACATTAGATATTCTTTTTATTTCATTTGTAGTTTGAATTGATTGTGCTAAATGTATATTCATTTCATCGCCGTCAAAATCGGCATTATAAGGTTTACAAACAGATACATTCATTCTAAATGTATTTAATTTTGGATTATTAATAACTTGTATTCTATGACCCATCATAGAGGGTTTATGTAATGTTGGTTGTCTATTAAATAGAACATAATCACCATTAATAATATGTCTTTCTACAATATCTCCAACATTTAATTTAATTGATTTTTTTCTATATTTTAAATCTATTTTTTGCACATATTCCTTATCATCTCTATATGTATATTTAAATACATAATTTGCACCAGGATATTTATCTCTACCATTTTTAATTAAATCATTTAAATATTTAATATTATTTGGTGTAACTTCTTCTGGAATAGTTAATTCTGTTGCAATAACTAAAGGCACACCAAGTTCATCAATATCAACATATGGATCTGATGTAATAACAGCTCTTGCTGAAAAATCTACTCTTTTACCCATTAAATTACATCTAACTCTACCTGATTTACCTTGAATTCGCGTAGTAATACATTTTGTATTTGTATTTCCTGTTTTAAATTCAGTCCTAGGAAGATTAATAATTTCATTATTATAAAAATTAATTACATTAAATTGTAATAATGTAAATAGATCTTGATTATATATTGAACCTAAATCAGTAATAGTATCTTTTTCTTTTTGTTGTCTTAATCTTTTATTTGCATTAATAATATCGGCTATTTTTAATGTTAAACTATCTTCCATTGTTGCGGCAGACATAAAGTCTACTTTTGCAGTAGGTCTAATAACAACAGGTGGAATTGGAAAATTAATTATAATCATATCTTCAGGTCGTTGAACTTTATAATTAAATCCTAATATAAAACATTCTTCATCAGATATATTTCTTAAAATATTATAACAATCTCTAGGAGATAATATTTCTCTTATACTTTTTTGATAAGCTAATTTTGTCTCATCATTTTCACTTTCTACAGTTCTTTCAATAATTATTTTTATGGTTCCGTTATCTTTTTCTTCTTTCTTTATTTTATGAACTGGCCAATTACAATAATAACAAGTATTAACATTTTTTGTAATATTTTTGATTTCTTTAAATCTAATTTCGGGTTTTTTATTACTATACTTTTTAAAATATATATCTGTTTTATCAATTAATAATTTTGAACATTCTAAACAGATACAAGATAAAATATTTCTTAAATGAGGTAAAAATCCATAATGAAATACCGGTTCTGATAAAACAGTATGTCCGAAATGTCCTGGACAATCTAAATGTTTTTCACCACATGTAGAACATTGTAAAAACAAATCACATGAACCTAATCTAATATCAACTAATCCACCTTTTTTTGGTTCATAATTTTCATATGATTCAGTTAAATCAATACCATAGGGATCACTACTAACAGCTGAATATAATTTAACATCATCATTTTTATATATAGTAAATTCTATTTTAGTTATTTTTTTGACATCTTCACTATAATACATTGGGTTTAAAGTCATATTATATTATAAGAAAAAAACCTTTAAACCTATATTAATTTCAATTTTTAAAAAAAAAAAAAATATTAATTATATTATGATTAATAAATTAATTAAAGATTTATTAAAAATTTTTATAGCTGAATTTAAAAATGAAGAAATAAAAAAAATTATGGAAAATGATATTATTAATCCATTATTTATAGTATTTTTAAAGAAATTTAAATCCTTTCTGTATCCATATATAATTATAATATTTACTTTTTTTTTTTTTAATTTACTATTAATTATAATAATTTTAATTTTAATTATTTTTAACAATAAAAAAAATATATAAATATTTATTTTTTAATAATAAAAAAAAATATCTAAATATTAATATAATAATGGATAATATTTATTTAGTTCAAAATAGTGTTAAGTATATATTAACTTTAATAATGTTATATTATATATTTATTTTAATTTATAAAAATATATCAACTAATAAAATTGAATCTAATGAAATAATAATTATAATATTAATTTCTATTTTTATTTATTATTTTATTTATGTAAAAAAATTTGAGTATTATACTGACATAAATAATAAATCAGTACCAAGTCCAAGTGATGATTTATATAATTTTAAAAAAGATTCTATAATTAATGTACCAAAAATAACAAACTTACCTTTAAGTCAAATACATACTCCTTATGATCAAGTTAATATACCAATTCCAACACAAAATATAATTAATAATTCACCAAATAACCTTACTAATATTCCATCAAATGTATTAGAAAATACAAATTTATCATCAGCAATAAATTTATTACAAGCAATTCCAAGTAATAAAAAAATTACTCAATCTAATACAAATATAATACCACATGCATTACAATATCTAACACCAACACCAGAACAATTAGCTTCTTTATCAGAAGGTCAATTAATATCAATGTGTACTTTATTATTTCCTGAAATTACACCTCACCAATTATCAAATATGTCTATACATCAATTAGCTACATTATGCGCATTTAAATTATCTGCTAATGCACAAAATAATTTACCAAATACAAATACTAAAACAAATAATATTAATTCTGCAAATAATAATAATAATTATAATAATAATAATAATCCTAATAATCATAATAGTCATAATAATTATAATTATAATAATAATAATAATCCTAATCAATCTTATAATAATTTCAATAATAATCCTAATAATAATCCTAATAATAATTATAATTCTAATAATAATCCTAATAATAATTATAATTCTAATAATAATCCTAATAATAATTATAATTCTAATAATAATCCTTATAATAACGAGTCTTGCCATAATTCTAATAGAAATAATTCTAATAATTCTAATGCTTATAATCCTAACGGTAATAATCCTAACTGTAATAATCCTAACTGTAATAATCCTAACTGTAATAATCCTAACTGTAATAATCCTAACGGTAATAATCCTAACGGTAATAATCCTAACGGTAATAATCCTAACGGTAATAATCCTAACGGTAATAATCCTAACTGTAATAATCCTAATGGTAATAATCCTAACGGTAATAATCCTAACGGTAATAATCCTAACGGTAATTATCCTAACGGTAATAATCCTAACGGTAATTATCCTAACGGTAATAATCCTAACGGTAATAATCCTAACGGTAATAATCCTAACGGTAATAATCCTAAAGGTAATAATAATAATGAAAATCAATTTGATAATATTATAAAATTAAAATATTTTCAAAATTTATTAACAGAATTATTTAATTTACATATTTTAACTAATGATGATATAAATAATATTAGATTAAAAATTCAAGCTAATATATCAACTTTGGATAATACAATATTATTATTAGAAAATTTAAAGAATCAAAAAAAATCTAAAACAGATCTGAAATATAATGAAATTAATCCAGAATTTAATACTCCTATTGGCAAAGATATATCTAATAATTGGGCACAAGATTACAGTATATTATCAACAGATAAATGGAAAGTTCCAATGGTTATCCCTCCTGTATGCATTAATACTTCGCCATGTAAAGTTTGTCCCACTGATTCATCTAGTTATCCTATAAATCTTTTAAAATGGAATGATTCAAGAAATATTACCGGCACCCAATCATTAATTAATAAAGAATGGGCTAATAATAATGACTAAATTATTTATCATATTCCATTATTGTATTATATAAATCAATATAATATTTACATTTTTTGAATTTTATACAATACCATATTTTGGATAATCTAATGGCTTCTTTAAAATTTAATTTATGTGATTCTAATTTTTGTATAAATACAATACGTTGGTCATATTGTAAACTTGATTCTGTCATAATTTTTTCAATACTTTCTTTTTTATTTAAATAATTTAAATCTTGAATCATAAAATACTTTAAAAATTAATTTTTAAATAAAATTATTTCATTTTTTTTTTTTTTTTAATTTAATATAATGATATCAAAAATTATATTATATTTAATTATAATTTATTTTACTTATTTAATAATTTTTTCATCTTATATTGAAAATTTTGAAAATAATGATTATAACCAATTATTATTGACAGATAATATTGATAATCAATATATTTTGGTAAGTTTCACACAATTAAATAATGATATTAAGATAAAGATTATAGGTAATAATTTATTAGATATTAATTTAAATGATGATATTGATCTAATTATTTCATCAATTAAAAATAATAATTATTATTTACCAGATAATGATACTATTTTTGCTATAAAATTATCAGATTTATCTAATGAAAATATAATTAATAATCAATCAACAGTTGTATTTTCTAAATCATTAATTCCATATTATGTTGATTTTTCATTAACTAATAATAAAACTTTTACATTACCATTAAATAATAGTCAGTTATATACAGTTATAGATCATACTGGAAATAATATTTTAACAATAACTTTACCAGATCAAACAATACAAAGTAAATATACCAATGTTAATTTAAATAATGATAGTCAAATAAATAATTTATATATTAATTTAGAACCACTTGTAATTAATGAATCAATAACAATTTATTCAGTATATTTAAATAATATTGACCACAATATTAAATTTCAAATGAATTCTTTTACTTAATTATCTTTTTTTTCTTTACATAATATTTTGTTCTTTTTATGTAATATTTTGTTCTTTTTACACTTTTTGCATATTTCTTTACATAATATTTTATTCTTTTTACATAATATTTTGTTCTTTTTACACTTTTTGCATATTTCTTTACATAATATTTTGTTCTTTTTATGTAATATTTTGTTCTTTTTACACTTTTTGCATATTTCTTTACATAATATTTTATTCTTTTATATTATATTTTGTTCTTTTTACACTTTTTGCATATTTCTTTACATAATATTTTGTTCTTTTTACATAATATTTTGTTCTTTTTACACTTTTTGCATATTTCTTTACATAATATTTTGTTCTTTTATATTATATTTTGTTCTTTTTACACTTTTTGCATATTTCTTTACATAATATTTTGTTCTTTTTACATAATATTTTGTTCTTTTTACACTTTTTGCATATTTCTTTACATAATATTTTTTTACATAATATTTTGTTCTTTTTACACTTTTTGCATATTTCTTTACATAATATTTTGTTCTTTTTACATAATATTTTGTTCTTTTTACACTTTTTACATATTTTTTTTACATAATATTTTGTTTTTTTTTTACATAGTATTTTGTATATTTATTTTATATATTTTTTTTATTACATTTACAGTAAATAATTTTATAAGATTCATTTTTTATAATAAAGAATTATTATAAATGTCATTACTATTATAAATAAAAAAAATTCAATAATATCAAATGATAATAATAGATTACCTATAAAAGCAATAATTTTAAATAGAAAAGTTTTTAAATCTTGATTATTAAAATCAGATAATTGTAAATTATTATTATTTTTTATAAACTTAGATATTTGTAAATAAATTTTTCCACCTGACTGATTATTTGATTCATCTCCACTTTCCTCAGTATTATTTGTGTCTTCATTACTGACATTTGATTCATTATTATTATTATTATTTTGATTAGTATCAATATTACTTTGACTATTACTACTATTACCTCTCATACTAAAATATATGCTAAATCCAATCATAAGTAAACAGCAACAACAACAACAAGCACTAGGACCCATTATCATAGTTGGATTATTTAAAGCTCCAAATGGTAATAATTTACTTAAGATACTACCAATATCCTTACCACTAGTATCTTCTTTTACAGTGCTATTAGTTTGTTTTGCTTCTTGGTCTGCAGCGGCTTTTACTTGAGTTTTATTTGAAGTATCGTTATTTTGTGTAAAATTATCTTTAGAAGTCATTTCACTAATTAATTTTGATACATTCATACTTTTTGTAACACAAGAAACAGCAGTAGTTACAGTTGCACTTTGGTCAACTGTTGCATTTGCACCTTTTCCAGCATTTAATTCTGTAAATTTTAAAATATTCGCTGCAGTAATATTATTTAAACATTGAGACATATTTGATAATGAAACATTATTGGAAAAATGGTCTTCAATTATTTTTTCTATAGTAGTTTCATTAATAGTTGTGTTAGAAATATTATTATTAATAGTATTATTTATTGTGGTTGATACATTAGTACTAGTTAGTGGTGCTCCACCTCCAAATATACTAGCTAATTTATCCGTAACATCTCCTACCATTGAGCCAATACTATTTTTATCTGATTTTAAATTTTCCAATGCAGCAGTTTGGGATAACGTTGCTTGTAATCCTGTATCAGTAGCTGCTTGGTTTGATATTCCTTGTTGAACACCAGTAGATAACTGTGATAATTGATCAGTAGATGATGCTAATTCATGTACTGCTTTAACTTCTGCCTTAATATCGGCTTTTTGATTTATTTTTACATTTGCACCTTCACCCAAATTAATCACTCCACCATCAATTACATTTACTGCCGCTGAATCATTTGCAGTAATTGCGGTATTATTACTAACCATTTCGCTAGTAACTGATGTTATAGTTTTATTTATTGATGTAGATATATTTTTAGTATTATTTTCAATCATAGTATTTAATGTTTGATTAATAGCACTAGTTACAGCGGTTTTTTGTTGTTCTGGATAATTACCAGTAAATGCCGATACAATAGAATCAAAAAAACCCATTTTTTATATATTATATATATATATATATAAAATTTTTAATTAAAATAATTAAAAAAATTATAATATATAGTATATAATATATATTATAATGGGTAATGTTATAATAAGTGATACACATAAAAAAGATAATACATTATATGATGATAATTTATTAAAAAAATATATTTTAGACTGGGCACTTAATAATTATACTGTTAATGATGATACTGGTAATAATTTATTAAATAAAGATGTATTAAAAAAAAGAGTATGTTGTACAAATGCTCAGAATAGTCGTATTGATTTACCCCAAATAAATAATGATTTAACTATAGAAACAATAACAGTATCTGTAAATGTTTTATCAGCTTTACCTAGTGTAAATAATGATATTTGTAAAAATTTAGAAACAAATGGTGGTAATAAAGGTACTTTCACTGGATACATAAAAGGGGGTGATAAACAAGGTGTAGAAGCAAGTCAGCAATGCCAACTTTTTTATCCTTTATTTTGTGAAAATGTAAAAAAATATAGAAGTTTAAATATAAAAAATGATGCCAAATCATTTCAAAGAATTTATGGACCAAATGTAAATGATGCAGGTATAGGTGATGCAAATCCAATTAAAGCAGATTCTTATGATGATTGTGCTTGTGAAAATAGTGCATTTAAAGCAGACCCTAAAAAATATAATATGGTTTTTAGTAATGGCGGAGGTTCCGCATTAACTGGTGATGAATTAGCACAGAATGCCGATGCTAGATGTAAAATTAATCCTACATCTAAATATAAATCACAAGATGTAAAAGCAGAAATGTTTTGTATGAATTATATGGGTGACCTTACTGCTAATTTAGGCAAGAATGCTTCATATCAACCAGTTCAAGAGTGTAAAATGGAAAGCAAAAAAATAATTACCACTAATGAACAGACAGAAACTAATAAAAACCCAGAAAAAGAATATATTAAAACAGCTAAAGATTATGCAGCTAAGGATTATTTACAAGGTACCAATACTGTAGCTAAATTACCTGGAAATTTAGGTTCATCTTATATGCCAGTTAAAGATTTAAGTACACCTGTTAAACCTAATATTGCTACACCGGTTAAACCTAATGATGCTACACCGGTTAAACCTAATATTGCTACACCTGTTAAACCTAATGATGCTACACCTGTTAAACCTAATATAGCTACACCTGTTAAACCTAATGTTGCTACACCTGTTAAACCTAATGTTGCTACACCTGTTAAACCTAATATTGCTACACCTGTTAAACCTAATGTTGCTACACCTGTTAAACCTAATGGAGCTACACCTGTTAAACCTAATGGAGCTACACCTGTTAAACCTAATGAATCTACACCTGTTAAACCTAATATTGCTACACCTGTTAAACCTAATGGTGCTATACCTGTTAAACCTAATTTAGATACTAAAGATAAACCTAATTTAGATACTAAAGATAAACCAAATATAGATACTAAAGATAAACCAAATATAGATACTAAAGATAATTCATTAGGAAAATCTAAAGATGATTCTTCAGGAAAATCTAAAGATGATTCATCAGCAAAATCTAATGATTCATTTATGAATTTAATTAAATATGGATCAGCCACATGTTGTTGTTGTTTATTTTTATTTTTAAGTATTATGATTATTTATATTATTTCTAATAATAAAACTAAAAATGGAAAAATAAGAAAATGATAAAATTAATAAAAAATAAAAAAATGAATACTTTAAAAAAAAAATTTTTTTTCTAGAATAAATTATTATGAATATTTTATTTAGCTTACTAGATAATATCGAATATTTTAAATCTAAAGGAACATCACAAATTATTAAAAAACCAAAATTACATAATTTACCAATGACATTTAATGCAAATATAAGTAACATACCACAACATACACTAATGTATTCTAATTCTAATATTACTTTTAATCAAACTAATAAACCAACTAATGCACCAACTAATGCACCAACTAATAAACCAACATCTATACCAACTAATAAACCAACTAATGCACCAACTAATAAACCAACTAATGCACCAACATCTATACCAACATCTATACCAACTAATAAACCAACTAATGCACCAACATCTATACCAACTAATAAACCAACTAATAAACCAACATCTATACCAACATCTATACCAACTAATAAACCAACTAATAAACCAACTAATGCACCAACTAATAAACCAACTAATGCACCAACTAATAAACCAACATCTATACCAACATCTATACCAACTAATAAACCAACTAATGCACCAACTAATAAACCAACATCTATACCAACTAATAAACCAACTAATAAACCAACTAATGCACCAACTAATAAACCAACTAATGCACCAACTAATAAACCAACTAATGCACCAACTAATAAACCAACTAATGCACCAACTAATAAACCAACTAATACATCAACTAATGCACCAACTAATGCTCCTACTAATAAAACAACAAATGTACCAACTAATAAACCCACTAATGCACCAACTAATACATCAACTAATGCACCAACTAATACATCAACTAATGTACCAACTAATAAACCAACTAACAACCCCACCTATAAATTTACAAATGCGCTAACTAATGCACTAACTAATGCACAAACTAATACGGCAACTAATAATTCCACCTATAAATTCACAAATGCACCAACTAATAAACCAACTAATGCACCAACTAATTCACTCACTAATGCACCAACTAATGCACCAACTAATAAAACAACAAATGTACCAACTAATGCACCAACTAATAAACCAACTAATTTACCAACTAATGCACCAACTAATGTACCAACTAATGCACCAACTAATGTACCAACTAATGCACTAACTAATAAACCAACTAATACACCAATTAATAATCTCACTTATAAATCCACAAATGCGCCAACTAATGCACTAACTAATGCACCAACTAATGCACTAACTAATGCACCAACTAATTCACGAACTAATCCACCAACTAATGCACCAACTAATACTCCAACTAATAAAACAACAAATGTACCAACTAATAAACCAACTAATTTACCAACTAATGCACCAACTAATGTACCAACTAATGCACCAACTAATGTACCAACTAATGCACTAACTAATAAACCAACTAATACACCAATTAATAATCTCACT
>Ga0214919_10007174_pt1 | contig 15111 bp, 15 predicted proteins | sample LL1503_MetaG_FD_177994 | JGI IMG/M metagenome (GOLD analysis project Ga0214919, IMG submission 177994) | Freshwater microbial communities from Lake Lanier, Atlanta, Georgia, United States - LL-1503 | ecosystem: Environmental > Aquatic > Freshwater > Lake | place: USA: Georgia | collected... | reverse complement strand
TGCAGAAGATGCGCGGCAAAGACGATTTCTCGCTGATCCCCAATGGCGCGCCCGGCATCGAGACCCGCATGGTGAGCCTGTTTGACATCGGCGTGATGCAGGGCCGGCTCTCGCTCAACCGCTTTGTCGAGCTGACCGCCACCACGCCGGCCAAGCTGTTTGGACTGTTCCCTAAAAAAGGCACGATCGCGATTGGCAGCGACGCCGATGTGGTGTTGTTTGATCCGGCTGCCACACAGACCGTGCACGCCAAGGACCTGCATGGCAACTGCGACTACACCCTGCTCGAAGGCCGCACCCTGCGCGGCCGGGTAGAGAAAGTTTTTCTGCGCGGGCAACTGATTGTCGATGGCCCCACTTGGCTGGGCCGCGAGGGCATGGGCCGCTTTGTGCCGCGCGGCGAGGTGCGGGCTTTTTAGCATGGACCTGTCGATCGAACCCCTGAGCGCCGCCGCCTTTGCACCCTTTGGCCAGGTGCTCGAGGTCAGCGATATGGCCCGCCACTTCACCATCAATGCCGGCTTTGCCGAGCGCTACCACGACCTGGCCCGGGTTGACGTGGCAAGCGCCGGCGGGCGCCCGCAGATCAGCATCTTTCGCGCCCGCCCGCGCAGCCTGCCCATGGCGCTGAGCCTGCTCGAGCGGCACCCGCTGGGCAGCCAGGCCTTCATGCCGCTGAGCCAGCTGCCTTACCTGGTGGTGGTGGCCCCGCCGGCCGATGCGTCCCGCCCAGACCTGGCCCGCCTGCGCTGCTTTGCCGCCGGGCCAGGGCAGGGCGTCAACTATGCCGCTGGCACCTGGCACCACCCGCTGCTCGCGCTGCAGGCCGAGTGCGACTTTCTGGTGGTGGATCGCGGCGGCGCTGCGTCTGACCACAACTGCGACGAGTTTGCGCTGGACGGCTTGGATCTGTGGCTGGCGGTTGGCCCCAACACCCCAGTAGGTTTCTCAAGCCAAGGCGTAGCCTAAATTTTTTAGAGGTGCAGATCGAATTCGCTGACCTGAGGCCCTAAACAGGGCATTGACAACCGCAGGAGCCACGAGAACGGTTGCAGGTTCGCCTGCGCCACCCCATATATCCCCACCTCCCTGAATAATCGTGACATCGACTTGAGGCATTTGACTCAGTTTCAAGCACACGTAGTCGTCGTAGTTGGATTGCTCTGCACGTCCGTCTTTGAAGGTGATTTCTTCATGAAACAAACCGGATAAGTTCCACGCGACAGACCCTCCAATTTGGCGCTCAATCAGCGCAGGATTAACGGCATAACCCGTATCAATAGCAACAACAACGCGGTGAACCTTGACCATTTTGTCAGCTGACACAGACAGTTCGCATGCCAAAGCCGTAGGGGAGTTTTGAAATGTGCATTGCGACAGTCCTTTGAAAATCCCCGGTCTTTTTGGTTGATTCCAGCCTATGCTTTGGGCAACACTCTCCAAAACATTTAGCTGTCTAGGATTGGCCATCATGTGTTTGAGTCGAAACTCTAATGCATCAATGTTCAGGTGATGAGCCAAGTCATCCATGAAGCACTCAATCGCAAAAATATTATGGATAGCATGAGTGCCTCGAAGTGGACCTAATTTGATGTGGCTGTCGAATTGACTGAAATCTATTTTGTAATTTTTAAAATCGTAGGCCAGCGGTGTGGGGCTTTTAGATGAATTGACAACCTTATTGACCAAATCTGTTTTAGATTCAGACAAACCCTCGAATACAAAAGGATCTACGCCATTGAACAGTTTAACCACCGGATAGCCAGCTCTTTTCCTAAAACTCTCGCCACTCAAACGTATATTCATACCGGCAAGTTGATTCTGTGTATCAATGGACGCCGTGATTTGCGCCATCATTGCAGGGTGATATCGACCCTGGCTCATGTCTTCTTCGCGACTCCAAATCAATTTGATGTGTCGCCCAGGAATGGCTTTTGCAATCAAAACCACGTAGGACACAAAATCCATATTCAATCTTCTTCCAAATCCGCCTCCAGAAAGCGTCATGAAAGCTTCGCATTTTGAAGCAGGCAATCCACTGTTTGCAACTGCAGAGTTGAACGTAAGAGCGGTTCCTTGCGAAGGAGCCCAGGCAACGCATTTGTCTGGTGTCCAAATGGCTGTGGCATTCATGGGTTCCAATTGAGCATGGCACAAATAAGGAAGCTCATAGGTCGCCTGGTATTGACTAGCTGCATTTTTTTCAGCGCTTGCAAGGTCGCCTATTTGATTCCCCAGATAGATCTCATTGGTTGCGGATAAACCTTTAAATCGTGTCTCACGCAGTGATTGGGAGCTGACCTTGGCATCTGCACCTAAGTCCCATTCAATCACCGTTGCATCGAGCGCTTTCTTGGCTTGCCAAAAAGTATCGGCAACAGCGGCCACCGCAGAAGTGCCCACTTGCATCACGCTGAGAACGCCCGGCATGGCCAAGGCCTTCTTAGCATCAAAACTTTTTAGCTTACCGCCGTAAACCGGGCATGCGGCAATGGTGCTTATGAGCATCCCAGGAAATTGCAGGTCGATGCCGTACTCAGCACTTCCTGTGATTTTGCTGCGAGTCTCTATTCGCTTGATGGGCTTGCCAATGATTTTCCAAGCTGCAGGCGCCTTCAAAACAACATTTTCAGGCACAGGCAATTTGGAAGCTTCCAAGGCCAGAGAAGCGTAGGTAGCGGTTTGTCCACTTTTTTGATGTGTAACCACACTATTCGATGCGCTCAGTTCAGCGACAGGAACATTCAAACGCTTTGAGGCTGCTTCAAGCAGCATGGCTCGCGCAGCAGCACCTCCTTGACGGCAATACAGTTGTGAACTACGGATGCCAGTACTGGCGCCGGTTTGCCCACTGCTCCAAATATTTTTTCTACTTAAATTTTCAGCGCCAGAAGGCAGATCAATCAAAACCAGACTCCAATCAGCATCCAATTCATCGGCAATCAGTTGGGCCAATCCCGTCATGGTGCCTTGGCCAATTTCTGCCCGTACAAAACGAATCCGAACAGTATTGTCAGCTTGAATAGAAACCCAGGCCCCGAGTTCATGCCCTTTCGTGAGAGTTTGGGCTCGGGCGTCAGGCCAGGCCACGCCAACCGTAAAGCCTGCCGCCAGCGTAGAAGCATTGACTAAAAAAAGTCTTCTGGAAGTATTCACTGCCAGCTCCGGCAAAGCGCTGTGTTGGCTCATATGGTCACACACTGCGCAATAGCAGCCTTGACTTGCACGTACGTGCCACAGCGGCAAATATTCTTAATCGCAACGCGTATGTCGTCATCGCTTGGTTTAGGGTTGGCCCTCAAAAGGGCTGTAACCGCCATGATCAGGCCCGATTGGCAATAGCCACACTGGGGAACATCTTGATCAAACCAAGCCTGTTGAACATCGGATAACTTGCCATTGACTTCTAGGCTCTCAATGGTTTCTATGGTTTGCTTGCTATCCACATCTTCGAGTTCAATCATGCAAGACTTTTTGGCCTGCCCGTCAATAATGACTGTGCAAGCGCCACATATCCCCTGACCACAACCGTATTTGGTCCCAGTTAAACCCAAGTGATCACGTATGACCCACAGCAGAGGGGTGTCAGGAGATGCTTTCACATCAATTTTTTTTGAATTAACTGTAATTTGAGCCACGCCAATTTACTTTATAAAAATTTAAAATATGAGGATAAACCCAAGAGAGGAAGCAACTTGATGCCAGTTTCTATTTTATAGCGTATGCCTTCTGCTAGTGGGCGCTGATCAAACTTTGATTACCTGTGCCGATCCCAAATTGACCAGTAGCTTTTGCTGTTTTGATTGGGTTCAGCAGCGAGTAACTATAGCTGTTTCCTGTTTTTTCTTCTCTCTTCTCCCCTCTCTTTTTTCTAACTGCCAACGCGTAGGGCGTAGCCCCAATCCACCCAAGTTAAGCCAAACGCCGGCTAGTCGCTGTGGGTGGACGCGGTTGCAGCGGCCCAGGTCGACTGAACGGGCACCAAGCCTAAAAATGGAGTGTCTACCCAGACTCACTTCACGTGGGAGGGGGCTTCAGGGAGGGCTCATGCATTGATGTGGCGCTGTGCTATAAACCGCCGGTTTGATTTGACCTACAACTCGGAGCGCTTATGGCAAAACTGACAGTGAACAATGTTGTGCGTGAGCACGATGCTGAGGGCGACACCCCTTTGTTGTGGGTGCTGCGGGAACAACTTGGGCTCACCGGCACCAAATACGGCTGCGGGCTGGCCCAATGTGGCGCCTGCACGGTGCACATTGATGGCGTACCCACCCGCTCCTGCGTTCGGCCGGTCTCGACAGTGCAGCCCAACGAAAAAATCGTCACGATTGAGGGCCTATCCCCGGACGGCTTGCACCCGGTGCAAAAAGCCTGGGCGGCGCTCGATGTGCCCCAATGTGGCTTCTGCCAGAGCGGCATGATCATGGCCACCGTGGCGCTGCTCAAGGAGACGCCGGATCCCACAGATGCCGACATTGATGCCGCGATCACCAACATCTGCCGCTGTGGCACTTACAACCGGATCCGGGCTGCCATCAAGGTTGTGGCCAAGGGCGGTAACACCAAGGTGGCTGGCTTGTCAATTCAGCATACCGATGGGAGCACCACATGAGCAAGGTTTTGGTCGAAAGCAGCACCGGTAGCCTGTCGCGCCGGCAATTCTTGGGTCAATCGGCGGCAGTCGGCTCAGGCCTGGTGATCGCCATATCTGCGCCCTGGTCGATGGAGGCCACCGCGCAAAGCAGCCAGCCCGCGGAGGTGAACGCCTGGGTGGTGGTGCGCCCTGATGACAGCGTCGTGATCCGGATTGCCCGCTCCGAAATGGGCCAAGGCACCCTGACCGGTCTGGCACAGCTGGTGGCAGAAGAATTGGACTGTGACTGGGCCAAAGTCACGACCGAGTACCCGACACCGGGCCAGAACCTGGCGCGCAACCGGGTCTGGGGAAATTTCAGCACCGGCGGCAGCCGTGGCATCCGGGACTCGCAAGACTATGTCCGAAAGGGTGGTGCCATTGCCCGCATGATGCTGGTGCAGGCCGCAGCTGATGAATGGCAAGTGTCAGCGGCCGACTGCCGGGCAGCCAACAGCGTCATCACCCACGTGCCCAGCGGGCGAACCACCACCTTTGGCAAGGTCGCCACAGCGGCAGGCAAGCTGGCACAGCCCACGGCCGTTAGCCTGAAGAACCCGAAGGACTGGAAACTCGCCGGCAAGCGGTTGGCTCGGCTCGACACCGTCGACAAAACCACCGGCGCCCAGAACTACGGCATCGATCTGACGCTGCCCGGCATGTTGAATGCGGCCATCAAGGATTGCCCGGTGTTCGGCGGCAAACTCAAAAGCTTCGATGCAGGGGCCATTGCCAGCCGCAAGGGCGTTAAAAAAGTGGTCCGGGTCAACGACAGTGCCGTGGCTGTGGTGGCAGACACTTGGTGGCAGGCTAAAACCGCATTGGAGCTCCTGCCTATCGAGTGGGACGAAGGCCCACACGCCAAAGCGTCCAGCGAGGCATTTGCCAAGGTTCTAGAAGCGGCACTCGACGCACCCGACGCTGTCGTCGGCAATGAGAGTGGCGATGCGCGCAAAGCTATCGCGGGCGCTGCACGCAAGATTGAAGCGGTTTACGGGGTGCCGCACCAGAACCATGCCACCATGGAGCCGATGAACGCCACCGTCAAGTACTCGGTTGCGGCCAATGGCACACCAGAGCGATGCGAAGTCTGGACACCCACCCAGAATGGCGAGGCCGCGTTGGCTGCTGCCTCGGAAGCCTCGGGCCTGCCCGCCTCCAAATGCGAGGTCTACAAGCTGATGCTAGGCGGTGGCTTCGGTCGCCGTGGCGGCACAGACTGGATTCATCAGGCCGTCAGCATCGCCAAGCAAATGCCGGGCATTCCGGTCAAATTGATCTGGAGCCGTGAGGAAGACATGCTGCACGGGCGTTACCACCCGGTCACCCAGTGCAAACTCACCGCCGGCCTTGATGCCCAGGGCCAGGTGACCGGCTTGCACATGCGCATCGCCGGCCAGTCGATTCTCGCCACCGTGGCGCCGCAAAACATCAAGGACGGCAAAGACCCGGTGGTGTTTCAGGGCCTTCTGGACAGTGGTGCAGAGGGTCATCTTGGATACACCTTCCCCAACCTGATGATCGACCACGCCATGCGCAACCCGCATGTGCCGGCTGGTTTCTGGCGAGGCGTGAACCTGAACCAGAACACCATTTATGTGGAGTGCTTCATTGATGAACTCGCCCACGCCACGGGCCAAGACCCGCTGGAGTTTCGCCGCGCCCTGATGGCCAAACATCCCAAGCACTTGGCGGTACTGGATGCGGCGGCGCAAGGGGCTGGCTGGGGCAAACCCGCAGCCAAGGGCGTGTTCCGTGGGCTGGCCCAGACCATGGGCTTCGGCAGTTATGTGGCGGCCTGCGCTGAGGTCTCGGTCAGCGATGAGGGCGAACTGAAGATTCACCGCATCGTGGCGGCCACTAACCCCGGACATGCAGTCAACCCGCAGCAGATCGAAGCCCAGATTGAAGGCTCGTTTGCCTACGGTCTCTCGGCCGCCCTCTTTGGGGCTTGCACGGTGAAAGATGGCCGCATTGAACAGAGCAACTTCCACCTTTACCCCGTCGTCAAAATGGCGGATATGCCCCCTGTGGAATCCATCGTGATGCCTTCGGGCGACTTCTGGGGTGGGGTGGGCGAGCCGACGATTGCGGTTGCAGCGCCCGCTGTTTTAAACGCCATCTTTGCTGCAACTGGCAAAAGAATCCGCGACTTGCCACTCAGCAAGCACAGCCTCAAAAAGGCTTAGCAGGACAAGCGAGGTATGCAGCGAGATGATTGGCTGAAGCCCAAGGGTCGAGCGTCTTTCTATGCCTTGGCCGCAGCGCTGTTGTTAGCGCTGGGCACGGCGGCGGCCCAAGACAAACCAGACCCTGTGCCAGCGTTGACCGGAGACATCGGGCGTGGCCAGGCAATCGTTGTCAGCCGGCAAGTTGGCTTGTGCCTGTTGTGTCATGCTGCCCCCGCGGGAGACTCGCGGTTCCAGGGCAATCTGGCGCCCGACCTGGCGGGGACTGGATCGCGCTGGTCGGTGCCCCAGTTGCGCCAACGCGTTGCCAATGCGCGCAGCCTCAACCCCGACAGCATCATGCCGGCTTATGCCAGCACCGAGGGGCTGAACCGGGTCGGGTCGGCCTGGGCTGGCCTACCCTTGCTGAACAGCCAGCAGATCGAAGATGTGGTGGCTTACCTGCAAACGCTGCAGAACTGACCTGACAGCCCCATGCCCCCTGTAGCCATGACTCCCAGCCCGTTCCGGCCCCCGCACTTTGCGCCAGGTGCCCCCACCCGGCGGCAAGCCTTGGCTGCAGGCGTCGGCCTGGGTGCGACTTTGCTGGTGCGGCCGACCGCTGCGACCCAGGCCGAGTTGACCCAAGCCATGAACGCATTTGCCGCAGGCGCCAAAGTACAGGTTGGCCGGGTACTACTAGATGTCGCCCGGCTGGTCGACAACGGCAATTCTGTACCCGCGACCGTCTCGGTGGAAAGCCCGATGAGTCCGGGTGATCACGTGACTGCCATTGCCATCTTCAATGAGCGCAACCCACAAACCGAGGTGGCCAGCTTCGAGCTGAGCCCGCGCAGTGGTGTGGCCAAGGTCTCCACCCGAATCCGTCTCGTCACTACCCAGCAACTGGTGGCGATGGCACGCATGAACGACGGCAGCTGCTGGTCGCACACGATCGAGGTTTTTGTGACCTTGGCCGCCTGTATCGAAACCGATTGAATCGGCTTGAAACCATGGCCCGTACGCTGATCAATCTGCCAAAGTCGATTCGCCGTGGCGAGACCATCGAAATCCAGACCCTGATTGCCCACCCCATGGAAACCGGCTACCGGCCCGGCTCAGACGGTGTGGTCTTGGCCCGCGATCTGATACGGCACTTCAAGTGCTTCTTTGCCGATGAGTCAGGGCAACACCTGGTGTTCTCGGCACAGCTGTTCTCGGCAATTTCAGCCAACCCGTACCTGGCGTTTCAATTGCGTGCCACCGGCAACGGCACACTGACCCTGGTCTGGGAGGGCGACCAAGGGTTCCGGCAAACTGAGACCGTAGCGCTCAAAGTGCTCGGTTGACAACGCATATGCGGGTTTGGTTGCAGGTCCTGTCGGTTGTGCTAGCTGCGACCGTTGTGCAGCCGATTGGCGCCCAACCCCTGGCAGCCACCGACGCACAGGGACGGCGCTCAGGCTTTGCCGATATGGGCGTGGCTACCCAGAATATCCAACGCGATGACCGCCAAAACCCCGCCATGTTGTGGGTCGCAGACGGGGAGGTACTCTGGAGCCGGACCGCCGGCAGTGCGGACAAGTCCTGCGTCAGCTGTCACGGCCCGGTTGCCAGCCTGAAGGGCGTAGCGGTGCAGTACCCTCGTTTTGATAATCTGAGTCAAAAGCCGGTGAGCCTGGGCGAACGGATCAACTTATGCCGCCAGCGGCATCAACTGGCGCCCAGCCTGCCAGCCATGGACCAGCGCTTGATTGCACTTGAAACCGTGGTGGCTCACCAATCCCGGGGCATGTCGATCCGCCCTGACCCCGACCCCCGGCTACAAGCATTTCGCAGACAGGGAGAGACACTCTTTAGCCAGCGCCTGGGCCAGTTGGATCTGTCCTGCGCCCAATGCCATGACCAGCAAGCCGGGCGCCTGTTGGGCGGCACCGTGATACCGCAGGCCCATCCGACCGGCTACCCGCTTTATCGGCTGGAGTGGCAGGGCATGGGCACACTACAGCGACGGCTACGCAACTGTATGAGCGGGGTGCGTGCCGAGCCCTTCGCGCTTGGCTCCAGTGAACTAGTAGCGCTGGAACTCTACTTGCTTGGTCGGGCTGCTGGCATGCCGCTTGAAACACCGGCGATCCGGCCCTAGACCTAAGCGGGGTGATGCAATATCACCCAGTCAGGCAGCTTTTATTCTTTGACCCTGCCGGACGCAGCAGTTGATGCAAGCATCCCCAGCGCGCCCCTGGCGCAAAATGCCACTTGTTTATCTGCGGCCGCGATGAACGCTCTATTGCGCATTCGGTTTGCCCGTGGTCGCCAGGGCATTGCGCGCGATGGACTTGAACCCGTTGCTGGGCTAGGGATAGCAGCCGCCAACGTTGGGTCAGTCAAAAGTCGGCGCCTGGGTCAAAACTACGTCGGCGCAAACAATCGGGGGCTTAAATCGCCAGATATTGCTGGCGTAATTCGCGGTTTTCGATGACTTCTTTGGCGGTGCCGTCAAAAACCACCTCGCCCATGTCCAAAATCAGCGCGCGGTCTGATAAGTGCAATGCTGCGATCGCGTTTTGTTCCACGATGATCGTGGTAAAGCCGAGTTCTTTAATTTCTTCCAGAATTTTTTCAATCTCTCGCACAATGACCGGTGCCAGACCTTCGTATGGCTCGTCCAGCAACAGCAGCTTGACGTCACGCGCCAGTGCCCGGGCCACCGCCAGCATTTGCTGTTCACCCCCAGACATGGTTACCGCCTCTTGCTTGCGCCGCTCTGCCAAACGAGGAAAGTGATCGTAAATTCGTTCAATCGACCAGCCGATGGGCTTTTCAATTTGCGCGAGTTGCAGGTTTTCTTCCACCGTCAGGCTGGGGATAATTCGACGATCTTCTGGCACCAGACCCACTCCTAGGCGGGATGCTTGATAGGCACTCATCGTGTGCAGCGGCTGGCCATCGAGCCAAATCTCACCTTGTTGCAGTTTGGGCGCATCAAGGCGGGCAATAGAGCGAAGGGTCGATGTCTTCCCCGCACCGTTGCGCCCCAAAAGGGCGACGATTTCACCCTTGTTGATTTGGAAGCCCACGCCTTGAATGATATAGCTTTCGCCATAGTAGGAGTGCATGTTGCTGCATGAGAAATAGGCGTTGGGGGCGGTCACAGATGCGCTCCTCCAAGATAGGCTTCCTGCACGCGCGGGTCGGTCTTTATGGCGCTGGGTGCGCCTTCGGCAATGATGGCGCCTTGTGCCATAACGCTAATTTTTTCGGCCAATGAGAAAACGACATGCATATCGTGCTCGATGATGATTTTGGTGACCTTGCCGTCGCCCAGGCGTTGAAGCAGATCAATCGTGCTGTTTGTGTCTGCCCGCGACATGCCGGCAGTGGGTTCGTCTAGGAGAAGCAGCTTTGGTTCTTGGGCCAGGCACATGGCCAGCTCGAGGCGTCGCTTATCACCGCGCGATAGGCTGTTGGCGATCATGTTGCGCTTGCTGAACAGCCCTACGTCTTGAAGCATATGTTGAGCCACTTCATGCACTAAGGTTTGCCCAGCAGCACGCGACCAACTATTGAGCTTGAATTGCCCATCGCGCTTCGAAAACGCCGGAATCAGTACGTTGTCCAACAGGCTCATCTCACCAAAGATTTCGGGCGTCTGGAACACGCGGACCACCCCGGCCTGGTTGATTTCATGCGGCTGCAATCCGACCAGCGAGATGCCGTCAAAGATTACGCTGCCTGCATCCGGAATCAGTCGGCCCACGAAGGCGTTAAGCAGGGTGGATTTGCCAGCGCCGTTGGGCCCAATGATGGCGTGTACGGTACCGAATTGGACCGTCAGGTTTACATCGTCCAGCGCCTTGAGGCCACCGAAGCTTTTTTTCAGACCAAAGACTTCAAGTGCAGCCATCAGTGTGCTCCTGGGGTCGCGCCAGTGGCAGGGTGCGCGCGTGCCGGAAACAGGCGACGCTGAAGACTTTGAATGCCTTGCATCAAACCACCTGGGACAAAGATAATCAACACCAGAAAGAGCACGCCCAAGGTCAATTCCCAACCTTCGCCCACGAAAAGGCTGACAACTTTAATGACAGGGTGTTCAATGGCACCGGGCAGAAAGCCGAAGACGCTGTGCAGAATTTGCTCGTTGAAGGAAGAAAAAATATTTTCCAGGTACTTGATCACGCCCGCACCCAGCACCGGGCCCAGCAAGGTCCCCACGCCACCCAAGATGGTCATCAGCACCACTTCGCCGGAAGCCGACCAATGCATACGGTCAGGCCCGGCAAGCGGGTCGGTCACCGCCAGCAAAGCACCGGCCAGGCCCGCGTAACAACCGCTGATCACGAATGCGGTAAGAGCGTAGGAGCGTGTGTTAATGCCGGTGTATTTCAGGCGGTTCTGGTTGGACTTGACGGCCTTGAGCATCAACCCGAAAGGCGAGCGGGTGATCCGGATGGAGATGTAAAAGCTCAAAATCAGCAAGATTGCACAAAAGTAAAAGCCGCTAAAGCCCACCATGGAATAGCCAAAAAAATTGGTAGACGGGATTCCATCGCCCACCACGACCCCGAAGAGCCGGTCCAAACTTCGCGCATCATTTCTAGCCAACTGCAAGCCGGTTTCGCCATTGGTCAGCGGCGTCAGCACTGAGTAGGCCAGGTTGTAGGCCATTTGTGCAAACGCCAGGGTCAGAATGGAGAAGTAAATACCGGAGCGCCGCAAACACAGATAGCCGATCATTAAAGCGAAAACAGCCGCGAGCAGCACACTCAGAACAATGGCAGGAAGCACGTTCATGGTCAGTAGTTTGAAGCTCCATACCGCGGTGTAAGAGCCTAAGCCCAAGAAGGCGGCGTGCCCGAAAGACAAGTAACCCGTCAGGCCAAAGAGGATGTTGTAGCCAATGGCGAAGATGCCAAAGATGCAAAACTTTTGCAACAGATCGGGATAACCGGCGCCAAAGGGTTTGAGTAACACGGGACCAGCCAGCACGGCCAGGGCGAAGCCCAGCAGCATCCAACGGTCTTGTTTGGCCAATGTATTCATCATCAATCCTCCATCACGCCTTTGCGGCCCAGTAAGCCGCGCGGGCGCGTCAGCAGAATCACGACAGCCACCAAGTACACAATGACCTGGTCAATGCCCGGAATCAGCTGCTTGATTTCGTTCATCGACGCAAAGGATTGCAGGATGCCCAGCAAGAACCCGGAAGCGACCGCGCCGGGTAGCGAGCCCATGCCACCGACCACTACCACCACAAATGACAGTACCAGAAAGTCCATGCCGATGCGGTAATTGGGCGACACGATTGGGGTGTACATGGCGCCCGCAACACCCGCCACCACCACGGCAATGCCGAAGACGATGGTGAAGCGGCGCTCGATATGGATGCCCAGCAGGCCCACCGTTTCCCGATCTCGCATGCCGGCGCGCACTACCATGCCGAAGGTGGTGAATTGCAAAAAGGCAAATACCATCCCGATAATCGACAGGGAAAACGAGAAATACACCAGACGCCACCAGGGGTAGCTGACGGTGGGGCCCATTCCAAGCCATTCGCCGATATTCGCACTGCCGTCGAATATCGTCGGCGCGGGAACCGGAATCGGCGTGGCACCAAAGAAACTCTTAATCAGTTCTTGGAGCACGATGGCCAATCCGAAAGTCACCAAAATTTGGTCCGCATGAGTGCGGTGGTAAAAATGGCGTATCAGGCCGCGCTCCATCAATACGCCAAGGGCCAACATGAACGGTATAGCCAGCAGAATCGATAACGGTACCGCAAAGCTGATGATTTGCAGCCCAAGGTCTCCCCACCATACTTGGAGATAGGGCACATCAACCATCATCTCTAGACCGGGGATGCTCTTGTCCTTGACCTGGGTGGACAGCTTGAGCAGCATCTGCACCGTGACCGCACAAAACCCACCGATCATGAACAAAGCGCCGTGGGCGAAATTGACCACGCCCAACGTACCGAAAATTAGTGTAAGCCCCAAGGCAATCAGCGCGTAAGCGCTGCCCTTATCCAAGCCGTTGAGTAGTTGAAGAAAAATGGCATCCATGGGTTCGCCTATCCGCAGCAATGGCCACAGTGACAATCAAAAAGTGAATCGGCTCCAGTAATTTTGCAATTAGCCGGAACCTGAAGCGCACCACCGCAGGCCTGCCGGCTTGGTAAACAAGACGGCAGGTCAGAGGGCGCTAAACCATCAGACGACCGGGACCTTGTACGGACCCAACTCGCCACCGAAAATCTCTGGCTTGTATTCCACCTGCGCACGGGGAACTATCTGGTGAATATCCATGAGGTCCCACTTACCTAGTGGCTTTTCCTTGCCGCGAACGACCAGCACATCTTTAAAACACTGGTGGTCTGCAGCGCGGTATTCGGTCGGGCCGTTACCCATGCCGTCAAATTTAAATCCCTCCAGAGTCTTAATTACTTGCTCGGGGTTGAAGGTGCCAGCAGTTTCGCACGCATTGGCCCAGAGCAAGGTCTGTACGTAGGCAGTGTGTGCCGCCTGCGACGGGGGCTCTTTGAAGGCGGTAACAAAGGACTTGGTGAAGTTCTTGGAGCCTTCGTCTTTAAGATCCCAGTCCCAGTTGGACGTGCCGTAAATGCCTTTGATAGCGGAGCCGGCACCTTGTGCCATCAGCTCGGAGAAGAGTGGAACCACAACCTCGAAGCGCTTGCCGTTGGCCATCTTGTCGCGCAAACCGAACTGCACAGCCTGGGTCAGCGAGTTGATCATGTCCTTGCCGTAATGGTTCAGTATCAGGACGTCGGCACCAGAATTGAGAACCGGTGTGATGTATTGCGAGAAATCGGCTGCGCCGAGAGGTGTTCTGACCGCTTTTGCTGTTTTCCAGCCCAGCGCCTCAGTCGAATTTTTCATGGACTCTTCTTGAGTCCAGCCCCATGTGTAGTCAGCGGTAAGGTGGTAGGCGACACGCTCTTTGCCGTATTCTTTGCCTAGAACGGGGCCCAAGGCCTTGCCGGACATATAGGCATTGAAGAAGTGGCGGAAGCCATAGCGGCGTTTGTCTTTCCCGGTGGTGTCGTTGGAGTGCGTCAGGCAGTTCATGAAAATCACACCCATTTCCTGGGCAAGAGACTGCATTGCAATCGCTTCGCCCGAGGAAGAACCGCCAGTACACATGATGGCGCCGTCTTTTTCCATCATCCGCTTGGCAACGCCGCGGGCTACGTCTGTTTTGGTCTGGGTGTCACCTTGCACATAGGCCAATTTTTTGCCCAAAATGCCGTTTCCTTTCAGGGCCAGTGGCTTCATGGTCTTTAGCATGCCGCCATCGCCCTCACCATTGATGTGCTTGACGGCCAGTTCATAGGCGCGCAACTCGTCTTTGCCTTCGTCGGCATAGGCGCCGGTTAAAGGCACAGTTAGGCCGATGGTTACGGTTTTGCTATTACCGGGATCATTGCGAAAGGCATCGGCCCCAGCATTTTTCATGTAAAAGGCTGGCGCACCGACTCCAGCGGCAAAGCCTGTGATAGATTTAAGTGCCTGACGACGTGATAGATCCGACATGAGAGTCTCCAAAGTTGTGAATGTGATGAGTGACTGCGAGGTCTGGAAAGAAACCAAATAGTTTATTGACTGATGTCTGATAAATCAATGCCGTTTATATAGGGTAAACCCTAGTATTTGAAAAATAAGTTCGGAAGCTTTGGATCGGCAATTGCCCCTGCAGTGGGCTTGCAAAAGCTTGGGTCGAGTCCCCTGGCAGGGTGTAGGTCCATCGCCGGGAAAAAACTCCCCTTCACCGAGTCGTCGAGGCAGGCGCAGGATTCACCGTGGGCGGCGGCGACCAGCTCATGAGGGATTGCGCATTCAGCTTGCCCGTGGTCGCCATGGCATTGCGCGCGATGCCGGCCAGAGAAATGTATGCCCGCGCCGACGCCAAATTGCCCCAGTCTGCCGATCATCTGTGAGTCAGCGCGATGGCCTTGAACTCCTTGCTGAGCTAGGGATCGCAGTCGCCAGCGTTGGGTCAGCCAAAAGTCGGCGCCTAGGTCAAACCTGCGTCGGCGCCAGCATTTTTGACATCAGGTGCAGCTTAGGGGGATTGCTTGGAGGCAACCCAGCCGGCCCCACAGCCCCAGCGCTTGAAACTCGGGAACCACGAACGGGCTCGGCGGCACACCGTTTGCTAGTGCCTCTGCTCCCGCAACTTATCGGGGCTTTTTTTAAACCCTTGGCTGCTCCATCGTGGTGGCCTTTATTCAGGAGTCTTCATGAAACGTCGTGATCTATTGCTTGGCGCCGCTGCATCCCTGGTCGCCAC
>Ga0214919_10007172_pt1 | contig 15118 bp, 19 predicted proteins | sample LL1503_MetaG_FD_177994 | JGI IMG/M metagenome (GOLD analysis project Ga0214919, IMG submission 177994) | Freshwater microbial communities from Lake Lanier, Atlanta, Georgia, United States - LL-1503 | ecosystem: Environmental > Aquatic > Freshwater > Lake | place: USA: Georgia | collected... | reverse complement strand
TGGAGACGCCGAACAACGCGCCCTTCAAAACCCGACGGTGTCACGATCCAAAGACCTTCTCGCATCCATGATTGGGTGTCTCGAGATGCGCCACTACTCAAAACAGTGGACAGGCGAAAAGTACGAAGAGATCTACCTGCCTCTCGAGCCGTGGATGGAACAGCCTGATCCAAAGGTCACCCGCAACTTCTTCTACTCAAACATTTTCGCGGATTTGTTCTTCTACGGTCGCGCCTTCGCCTTTGTGTCATCCAGATACTCAACTGGATTACCCGCGTCTTTTTCGTGGTTGCCGGCATACATGTGCACAACGCCGAACCAAGTCGGTCCGCAGTTCTTCGGACCGTCAGACATTGTCCAGTTCAATGGCGTCACAATCGCCGACACGAACGACGTGATCCAGTTCCTGTCTCCCATTCAAGGCTTGCTTTACCAAGGCGCTCGGGCTTTGTCTATAGCAACTCACCTCGATCAGGCTGCAGACCGATATGCGACCCTTGAAACAGTTCCCGGTTATTTACAGCAAAAGGGAGGCGAGACCCTCGACTCCGACAGCCTCAGCGAGATCGCAGCGGCGTGGTCCGCAATGCGACGCCAGAACGCAATCGGCGCACTCAACGACTACGTCGAGTTTAAAGAGTTCAGTGTCAGCCCAGCCGAAGTTGTTGCAGAACAACGCAAGTATCAATCTCTCGAGATGGCCAGAGTTGCCAACATCCCCGCCTACCTTGTTTCCGCGCCTCAAGAAGGATCGGGTCTTACATATACCAATGTCCAAGACAGCAACCGTCAGCTATATCTGTATGGGGCTAAGCCGTTCATAGAGTGCATTCAACAAACACTGTCAGCCTCTAACGTGCTGCCGCGTAACCGCTTTGTCGAGTTCGACGTCGAAGGGTATCTGGCCGAAGAGTTGATGCAAGACGTCATGGTTGAACCAGTCGTACAAGTACCAGTAGAAAGTCCATCATGATCCACTTCGTGAATGTCCCCATCACTATCGACGCCTCTGCAGGCGAAGATGCACCCAAGACGATCACCGGCATTGCCGTGCCTTGGGCACCAGTATCGGCAACGGTTATGGACGGCACCAAGGTCTCATTCTTGCGCGGCGCTTTTGATCTCAACATGAAAGCACCCAAGCTTCTAGAAAATCATGACATGAGCGCATTGCGCGGTGTCGTTTCCTCTCTTGCTGACATGCCTGAAGGACTTGGTTTCACGGCCACCTTCGCAAAAACGGGCGCGGCAGCTGACGCCATTGAACTCGTAAAAGCAGGCGCGTACGACTCAGTGAGCGTTGGCGCTGTCCCCACAAAGTTTAAGTACGACAAAAACGGCGTCATGGTCGTTTCACAGGCAGACCTCGTTGAGATCAGTCTTGTCGCACAACCAGCATTCAAGGATGCTGTAATCACAGAAATCGCTGCATCGGAACCTGAAGATGCAACCGAACCCACCCCAACAGATTCCGAGGAGGAACCAGAAGTGGCAACACAAGAAAACCCAGTGGTCGAGGTCGAGGCTTCAATCATTCCAACTACCCCTATTTACGCAACCGCCAAGCGCGAGTTCAACTGGCCAACAGCAGCCGAATACATCTCAGCCGCTTTTGTCGGTGGTGACAAGTGGCGCGAAATGAGCGAGGGCATCCGCGCCGCCAGTCCGAATGTGATTACTTCAGACATTCCTGGCGTCCTTCCATTGCCAATCGTACAACCCGTTTACAACAACTTCATCGGACGTCGTCCTGTCATTGATGCGATCGGTGCAAAAGCCATGCCCCAAGGTGGCAAGGTATTCATCAGACCTGAGGTCACGACTCATACTTCAATTGGAAATCAGGCAACTGAAAACACCGCGCTTACAAGCGGCACCTACGTCGTTACTGACAATCAAGTTACTAAGGCAACTTACGGCGGATACGTCACGCTGTCCGAACAATCAATCGACTGGTCCCAGCCCGAGATCATCGGACTTGTACTTGATGACATGGCTCGTATTTACGCCAACGAAACCGACAATGTCGCTGCAGACAACCTTCGCGCAGGCGCATCGGTAACTTCAGCATTCGCAGCGGCTTCAGAGACAGACCCGTCATACTGGCAGGCTTGGGTATCGGCAGCAGCTACGACAATTTTGTCCGGCTCTAACGGCAACCTTCCTACCCATATTTTCGTGTCACCAGATTTCTGGGGAACGCTTATGGGCTTGAGCGACAGTTCAAAGCGTCCGCTTTTCCCAGCGGTCGGACCAATGAACGCATACGGAAACCTCCAGCCTGGCCAGCCGAATGGCATCGCCTTCGGTCTACAGGTAGTCGTGGATCGCAACTTTGCAGCCAACACACTCATCGTTGGTGACGCTTCAGGCTTTGAGATCTTCGAACAAATGAAAGGTGCCCTTGCGATTGACGTACCTTCGACGATGTCAAGGACCATCGCCTTCCGCGGGTACCTCGCAACGCTGATGATCGACCAGACCAAGTTTGTTCGCGCCGTACGCGCATAACTAACCGACACGAATAAGACTGCAGAACAATGGCTACCTTCAACATCGCTTTTCATACGCGACTAGACGACTACGCCGTTCTGCAGACTTTCGTCGATACAGACATTCAAAGCCAAGACTCGGTAGTCGTGGCAGGAGCAGATCACGGATTTAGTGGTACGCAGACTGTCATCTCTACCGAGCCTTACTTGTTCACAGGCGTCTCAGAAGAAGGTGATCTCTTATTTGACTATCAAGTCATCATGGAGAACCAATTCATCTACAAGAACGCAGGCGTGGACTTCCCTCGAGACGTCGCTACCGGCACAGTCACTTTCACCCCCAGCCCGAGTTGGATTACCAGCGCGGATGTAACCAGTTGGCTGGGCATCGAGGTCGCTACCGCCAATGACACCGCATTCATCGCTGTATGCGTCTCTGCGGCTAACAGTTGGGCGTTCCGTAAGCGTAGGGAGGCGGGCTACACAGACAGCCTCTCAAGCGCTCCAGACGGGGCAGCCAAATTGGGCACGATCAACTACGCCGCAATGCAGTATCGCACTCGAGGAGCCGTCGACGGCTATGCGTCCTTCGATTCGATGGGTATGGGATCACCGACAATGTCTCTGGGCCAGATCATGCAGCTGCTTGGCTGCGGAAGACCACAGGTCGCCTGATGGCTGCTTCTGGGATTCTTTACGAAGCGGTAACCGCTACAAAGACAGCACTAACCGCTTTGGGTCTTAAGCCCGTTACGGACCCGCGCAACGCTCGCCCGTTATCCGTCATGATTGAACTACCAACGCTTGATGCTTTCACTTATAACGTGGGAGACATTCGGCTAGTTATCCGCGTCTTGGCTGGTCCCCCTGGCAACCAAGACAGCGGCGACTACTTGATGACAACTGTCGACACCATTATGAACTCACCCATCGCCATAGTTGATGGAAGACCATCTCTCGCCTCATACGGCGAACAGATGCTTCCCTGCTATGACATGACCGTTGCCGTAGCAGTACGGCGCAACTAACAAGAAAGAAACCAAATGGCTACCACCACCTTTTTATCCAACGCAACTATCAACATCACACAAGGCGCTACTACAACCGATTTAAGCGATCAGGCAAATAACGTAACCATCACAGTTGGCTACGACGCCCTTGAGAGCACTGCCTTTGGGGATACCGGGCATCGCATGGTGCAAGGCCTGCAGTCAGTGGACGTCAGCATTGACTTTTTCCTGTCGTACGGTGCAGCCGAAGTTGAAGCCATCCTTTACTCGTGCCTTGGAACGGGATCAACGATTCTGACCATCTCTCCATCGGGCACATCAGAGACTGCCAGCAATCCAGAATACGTCATCACAAATTGTATGCTCAGTTCGTTTACCCCGATCAATTCGGCTGTGGGCACCCTTGCCACCGTAACCGCGCAATTTACTGCCGGTACTTGGGTTCGCGACGTAACGCCTTAAACAACAAAGAAAAAATGGAAACATGAAAATTACACTTAAAGTCACACCCAATGAAGGCGACCCGTACGAAGTTACGACCAATCTATTTGTCGTTGTTGCATGGGAACGCCGAACAAAACGCCAGGCTTCATCGCTTGCTAACGGCATCGGCGCTGAGGATCTCGCCTTCTTTGCATACGAATCAGCTAAACAGTCGGGCGTCACAGTTCCCGCAGTATTTGACGACTTCATTAAGCGCATTCAGGCGGTTGACGTTGTTACTTCTGAGGCTCCAAACCCTACCGACGCGGCACTTACCGACGCTCAATAGCGGAAGTACTTGTCGCGACGGGCTACTGGGCATTACCAGAATTCGACATAGACGACCTTTTTACAGTGGTCGATGTGTTGAACGAACAAGAGAAAGCGTCGAGGCGTAAAAGATGAGCGTAGGGATGAGCATTGAAGTTGTCGGTCTTAAGAGCGCCCTTGCGGAACTCAATAAGATCGACAAGAAACTTCGTCGACAGATCACCACCGATTTCAAGCAAATTGTGGACCCCGTCATCGTTGAGGCTCGACGCAACATCCCTGATCAAGCGCCGTTGTCTGGTATGGCCAGATCGTGGACTGGGAACAGTGGCGCTGAACTAATGAACTGGCAGGCAAACAAAGTCAACAAAAACCTTAAAGCTTTTACCAGTGGCAAAAAAGTACGCGACGCCCCTGGAGGCTTTCGTCAGAACCTCGCAACCTTTGGCATCAGGTGGGGAGGTCCGCAGGCTACCCTGTTTGACATGGCGCGAAAAGGGAAACTATCTGATGCACTGCAAGCCCGTTACGGTTCCCCGTCTCGAATAATCTGGCGCGCCTACGAAAGCCAAAGCGCTGTAGTTGAAACGGCAGTCCGAGACCTTGTTAATCGCGTCATGAAAATGACTGGCAACAACGGGAGAATCTGATGTCAATAACAATCCCAATCATTACAGAATTTGACGGGGCTGGAGTTTCTAAAGCAGTTGCCCAATTTAAGCAACTTGAGACCAACGGACAGAAGGCGCAGTTCGCCATCAAAAAGGCTGCCGTTCCCGCAGCTGCTGCTTTGGCTGGAGTGACCGCCGCCCTCGGTGACGCGGTACAGGCAGCCGTCGCTGACGTCGCAGCACAGGAAAAACTCGCTGGACAACTTGCCCGCACTACTGGAGCGACTGACGCCCAGATCAAAGCCAACGAAGACTGGATTTCGGTTCAGGGCAAATTGCTGGGGTATACCGATGATCAACTTCGTCCGGCTATATCAAGACTGGCGACTCAGACACATGACCTAGGCGAAGCGCAAAAGGGCGCTGCCTTAGCCATGGACATTGCGACTGCCACGGGTAAGCCTTTAGAAACAGTCGTTTCTGCTTTAGAAAAGGCGTACGGGGGGAATGAGAAAGCGCTTGCGAAACTTTCACCCGAGCTGAAAGACATGATTAAATCGGGCATGAGCCTGGACGAAGTGATGGGCGTCCTATCTACCACCTTTGGCGGGGCGGCATCCGATGCGGCCAACACAGCCGAAGGGAAGTTTAAGCGTCTCGGTATCGCTCTCGGTGAGACCAAAGAATCAATCGGCACCGCCCTGCTTCCAGTTGTTGAGGCTGTACTTCCGTACCTGCAAAAGATGTCTGACTGGGCATCCGAAAACCCTGAAGTCTTTACAATCATCGCCGTAGCCATTGGCGCAATCGCCTTGTCGATTCTTGCGGTAAACGCTGCAATGGCTCTAAACCCGTTCACGTTAATTGCTGCCGGCATTGCCATCCTTGTTGCGGGCATTGTCATCGCGTATAACAAGTTTGAAGGCTTCCGCAATCTTGTTAAGACCGTTGTCAACGGGCTGTCTGATTACTTCGAGTTCATGGCCAATAACTGGATCAAAGCAACAAACGTCATCATTTCGGGAATTAACCTCATCAGCCCGTTCAAGGACATCCCACATATGGGCACAATCTCGATGGGCCATATCGGGGACGATCCAACCAGCGGATTTACTTCAGCGCGTCAAGCCGAAGCAGCAATGTTCGGCGGATCTGGCAGCAGTGGTGGCGGTGCACCTCTTCCAATCACCACAGTTGCTTCGTTGCCGTCAGTTAGCAAAGGCGGAAAAAAATTGACGGAACCACCGATGACGCCGTACATCTCAGAAGGCGTAACCGCAGGCGGTCTCATAACTGGCGGACTTCCAGACATCAAAATCAACATAGACGCTGGGCTTATCGCCTCACCCGCCACGGTCGGGCAGGACATCATCAACGCTATCTTGGCGGCGCAGCGTGACTCGGGCGTTGTGTTCGCTCCGGCATCGGGTCTCTGATGACAGTCCCCACCTATCAGGTTCTCGTCGGATTCCAGACAACAACAGGATTCGGTCAACCCTTCCAACTTGACGATGCGGTCTACGGAAAACTTGACACCGGAACCCTCGGAGGTCTCGCCTATGCCGACCTCACGTCGCTTGTTCTGTCGGTCAACATCAGACGCGGACGCAACCGGCAACTAGACCAATTCAACGCAGGCACCGCACAAGTCGTATTCAACAACAACTCTCGCATTCTTGACCCGTTGAACACCTCCTCGATCTACTACCCCTATGTGTTGCCTCGCTCGCCAATAATCATTTATGCCAACGGGACACCAATCTTCACAGGCTTTGTTGAGGACTGGAACCTTGACTATCAACAAGCCAACCAAGGGCGCATGGTTGCTCGATGCGTTGATGCATTCGGAACATTGGCTAATCAACAACTGAACGCCTTTACCCCATCGGCTGAGACATCTGGAGTTCGCGTCAGTACAGTCCTAGACCGTCCAGAAATCGCCTACCAAGGCGCTAGGTCTATTGGCACAGGGTCGTCCACTTTGGGCGCATACGCCGTTACTCAAGACACCAGTTGCCTTGGTTATCTGCAACAAGTCAACACTTCCGAGCAGGGCTACCTCTACACGGCAGCCGATGGAACGCTTACCTTCAAGGGCAGATCAAGTGTGCTCAATCCAGTCTCTGGCGCTTCGTTTACCAGCAATGGCACCGGCATTCCATATATGACCCTGCTCAACCAGTACGGGTCGGAGCTTCTTTACAATTACATTGTGACCCAGTCGCCCGCGGGGGCAGCGCAGACGTCATCCGATTCGGCTTCCATCGCCCTTTATCAGGCTCAGAACTACAACTTGCTGCAATTGCTCAACTCGACAACGACCGAGGTCGCTGGCCTTGGCGCGTACCTGTTAGGCAAATACGCAAATCCAGTCTTGCGCTTCACGGAACTTTCATGCGAACTTGCAGCCTTGACCTCAGCACAGTGGTCGATCATCTTTGCCGTTGACTTGACGTCAATCGTGACGGTTCAAATGAACTACTCAACTGGAACGCCAACATCAGAATCACAGACCCTGATTGTTTCAGGCATTGAACATCGGATAGTTCCAGGCTCTCATCTTATTCAATACACTTTCGAGAGTACGGATGCGAACCAATACTTCACTTTGAATGATTCCATCTTCGGTACTCTTTCAACAACCAACCTTCTTAGTTTCTAGAAAGGAAACATCATGGCAACACCGACAAACCTTCCCGCAACAGCAGTCGCAGGAGACATCCTCACCGCCTCATACGTCAACAACCTGAGGGGCGCATTCCGTGTCCTTCAAGTAGTCCAGGCGACATACGCAACATCAATCAGCACAACAAGTTCTTCGTATGCCGATACAGGGTTGACGGCCACCATTACCCCGCAAGCAACAACCAATAAGATTCTTGTTGTTTGCAACTTGACCTTGTACAACAACGCAGCAAGCACAAGCGCAGCACTAAAACTGCTCCGAGGTGCAACAACAGTTGTGAACAACACAGGCTACGCCTTCTCAACCGGTGGGTCTCAATCAGCCGACCCGATAATTATCGCATTAGACAGTCCTGCATCTATTGCAGCCCAGACATACAAACTTCAATATGCTCGCGAGTCGGGCGCAGGCACCGTCTTTGCGTTTCCGAACAACAACACAGGGCAAATTCTTCTTTTAGAAATCAGCGCGTAATGCGAAAAAGCCTGATTCTATTGGTGATTTGTACATCGCTTACCGCTTGCGCTGATCGTGAACGCCTCAACTGCCCACCAACCAAAAACAAAGCCCTACGAGGCGTGACGGAAACAATCACCCCAACAACACCAGCCCCCGCCTACGGCACCGGCGGAAAGTGCATATGAAAATGAGACCACGTCACAGCAACGAAGAGATCAAAGCGCGACTTATCTTGATTGTTGGCTTAGCCATATCAGTCGCGTTTGTGGGTACGGTCTTTTCCCTGCTCTTCGGCTTGCTGTTCGTTACTCAGCCTCTCGAGGTATCGCCGAATGACAATGAAGCCTGGGCAGTGTTGAGTCCGCTGACACTGACAATGTCGGGCGTCCTTGCTGGCCTGCTCGCATCGAACGGTCTCAAGAACTCAACCAAGGACAAGGACAAGACCGATGACGAATAGGACATATCCGTACTACCCAGCCTGGGATGGTAAGACCACTCAACCCGTGACCTCAAAGCTCGTAGAACTCTGCAAGGCACGTTGGGGTCTGGTCTCACTTGGGACTTATGCAAATCGTCCCATGCGAAACAATGCCGGTCTAAGTGTGCATGCGACTGGCTATGCAGCAGACCTGAAATACAAAGACGAAGCCCAAGCGCGGGTGATCTGGGACTGGTTCCTTGCGAACTCAAAAGCCCTGGGACTATGTGAGATGCACTGGTATGCGTACGGGTCGTACGGTGCTGGATACCGCTGCTCGAGGGGCGAAGGTAAGGCAGGCGTCAAGGTCTACACCGCCGATGACAACGCTGGATCGTATGAAGGCAACCCGAACTGGTTCCATATTGAACTGGCCAATCAAACTCCCGAGCACTTTGAAGAAGTCTTCAGGGCGCTCAAATAGGACTCCAGACTCGTTTGAGCGTGGTCTGGGCTAGGTGGTGGGTACCTTTGTTTCCATTGGGGTATCCACCATCGACTTCGCCTTTTGTGTATAGTGACCTCTAGTCACTCAAATGGCTCTAACCAAAGGAAACAAATCATGCCCAAGATCATCTTCGATATGCCGTTCGATATGCCCCTCTTCAGGTCGTCAGACCCAGAGACGTCGCGCCAAGTCAACCCAATGCGGGTAGGTAGCCATCGAGCAATCCTTCTAGCGATCTACGCGGACTCAACACTCGGACTGACCGACGAGGAAGCCAACTCTCGAGCTGCAGCCCAAGGTCACGAAATACGCGGTTACTGGAAGCGATGCTCCGACTTGCGCACATCGGGACTAATCCAAGACTCAGGCGTCCGTCGCGCCCTCTCAAGCGGGTCTCAGGGCATTGTGTGCACAATCACCCAACTCGGGCTGGACACGGCAAAAGGTCTGTCATGACCGATACCCAGTTCATCTACAGTTTCATAATGGGATGGGTCTCGTGCTGGCTCTTCCTCAAAATGATGGCCAACCGCCCATGATCCCAGTCTGGGGATATCACCAGTTAGTCTCTGGGGATAAGTTGATACTCGTTCAGATCTTCACGGATCTGGAAACAGGCGAACATCTCAGAGTTACGGTCGCGCGTCGAGCGTTCCCCTTTCTGACTTGGTCGCTGCCTATCGAAGTTGAGAGCACCTGAAACGCATCATGGCAATCGCCCTTCTCGCCGCCTTATCCATCCCAGCCCCTGCAAAGGCGGCTGCTAACTCATGCCCACAATGGGAAAAACTGCTGGCCAGACACTTCCCCGCACAAGTCGTTCCGATCATGTCTCGAATTGCCTACAGGGAATCCCGCTGTAACGCCTCAAGCCTGTCTGCGGTCCGTAAATCAACAGGACGCCCCGATGTGGGGCTTCTCCAGATTCAGGGGTCGTGGGCAACTGTGACACGGGCTGTCTGTAAAAAACAGGATGTGATCCAAGCCTTGCTGGACCCTCGATGCAACGTCAAGGTGGCAAGGTATCTCTACGACAACGGCGGGCTTCGCCATTGGCGTGTAACTTCAGGAAACTAACAAAGGAAAAACAATGGAAACATCAACCGGCGAACTAATCGCCAAACTAACTAACATCAGCATGAACTTGGCTTTGCAGCTCAACTTCAAAGACGCCAGCGTGATCATGGAAGCAGTCGGTGCTTTAACTGCGTTGCCAGACATCGCAGAGACCATCCGCCACCAGTGGCACCCCGCGATGAACTCGAGCGGACCTTCAAAAGGTCTGACTTACCTCTCGAGCGTTGCATTGGTTGACGCAGATGAATGACCAAGTACAAGTTGGCAATATCAACATCCACAACGTCACCAAAGACAACATCAAATGCAAAGTGAATCAGTTTGAGACATTTACCGCTATCACCATTGAGTTGGGCATGACTAGTGTGACGCTCTTTGCAGCGCTTGAAGACGTTGCAGCCATACGTAGGATTCTGGGCGGTTGGTGATGGAATATACCCATAACGACGATGTCGCAGACTTGATCCATGCCAAGGACCGAGAGATCAGAGACCTGACTGACGTCATCAAACACTTTGAAGCTCGCGTCGCTCACTTGAGCGCGGAGATTCGACGACTGGAGACTAACGCTCATGGCCTTTAATCTCGACGACTACACCCCCGTAAGCGAACGAATCAAACAGTTCTGGGCAGACCATCCGAACGGCGCGATCCACTCTGAACTGGTCTTTGATGACGGGACTCGATGCGTTGTCAAGACCACCCTATGGCTGGACAAAGACGACACTCAACCAACCGCCACCGACTACGCGGAAGAGCATTTGACAGATCGCGGCGTGAACTCCACGTCGAGAATCGAAAATTGTTGTACTTCCAGTCAGGGAAGGTCGCTCGCAGCTGCGGGGTACCTAGGCGCGGACTGGACCAAGAAACCGAGCCGCGAAGAGATGCAGAAGGTTGTCAGAATGTCCGGTGATACCCAGATCACCGAGAACGGCAACCTAGCGAGCGAGAAACAACAGAACATGATCAGGGCGGTCTGTAAGAGCATGGGCAAGATACCACCGGCGAACCTGCAGTCGTTTACCAAGCGTGAGGCATCTGCCTATATTGACACGCTGAAGAGTGGCGAACAGCCAGCCCCTAGTTACGACTCACCTGAGGAACCGTTCTGATGCTTGACCTGTTTACGTTCATTATCATGATTTCAGCCGTCTTTATGTGTGGCTTTATGTTGGGCAAAGACAAATGAAAGGGATCAGCGAAGCGTCATTCCTGCAACAGGTAAAAGCATTGGCATATATCCACGGCTGGCTATTTCACCATGCAACGCCGTCAATGACTTCTAAAGGCAGATGGATAACCACAGGCGCACCCGGCTTTGTAGATGTCGTAATGGCGCACCCAGAACGCGGTGTCATCTTTGCCGAACTCAAAACCGACAAAGGCAAAACAACAGCTGCACAGGATGGCTGGATTAGGGCTTTAGCGCCTCACGGTGAGTGCTACCTGTGGCGACCCAGTGACATTGATTTCATAGCGCAACGGTTGGCCGCGCGATGAGCACTCAACCGCACTTGTTTCCCATGCCCCAGACCTCAGCAACAACCGACGACTATTGGACCCCAGCTTGGCTCTTTGAAGCCTTGGGTGTTGAGTTCGATGTCGACGTTGCCTGCCCGCCCGAGGGACCACCACACACGCCCTGCAAGACGTTCTTCACACAAGAGACCGATGGTCTCGCATCCGAGTGGATAGGCAACGTGTGGATGAACCCTCCTTACGGCAAAGTAACGCCATGGGCTGTCAAGTTCATGGATCACGCACACGGCATCTGTCTAGTGCCGTTCACAAAAGCTAAATGGTTCGACGCGATCTGGGCTGACTGTCCAGCGATGCTACCTATGCCCTCAAATATGAAGTTTGACCAAGGCGGCATCTATATGCCCACTGTCCTCTTTGCCTACGGGGACGAGAACATTCAAGCCCTACACAATTCCAAGATAGGGCGCGTCCGGTGATCCTGCTTGCTTGGTACGCACTGTTAATCTCCATCGGCATTGCGATCCTTCAAGGGGTCCGTAAAGACTGACCGTCTCTCGACAATTGAATACGACCATGGCCACATAGGGATTTGCGCTCTGTTGGTAAGCACACTACGGAAGTAGGGTAGAGCGACGCGCCCCACTACTCGAGATAACTAACCTGAAAAGCCGTGGGCGTAAGACGTCGTGCAGCGTTCCCTAACGACACAAAAGGCGTACGGCGACCGCCCTAACCAAGCCACCTGCCGCAGCTACTAACTGAAAGTGGGGGGGGCACCAACCACTAGACCCTTCACGCACCCGAGACCAACCGAGCCTGCGAGGGCGGTAGTACCATCTCAACCAATACCAAAGGAAACACCATGACAAAACGAAACAGCCCAGAGTTCAACCGGAACCGAGCCATCATCCTCGAGAACGAACCCATCTGCCACTGGTGCCACAAAGCCCCAAGCACCGAAGCGGATCACCTCATCGAGAGTGACCGCGGCGGCACAGACGAACTAAGCAATCTGGTTGGATCCTGCAAAAAGTGCAACGCCACACGCGGAAATAGATACCTCAATCAAAAAAGAAACGCCCAACAACACGCACGATCAGAACACCTCCGACTTGACCAACAAACGACGAAAAAACCAAAATCGGAAAAAAACGACATGGATTTTTTTACAAAATCGAATGCGACGACCCCGACCCCTTCCTGTCATATCTCCACGAACGGTCATGATTCGGTTCAAGACCACGATGAAACCGTTGGGATCGTTGGCGTTGGCGTTGAGCAGCCTCGGTTGGTTACGCCGACTGGGGCATTTGGTTCTTACTCGGCTTTGGTTGGGGCTTGGAGTGAGGCGCATCTGGGCAGGACGTTGTTTCCGTGGCAGTTGCGGGCATTGTCCGGTGCTCTCGAGCACGATGAGGATGGCAACTTCATGTCGAGTACCGCGCTCATAAGTACTGGCCGCCAAAATGGTAAGACAACAATGCTTTCTGCGCTTGTTGGGTTCTGTTTGACCGAACTACCGCGGATCTGGGGCAGACCCGTTCGGATCATGTCAACCGCGCACGAACTCGGGCTGGCGACTGAAGTCTTTGAAGATTTACGCGACGTGTTCGAGTTGCTCGAGGAATCGGACATGGCAAAAGTGACTTGGGCGTACGGCAGGCACCAAGTGAAAATGAAAGACGGGTCTGTCTACAAGGTGAACAGCGCGACAGGCAAAAAGCATGGTGGGACGTGGGACATCCTGATCGTCGATGAATTGTGGGCCATCTCTGAGGCAACGTACTTCGGGGCGCTTAAGCCCAGTCAGATTGCGGTCCCTTCCCCGCTGGCGTTTCTTGTCTCTACTGCCGGTGACGAATCGTCGAGGGCGTTTCTGAAACTTCGAGAACAGGCGCTTGGCGTGATTGACTCGGGCGTCCGGTCGGATTTGTTCATGGCGGAATGGAGCCTGCCCAGCGGCGTGTCGCCAGATGATCAAAAGTATTGGGGATATGCGAACCCCAGCCTGGGTAGGACGATCACGATGAAAGGTCTTGAGAGTGCAGCCGCAGCTCCAGACCGATCGCAGTATCTCAGGGCGCATTGTAATTTATGGGTGGCGGCAGCGAACTCGTGGATTAATCCTGGCGAATGGGACAAGCGCTTTACTACAAATCGAGTCGTAGAAGGTGGCAATTCGGTTCTTGCTGTGGACAGCAGTGTTGACGATTCAAAGTACGTCGGTATTCATTGCGGGCTAAACAGTGACGGCGACATCGTCGCCAGCATCGCTTTTACTTGCGAAACAAACCGCCAGATGTGGGAACACATCCAACGCCTGATGGATGAAGACCCGAAACTCAAACTGGCGATTACTCCAACGCTGGACCTTCACACGCCCGAGCCGTTAGTCCGCAGGCGTTCCCTTTGGGGCTACGCAGAGATGATCAAATACACAGGTCTGGTTAAGTCGATGATCAACGAAGGCAGGCTTTTGCATACCGGCGAACAGATGCTGGCTGAGCACGTCAACAGGGCAACCCTTGTCAAAGCGAACGGCGCGGTCGTCCTCAGCAGCCAAAAGTCACCCGGACCGATTGAGTGTGCAAGGTGCCTAGTAGCTGCAGCCTCGCTGGTCTCTCGACCTGGCCAGTCGGGTCGCGCAATGATGGGATCAGCAAGGTAGTTGCATTTGCAACTTGTTTGTGAGAGACTCCGCCTGTGGGATTCTTCACTCCAAAAGTTACGACGGCTCAGATCTCCGCTCCACCCGTAAAGGCTGCCGCCGGTGCTGGCGCTGCACAGATCAATGACTTCCTTGCCTACTCAACTGGAGACGCCGAACAACGCGCCCTTCAAAACCCGACGGTGTCACGATCCAAAGACCTTCTCGCATCCATGATTGGGTGTCTCGAGATGCGCCACTACTCGAAACAGTGGACAGGCGAAAAGTACGAAGAAATCTACCTGCCTCTCGAGCCGTGGATGGAACAACCAGATCCAAAGGTCACGCGCAACTTCTTCTACTCAAACATCTTTGCGGATTTGTTCTTCTACGGTCGCGCCTTTGCCTTTGTGTCATCCAGATACTCAACTGGCCTGCCCGCGTCCTTTTCGTGGTTACCGGCATACATGTGCACGACGCCGAACCAGAACGGTCCGCAGTTCTTCGGACCCTCAGACATTGTTCAGTTCAACGGCGTTACGATCGCCGACACTAACGACGTAATCCAGTTTCTGTCTCCCATTCAAGGCTTGCTTTACCAAGGCGCTCGGGCGTTGTCTATCGCTACCCACCTAGACCAAGCAGCAGATCGTTACGCAACGCTTGAAACAGTCCCTGGCTATTTACAGCAAAAGGGCGGCGAGACCCTCGACTCTGACAGCCTCAGCGAGATTGCAGCGGCGTGGTCAGCAATGCGACGCCAAAACGCAATCGGCGCACTCAACGACTATGTCGAGTTCAAAGAGTTCAGCGTCAGCCCCGCCGAAGTTGTTGCAGAGCAGCGCAAGTATCAATCTCTCGAGATGGCCAGAGTTGCCAACATCCCCGCCTACCTTGTTTCCGCGCCTCAAGAAGGATCGGGTCTTACATATACCAATGTCCAAGACAGCAACCGTCAGCTATATCTGT
>Ga0214919_10007171_pt1 | contig 15120 bp, 12 predicted proteins | sample LL1503_MetaG_FD_177994 | JGI IMG/M metagenome (GOLD analysis project Ga0214919, IMG submission 177994) | Freshwater microbial communities from Lake Lanier, Atlanta, Georgia, United States - LL-1503 | ecosystem: Environmental > Aquatic > Freshwater > Lake | place: USA: Georgia | collected... | reverse complement strand
ACTAGAGCGTAGGGGCCACACTCGTTCCCATTCCGAACACGATCGTTAAGCCCTACAGCGCCGATGGTACTCCGATTGAGAGATCGCGGGAGAGTAGGCCGTCGCCGGCACCTTTTGGTCCTTCCAAGGACCGCACACAGAACCCCAGCCCCACAAAGGCTGGGGTTTTGTGCGTTCTACCCGTTGTTTCCCGAATACCTCACCACTCGTCTTTACTCGATGACCACGCGCGCAGGCTTCGTAACGGTTGCTGGCCGGCCTAATGCCGGAAAATCAACCCTGCTCAATCGACTCGTCGGACAACACCTCGCGATCACGAGCCCAAAGCCGCAGAGTACCCGCGATCGCGTGGTCGGTATTATCTCCGACGACGACTCGCAAATCATCCTCTTCGACACCCCGGGACTCCTCGAGCCCCGCTACGAGCTCCAACGCTCCATGCACGGCGCCGCACGAAAGGCGCTCGAAGAAGCCGATGTCATCGTCCACCTCATTGACGCCAGCGAAGGACTGCAGCCCGAGCACCTCGCCACCGCAGTCAATGGCGACGGAGCCCGAGACTTTCGCGCTCCTATCATTCTGGCCTTCAATAAAGTCGACGCGCTCACCCCGGAGCGGCTCGCTGCCCTCCGCGTGGAGTTCCCAGAAGCCGCCATGATCTCCGCCAAAACCGGAGAGGGGGTCAAGTTCCTCCTCAAAACGGTGCGGAAAATTCTCCCCGAGAGCCCGTTCCTCTACGACGCCGAGGATGTCAGCACCCAGCAGATGCGCTTTTTCGTGGCGGAAATGGTCCGCGAGTGCGCCCTGGAACAGCTGGACGATGAAGTCCCCTATAGCGTGGCCTGTGAGATCGAGGAATTCCGCGAAACCGGCACCCCGGTGTACATTCGTGCAGTGCTCCACGTGGAGCGCGACAGTCAGAAACAGATTCTGATTGGTGCAGGGGGCGCTCGAATCAAAGCAATTGGAAAGGACGCCCGCCGAAAGATTGAACCCCTGGTCGGTGGCCCGGTGTATCTCGACCTGTGGGTGAAGGTGCTGTCCAACTGGAGGCGGAACCCGAATTCGTTGCGACGGCTCGGCTACGATCTCCCCGACGAACGGAAGTCATGACGCTCAACCCGCAGCTCCGCGCCATTTTGGTCTGTCCGAAGTGCAAGGGTGCCTTGCTCGATGCCGATGAAGGGCGCGGCCTCGATTGCGCCGCCTGTGCCGTACGGTTTCCGGTACGCGACGGCATTCCGGTCATGTTGATCGATGAGGCAACCGCTCTAGGATCCGCCAGCGCCGAGTGATCACCCCACCGACGGCCCTCGTGTTTGCGACCGCGCTCGACGTACTGCCTTCGGCGGTGCGTGAGTGGTTGCACGGCCTCGATGTGCTCCAGATTCGTATCGAGGCGGCCGATGGGTTGCTGGATGCCGCACTCCGCGGCCGTCCCCGCGTGGCCGTGTTCGATGCGCGTGAGGGCGACGTGTCGCTGCACCCAGCGCTCAATGCCTGCCGCCGGCTGAAGTCGGACTCCTTCACGGGGATTGTTCCCGCCGTTGTGCTGGTGTCGGCGCTCGACGCGGTGCCGCTCGCCTTTGCGGCCGGCGCTGATGAAGTGTTGACCCCTGACTTTGCCGATCTCGTGATTCGCGCTCGCCTCGATGCCTTGCTTCGGCGGAGCGATCGCGATGTCCATGTGCATCCGTCAACGCGACTGCCGGGCGCGGTGGAAATTGATCTGGATATCGCGGGGCGACTTGCCCGACACGAGTTATTCGCGGTTGGCTACGCCGACCTGGATCATTTCAAAGAGTACAATGATCGGTATAGCTATCACGACGGCGACAGCGTCATTCGTATCCTGTCGCAGATTCTGCATGACGTGGTGAAGGGAAGCTGTGGCGAAGCCGGGTTCGTGGGGCACATTGGCGGCGACGACTTTATTTTCGTCATGCCGCTCGAACGGCTGAATGAGACGTGCACCGAGATCGTGCGCACCTTCGACCAGCTCGTACCCTTTCAATACTCGGAGCAGGACCGACGCGCCGGCCATTATTTTGGCAAGGATCGGCGGGGTCAGCTGCATCAAGTGCCGCTGATGACCGTGTCGATTGGCGTGGTGACGAACGAGCGGCGACATTTCTCGCATCCGTCGCAGGTCAGCGAACTGGCCACGGAAATGAAGAGCTACGCCAAGTCATTGCCGGGCTCTGTGTTTGCGGTCGATCGCCGAGTGGACACGGCGGCACCGTCAGATCATCCGGTTGACGAGCTGCGGGGTGCGCTAGGTGCCGTGCTGGGCGGTGAGCGTTCCGTGAGAGGTCAGGTATGAATGTTTCGTGCCCTCGCTGTCGTGTGATCTTTCGGGTGGATCCGGCCCGGGTGCCGCTCGGCGGAATCCGGGCGACCTGTGCCGCCTGCGGCAGTGCCATTGACGTTCCTGACACCGACGCAACCGACTGGGGGTTCCCGGTTTCGTTGCCAGAGCGACCGTTGGCCACCGGGAGAATCTCAGGTGCGGCGCGACGCTCCTCCACGGCGGCGATGGTCAACTCTGACCGTGCCGCCGTCCCCCACGTGGATTTTGACGATGAAGAGCCGGAGAGCGGCCGCCAGGGGCTCGTGCCGGTCTCCAGGCGGGGTGCCATGCCTCCGGCGGTGCCGAAGCCGCGTCTCGGCGTGCCGCCCGCCCGGAAGTCCGTCCCCCAGCCTGTCCGGCCTCCAGCCCCCGCGCCCACAGCCGAGCCGGCCGTGCCTGCTCCGAAGGCTGCGGCCAGCAGCGGGCGCGTGATCAACCCGTTCTTGAAGAACGATCCGTCGGCGAAGGCCAAGCGCCTAGCGCGGGCCTTGGTGTCGGACATGGTGTCCTACCTTCCCGCGAAAAGGGAAGAAGGGCTCCGCGATGGGACGCTCAAGCAGCTCTTTCGTGAAGAGATCAAGAAGAGCTACGAGGAATATGTGGACCAGGTTGGGGCGACGATGGCTGAGTCGACTGCCTACTTTCAAGACGCCCTGAACGACATTCTGGCGGGCGGCAAGACCATTTTCTAGTTGCCGGGCGTGCAACCTGGGCGTGCACGCCGGGCGTGCACTGGAGGGAAGTGCTGTCACGCACTACATTTAGGGTGTGTCTGCGAGCCGTTTGCCGAGTGGCGGTGAACGGCTCGACTCTTACCCCGAAAGTGCAGAATGGCTGACGCCGAACGCACGAAATCCCTCAAGCACGACGAGTCTCGACTCGCCGAGCTGCGGAGGTTTCTTTGACCTGGATGGCAAGCGGGCGGCGCTGAATAGCGCCGAGGCCGAAATGGCCGGCGGTGACTTCTGGAACCATCAGGATCGCGCGAAAATCGTGGTCTCGAGCGTGAAGTCGCTCAAGGCATGGATTGAGCCGTTCGACCGGTTGTGGAGCCGAGTCGAGAGTGCGCAGGAGATGGATGCGCTGCTCGAGGGCGACCCCGATCCCGAGATGATTGCCGAGCTGGAGCGCGAGACGGTCGCGATTCGCGAGGAAGTCGACGGGTTCAAGGTGAAGTCGCTATTGCAGGCCCCGGATGACTGGCGCGACGCGCAGATCGAAATCGCAGCCGGCGCCGGCGGGACGGAAGCGCAGGACTGGGCGCAAATGCTCATGCGGATGTACACGCGGTGGGCCGAGCGTCGCGGTTTCGCGGTCGAGATTCTGGATATCAGCGAGGGCGAAGAGGCCGGAATCAAGGGCGCGTCGCTCGAGATCAAGGGACTGTACGCCTATGGGTTCTTGCGTCCTGAGGCCGGCGTGCATCGGTTAGTGCGTATCTCGCCCTTTGACTCGCAAGCGCGACGGCACACCAGCTTTGCGTCGATCTTTATCTACCCCGTGGTGGATAACGAGATCAACATCGAGATTCGCGAAGAAGACATCAAGATGGACGTGTACCGTGCCTCCGGTGCGGGTGGACAGCATGTCAACAAGACCAGTTCGGCGGTGCGCCTTACGCACATCCCCTCGGGGATCATTGTGACCTGTCAGCAGCAGCGCAGTCAGGGGAAAAATCGCGCGACCGCCATGAAGCAGCTGAAGAACAAGCTGTACCAGAAAGAGTTGGAGAAACAGCAGGCGATCAAAGCCAAGCTCGATGCGACAAAGCAGGACGTATCGTTTGGCAGTCAGATTCGCAGCTATGTCTTCCAGCCGTATACGATGGTGAACGATCATCGCACCGAACTGAAGATCAGTGATGTACAGAAAGTGATGGACGGCGCGATTGATCCGTTCATTGAGGAGTACCTCAAGCAGTTCGGCGCAGCGACCCCCGGAGGGAATTCGTGAGCGAGGAACAGAAGTCCGACCAGCGGGACGACCTGAATTTTGTGATGAAGGCGCGGCGCGATAAGCTCGACGCCCTCGTTGCGCGTGGCGTACCTCCGTTCGCCTACGGCTTCGATCGGTCGCATCAGGCCGCGCAGGCCGTGACGCGTCTTCCCGAGGGACAGGAGGAAGGGGAGTCGGTGCGCGTCGCAGGGCGGATTGTCGCCTGGCGCGGTCATGGTAAGACCATTTTCGCGCATCTCGCCGATTCCACGGGCCGTATTCAGCTCTACTTCAAGAAAGATATTTTGGGCGATGATCAGTTCGGCGTGCTCGAGCTGTTCGACCTTGGCGATCATATTGGGGTGAGTGGTCCGCTCTTCCGTACACGGACCGGCGAAGTCACCGTGCGGGTCGAAACGGTGGAGATGTTGGCGAAGGCGCTGCGCCCATTGCCCTTCGGGAAGGAGGAGATGGTCGACGGAAAGTTGGTGCGCCACTCCGCGTTCAGTGATGGGGAGATGCGGTCACGGCAGCGCTACGCCGATCTCGCGGTGCATCCGGAAGTGCGCGCGCTCTTCGCGGCCCGCTCGCGGATGACCTCGGCGATTCGCACCTTCCTCGATGGGCGTGATTTCCTTGAGGTGGAAACTCCCGTGCTGCAGCCGTTGTATGGCGGCGCCGCGGCCAAGCCGTTCATCACGCATCACAACGCGCTCGACATGCCACTCTACCTGCGCATTGCGGATGAGTTGTATCTCAAGCGCCTTGTGGTTGGCGGCTTTGATCGGGTCTATGAAATCGGCCACGACTTCCGGAACGAGGGCATCGACCGCACGCACAATCCCGAGTTCACGATGCTGGAGTTCTATCAGGCCTACGCGGACTACTCCGAGATGATGGACGTCGTCGAGTCGCTCCTGATTGCCGCGGCGACGGCGGTGCGCACGGCACTCGGCGGTACGGACGTCGCCGTGGACGCCCCCGCGCGCAACGAAGCGGTGTTTGCTGGCCCGTTCCCTCGTATCGAATGGGTCCCCGCGTTGAGTGTTGGCGTCGGCGTGCCGAACGTCATGGCGCTCGATCACGGGCAACTGATCAAGGCCGCCGAGCAGATCAATGTGCCGAAGGCCAACACGCTGTCGCGTCCGAAGCTGTTGGATGAACTCTTTCAGCACCACGTGGAATCGAAGATTGATCGTCCGACCTTCGTGATCGACTACCCGCTGGAGCTCTCGCCGTTGGCGAAGCCGAAGCGCGGCAATCCTGAGTTGACGGAGCGGTTCGAGTTGTTCGCGAAGGGGAAGGAGATGGCCAATGCCTTCTCCGAGCTCAACGACCCGATTGATCAGCGCGGGCGCTTTGACGCACAGGCGACGCTGCGGGCCGCTGGGGACGAAGAGGCCACGGGCGTTGACGAGGATTACCTCCGTGCGATGGAGTACGGCATGCCGCCGATGGGCGGCGTGGGGATTGGGCTCGACCGTCTGTTTATGTACCTGACGGCCACCGCTCACATCCGCGATGCGATCCTCTTTCCGACAATGCGTCCAGAGATTTTCTGATGTCGCGCCTAGAGCTCGCGATCGCCATGCGCTATCTGCGCAGCCGACGGGGCTCGCGGTTGTTGTCGTTCATCACCGTTATCGCCATCGGGGGGTTGATGGTTGGTGTAGGGGCGCTCATCGTGATTATGGGCGTCATGAATGGGCTGCAGTACGATTTGCGCGAAAAGATTCTTGTGGGGAGTCCGGACGTCCGCGTTCTGGGCTACGGCGACGATCTTCGGATTCAGCCCTGGAAGCAGTTGGTGGACAGCGTGCGGATAGAGCAGGGCGTCGTTGCGGCGTCGCCGTTCGTCCTGACGCAGGGGTTGATGCGCGCGTCGTCGAACTACCAAGAAGCGGTGTCGATCTCGGGCATTGTTCCGCAGGGCGACACGCTCGCCATGGGGCTCGTGCCAGGCCCGCGCGGCCGCGTGGCTGCGGGCCCTGTGACGTCGATTCGAGAGCATGCGACGACCGGTGATTTCCGGTTCGCCACGTCCGACGGCAAGCGCCGCGGGGCGGTGCTCGGCAAGCTGCTCGCGGAGCGTCTCCATGTGTCGATCGGCTCGAAGTTGACTGCAATGACCTCGGCTGGTGTGGCACAGAATCCCATCACTGGCGGCTACTATCCGCGCCTCTTCGATCTTGAGGTGACGGGTACTTTTGACACCGGACTCTACGAGTATGACAACTCGTATGTGTTTGTTGACATCGATCAGGCGCGCGAGTTGGCTGGCTTAGGGACCGCCGTCACTGGAATCGAGGTCAAGACACTCGACCGCACCTCGGCATCAGCAATCGCGACGCGCCTCGAACAGCGACTCGGATTTCCGTACCGCACCGTCACGTGGGAAGCTCAGAACTCTTCCTTGTTTCGCGCGCTCAAGTTGGAGAAGGCCGGCATGGGGCTGATTCTGATGTTGATCATCACCGTGGCCGCGCTCAATATCGTGAGCACGTTGACCATGGTCGTGCGGGACAAGACGCGCGAGGTGGGCATTCTGAAGGCGATGGGGCTCAAGTCCGGCTCGGTGCTCCGGATTTTCCTGGTGCAGGGGCTCGTCATCGGCGTGGTTGGCACGGGGCTTGGGCTCCTGCTTGGCGGCACGGTTGGCATCGGCCTTGATCGGTATCATCTCATCGCGCTTGACCCGACGATCTACTTTATCGATCATCTTCCGGTGCGTATGCAGGCGCTCGATGTGATGCTGATCAGCGTGCTGGGGGTGGCGGTCGCGAGTCTTGCTACGGTGTATCCCGCGCTCCAGGCCTCCCGGTTGTATCCGCTCGAAGCGATCCGTAGCGAATGAGCGACGTGACGGAGAGCCGGCCACCGATTCTGGCCGCCACCGACGTGGTCAAGACCTTCCGGGGCGGGGACGGCTCCGAGGTGCGCGTGCTCGATGGGGTGACCTTGAGCGTCGCGCGGGGAGAGATGGTCGCTATTATTGGCGCGAGCGGGGCCGGGAAGAGCACCCTCCTGCACGTGTTGGGTGCGCTGGAACGTCCGACGGCGGGAATCGTTCGTATTGCTGGGGAGTCGGTGTCCGCGCTTTCGGACGAGGCGCTCGGCGAGCTTCGTAACCGGCACATCGGATTCGTGTTCCAGTTCCACCATCTGCTCAAGGAGTTCTCGGCGTTGGAGAATGTGATGATGCCCATGCGGATCGCGAATCGCCCGTTGGGCGAGGCCCGGTCGCGCGCCGAGGGGCTATTGGAGCGGGTGGGGCTGTCGCATCGGCTGCATCATCGGCCGTCGGAGCTTTCGGGGGGCGAGCAGCAGCGTACGGCGGTCGCCAGGGCGTTGGCCATGTCTCCCTCGCTCCTTCTGGCAGATGAACCGTCGGGCAACTTGGATCACCACAACGCCGAGTCGTTGCACGCGTTGTTTGGGGAGTTGGCCAGCGAGCTGGCGTTGGGGTTGGTGGTCGTGACGCATAACCGGTCCCTGGCTTCGCGGGCTGGTCGGGTCCTGCTTCTGGAAGAGGGGCATTTGAGCGATACTTCTGGGAACATGGGAGCCGTCTGATGCTGTGTCAGCAGTGCAAGGAGCGCGACGCCGTTTTGAACCTGACCCACCTTGTGGGTGAGGCGGTGCAACAGGTGCATCTTTGCGAGAAGTGCGCGGCCGAGCGCGGGCTGCCGACGACAATTGCGATGCCGAAGCCGACGCCGATTGGTGACTTTTTGTCGTCGGTGCAGAATCAGGTGTCGGCGATGCCTGGCGACGCGGCGCGGTGTTCATATTGCGGCACCTCGCTGCGGGATTTTCGCGCGAGCGGCCGTTTGGGGTGCGCGCAGTGCTATGGCGCGTTCGAACAGAGCCTTCGCGACCTGCTTCGGCGGGTGCAGGGCAATGTGAAGCATGTCGGCCGTTTGTATGCGGCACCGACCGGCGAGGCGATGTCGCAGGACGCGGCGCTGAGTCATCTGCGGCAGCAGCTGCACGATGCCGTGTCGCGCGAGGAATTTGAGACCGCGGCCTCGTTGCGCGATCAGATTCGGACGCTCGAATGACGCTCGATCTTTCGCTGTTGCCCGACGGCGGCGTGCCGTGGTTGGCCGCGAGCGGCGATCATGCCGACGTGGTGTTATCGTCCCGGATTCGATTTGCGCGGAATGTCGCTGGCTACGCGTTCACCGCGCGCGCGCGCGATGGTGAGCGGTTGCGCCTCTTGGCGCAGGTCCGGGATGCGCTGCCGCAGGTCCCGAGCCTTGGTGGTGCTGCCGTGCTCCGGATGGACGAGATGAGCCTTATCGAGCGGCAGTTGCTGCACGAGCGGCATTTGGTGAGCAAGGAACTCGCGGGGTTGGATGGCGCGAACGAGGTGAAGAGCGCGGCCGCGGTCTTGGTGTCGCATGAAGCCGGCGTGATGGTGAATGAGGAGGACCATCTGCGCCTGCAGTCGTTCCGCTCGGGGTTTGATCTGGACGGGGCGTTTCGCGCCGCCACGCGCCTCGACCGCGATCTGGGATCGATCCTTCCGTATGCGTTCCATCCTGACTTTGGTTTCTTGACGTCCTGCCCGACCAACACCGGGACAGGGATGCGCGCCTCGGTGTTGATCCATCTGCCCGGGCTCGTGCTGACGCAGGAGATCAGCAAGGTGTTGCAGGGGCTCCAGCAGATGGGGCTGACCTATCGCGGGCTCTACGGCGAGGGGAGCGAGGTGATTGGGAATTTTTTCCAGATTTCCAATCAGACGACGCTCGGCCGGTCGGAAGAAGAGTTGGTGGAGCATCTGTCCCGCGTGGTCCAGCGGGTGGTGGAGCAGGAGACACAGGCACGCCGTGTCCTCCTCCGGGATGCCGGTTATATTATTGAGGACAAGCTATGGCGCGCCTACGGGACGCTGCGGCACGCTCGCAGTTTGCCCGCGGACGAAGCCATGAATTTGCTGAGTGGTGTACGGTTGGCGGTGGGCCTGCAACTGATCGCGGGGCTCAGTGTATATACTCTCAACAAGCTCCTGATTTTCAGCCAGTCGGCGCACCTCGCTCATGCTGCTGGGCGAACGCTGACGGAGAGCGAGGCCAATCTGGCACGTGCGAAGTACGTGCGGCGGGTGCTCGCGGACGAGACCGGACCGGCAGGCGAGATCGCATGACCGGTTCCTACGGAGTGGGGATACGATGAACGGCTACAACTTCACGGAGCGCGTCCGGAAGGTCTTGGCCATGGCCCGCGAGGAAGCGGCGCGCCTGCATCACGAGTACGTCGGGACGGAGCATATCCTGCTCGGCCTGATTCGTGAGGGCGAGGGCGTTGCGGCGGCGGTCCTCCAAAACCTGAATGTCGATCTCGACGACATCCAGACGAAAATCGAAGAGACTGTCAAGCGGGGGAAGGCCGCGCAGGCGACCGGCCCTGACCTGCCGTACACGTCTCGCGCCAAGAAGGTGCTCGAGCTTGCCATGGGCGAGGCCCGCGAGCTCAACCACAGCTATGTGGGGACCGAGCACCTCCTCTTGGGGCTGCTGCGCGAAGAGAAGGGGATTGCCGCGCAGGCGCTCACCGATTGTGGGGTGAACTTGGATGCCGCGCGCACGGAGACGTTGCGTTTGCTTGGCACCGAGATGCCGCAGGGTGGGGCCTCTGGGACCGCGGAGGCGTCCGCGCCTGGCGCCTCGGCGCCGACGCCTGCGAAGGGGGAGAAGAAGTCCAAGACGCCGGCGCTCGACCACTTCTGCCGCGATCTCACGACGCTCGCCGCCGAGGGGCAACTCGACCCGACGATCGGCCGCGCGAAGGAGATTGAGCGGGTGATGGAGGTCTTGACGCGCCGCAAGAAGAACAATCCGGTGCTGATTGGCGAGCCTGGGGTCGGCAAGACGGCGATCGTGGAAGGGCTGGCGCAGTTGATCGCCAATGGCGATTGCCCCGACTCGCTGCGGAACAACCGTGTGCTGTCGTTGGATATGGCGGCGGTGATTGCCGGCACGAAGTATCGCGGTCAGTTCGAGGAGCGTCTCAAGGCGGTGATGAATGAGATTCTTCAGAACAAGAATGTGATTCTCTTTATCGACGAGCTGCACACGCTCGTGGGTGCGGGCGCGGCAGAGGGTGCGATCGACGCGAGCAACATGTTGAAGCCGGCGCTTGCGCGCGGCGAGTTGCAGTGCGTGGGGGCCTCGACGCTGAACGAGTACCGCAAGTACATCGAGAAAGACGGCGCTTTGGAGCGCCGATTCCAGACCGTTGTGGTGGAGCCGCCTTCGATTGACGAGACGGTGGAGATTCTCAAGGGGTTGCGCAAGAAGTACGAGGATCATCATCGCGTCACGATTCCTGATGAGACGTTGGTGATCGCGAGCAAGCTGTCGGAGCGGTACATCACCGACCGGTTCTTGCCAGACAAGGCGATCGATGTGATTGACGAGGCCGGTGCGCGAGCGCGGTTGGCTGCGCAGGTTCCGCCGCCCGAGGTGTCGGACCTGAAGCTGAAGCTCGAGACGCTGATCGCCGAGAAAGACGCGGCGATTCGCGACCAGAACTTCGAGCAGGCGGCTGCGCTGCGCGACACCGAGCGTGAGTTGCAGGGTGAGATTCGTGCGCGCCAGGACGACTGGGAGAAGAAGCGACAGGCGTATCGGCCGGTGCTGGGCGAGGAGGAGATTTCCTTTATCGTCAGTCGCTGGACCGGGATTCCCGTCATGCGGCTCCAGGAAGCGGAGACGGCGCGTCTGTTGCGTATGGAAGAGGAGCTGCACAAGCAGGTCGTGGCGCAGGAAGAGGCCATCAAGGCCATTGCGCGCTCCATCCGGCGTAGCCGTGCTGGGCTCAAGGATCCGAAGCGTCCGATTGGGTCGTTTATTTTCTGCGGCCCGACCGGCGTGGGCAAGACCGAGTTGGCGCGTGCGTTGGCGAAGTTCCTGTTTGCGGATGAGTCTGCCCTGATTCGCGTCGACATGAGCGAGTACATGGAAAAGTTCTCGGTGTCGCGCCTCATTGGCGCCCCGCCGGGCTATGTGGGCTACGAGGATTCGGGAACGCTGACGAAGGCGATTCGTCGCAAGCCGTACAGCGTGGTGCTTCTGGACGAGATCGAGAAGGCGCATCCGGATGTGTTCAACATCCTGCTGCAGGTGCTGGATGAGGGACATCTCACGGACAACTACGGCCGGGTGATCGACTTCAAGAACACCGTGGTGATTATGACGTCCAATGTGGGCGCCAAGGATATCACCAAGAGCCGGACCCTTGGGTTCGGGTCGACGGAATCGGCGGGGAACTTTGACCGGATGGCGGAGAAGGTCCGTGAGGAGCTCCAGCATGTGTTCAATCCGGAGTTCTTGAACCGTCTGGACGACGTCATTGTGTTCCACCCGCTGACCAAGGAGCACATCGCCCAGATTGTGGGGATTCTGCTCAAGGATGTGCAGAAGCGGTTGGGGGACGAGGAGTTGTCGCTGAAGCTGACCGACGGGGCGACAGAGTTCCTCGTGAAGCACGGCTTTGACCCGGCGTATGGGGCCCGCCCGCTGAAGCGAGCCATCCAGAAGTGGATCGAGGACCCCCTCTCGGAGAAGATCCTGCTGGCGGAGTTCTCGAAGGGGGACGAGATCGACGTGGATGTCGCCTCGGACGGCGCAAAGCTCGAGTTCCGGGTGCCGGCGAGCAGTCCCAAGGCGTGACGTCCGGTGGGTGCCCAGCGGACGGCGGCGCGGACCACCGCGTAACGGTCTGTGGGGTGTCGAAGAGAACCGGAACTTGCGGGGCCGAAAGGGGTTACACCCTTTCGGCCCCTAATTGTATATTTCCGAGCTTATGCGCAAACTTTTGCTGATTGCCTTGGCCCTGTGTGGGGCTGGGGTGCCGTTGCGGGCGCAGGACGACGTCGGCCGGTGTGCGACCCCTGATTCGGTGGTCGTCGCTGGCAACAAGCGCGTCCCTGCTGCGACCGTGCTGCTTGATGCCGGGATTACGACGGGAACCGCGCTCAATGCGCCGTCGATTCAGCGCGCGATGCGCAACATTTTCGCGGGCGGCCAGTTCGACGATGTGAAGATTGAGTGCAAGGTCGCGCCGTCGCCGTCGCAGTCGGCGTGGCTGCAGATTCTTGTGGTGGAGCGCCCGCTCCTCGACTTCGTGGATGTCAGTGGGATTAATGCCGTCCCGTCGAAGGATGTGAAGGACAAGGTCGAGCTGCTGATTGGGCGTCCGGTGGATCCCGCACTAGTCGCACGGGCCGTGCAGCGCATGGATTCCGTGTATCAGGCGAACGGCTACTACTTGGCGCGCATCACGCCTGACACGACGATCGTTGCGGACAATCACATCACGATCCAGTTCAAGATTGACGAAGGGCGCCGCTTGAGCATCAGCGGAGTCAAGATTACGGGAAACACGCTGGTCCCCGCGAAGGAGATTGTTTCGTCATTGAAGACCAAGCCCGAGGGGTTCTTCTGGTGGCGTGGCGGTGAGTTCGACGCGGACAAGTACGCGCAGGATTTGGGGGATTCACTCCCCAACATGTATGCCCGCAAGGGGTTCATTGACTTTCAGCTCCTGAAGGACACCCTGATCATTGACCGGGCGCGCGGTAAGGCGATGGTTGAGATCAGCGTGGACGAAGGGAAGCAGTACAAGGTCGGGGGATTTGAGGTCACCGGGAACAAGCGGTTCAACTCCGAGGACATCAGCCGGTTCTACCCCTTCACGAACGCGGCCCCGTCGCTGCCACAGCGTTTGAACAGCTTGGTGCGTCGCAAGCCGATCAACACGGGCACGTTCGACAAGTCCGTGTGGGACGAAGCGACGCAGAAGGTCAAAACGGCCTATTACAACGAGGGCTATCTGTACGCCCAGGTCCGTCCCGTGACGGACCGTGCGCCCGGCGACTCGGGGCGTGTCCGGCTGCGGTGGGACATCGTGGAAGGGTCGCCTGCCATCATCAATCGTATTGACATCGTGGGCAACGACTACACCCACGAAAACTGCATACGCGATCAGCTGGTCTTGATTCCGGGCGACGTGTTCAGCCAGGACCGCTTGCTCCGCAGCTATCAGAGCATCGGGAATCTCGGCTTTTTTGAGACGCCGTTGGCGTTCCCGGAGACGCGTCCGGCGAATGATCAGGGTGACGTGGATATCGTGTTCCATGTGAAGGAAAAGCGCACGGGCAACGTGAGCTTTGGTGCCTCCATGGGGCAGGGAACGGGCCTCGGCGGATTTATCGGACTCGACCAGCCCAATCTCTTCGGGAAGTGCAAGAAGGGGTCGTTGAACTGGCAGTACGGCCGCTACATCAACGATTTCCAGTTGTCGTACACGGACCCGGCCATTCAGCAGTCGCGGTTGGCGGGCACGGTGACGGCCTATCACTCGCAGTCGCGCTACACCATCGCGGACCTCGGCCAGACGACGCGGACCGGTGGTTCGGTGCGCTTGGCCTTCCCGTTCTTCAACTCGCGATTTACGCGGGTCGGTGTGTCGTACGGTCTTGAGTCCGTCCGATTCTCGAGTGACGGTCTCGTGGGCACCATTACCACGAACAACTGCGCGGGATGTCTCCGGTCGACGATCAGCTTTGACGTGACGCGTGACACGCGGTCCGAGGTTCCGTTCCCGTCGGAAGGCACGCTCTCGAGCGTGACGACGGCGTTCAACGGCGGCATCTTGGGCGGCACGGCAAGTTTCCAGCGCCTCACCACCGAGTTCAAGTCGTTCACCACGCTGATGCGCATTGGTGGCGACAAGCCGGGGTCTCAGCCGCTCAAGCTCGTGGCCGGTATCTCGCAGCGGAACGGGTTCGTGTTCGGCAATGCCGGACCCTTCTTCTCGAACCAGGAGTTTGCGCTCGGCGGCGTGCAGTACGGCGAGCCGCTGCGTGGATACCCCGAGTTTTCGGTGACGCCGCTGGGGTACAATCCGTCCACTAGTACGAACAGTGCCGTGCGGCAGTCGTTCGGCAATGCGTTCTTTACCGCGACGGCCGAAGTGGGCTTGCGTGTGTCGTCGCAGTTTTATGCGGACGTGTTCTACGAGGGCGGAAACGTCTGGCAAAATCCGCGCGATTATAACCCGTCGCGTTTGTTCCGGAGCTTCGGTGTCGGAGCCTCGGTGATTTCCCCGCTCGGCCCCCTCGGGCTCGACTGGGCGTACGGTTTTGACCGGGTGGACGAGAATGGTCGTCCTGACCCACGGTGGCAGATTCACTTCAAGCTCGGCCAGTTCTTCAACTAATGGGAGTTCTCATGTCTTACCTTGCCCGGGCGCGCAACGCCGCCATCCTTCTTGCGCTGGCCGCTGCGGCGCCGCTCAGCGCGCAGACCGCTCCGCTGAAGATCGCGTACGTCAACACGCGTAACATCCTTGAGGCCGCACCGGGACGCCCCGACGCGGAGGCTCAGCTGCAGAAAGAAGCCACGCTCATGCAGGACAAGGCGAAGAAGATGAGCGACTCGCTGCAGGCTGCGATTGACGAATACAAGAAGGTGATGCCGACGTTGACGCAGGCGCAGCGTGACGCGCGCGAAAAGACGCTCGGGCAGCGCCAGGCGGACATGCAGCAGCGCGCGCAGGACATGGAAACGGCGATGCAGGGGCGTCAGAATGAGCTCATGGCTCCGATCCTCGACCAGATCAAGCTCGTGCTTGAGGATGTCCGCGTTGACGGCAACTACACGTTCCTGTTTGACGTTGCGAATGCCTCGGGCATTGTCGCGGCCGACAAGAACCTGGATATCTCGGATCGCGTGATTGCGAAGTTGCGCACCATGCCTGCCCCTAAGGCTGGCGACGCGAAGAAGGATGCCAAGGACGTCAAGAAGCCGGCGGACGAAAAGAAG
>Ga0214919_10007170_pt1 | contig 15120 bp, 13 predicted proteins | sample LL1503_MetaG_FD_177994 | JGI IMG/M metagenome (GOLD analysis project Ga0214919, IMG submission 177994) | Freshwater microbial communities from Lake Lanier, Atlanta, Georgia, United States - LL-1503 | ecosystem: Environmental > Aquatic > Freshwater > Lake | place: USA: Georgia | collected... | reverse complement strand
TTACTTTATTTATGCTTATAATAAAGATATTTATAAAAACACTAAATCAACTCATGCATCAACAAAACATAGAAAACCTAAAATTTATAAAAAATAGACTGGCATTTAAAATACGCACTGCTCTAAAAGAACAAAAAAGAATAATTATGACATCCGCTATTTTACATGATATGTGTGATAAAAAATATATTGATGAAAGAGTTGGTATAAATATGATAAAAGATTATTGTAAAGATTATATATCTGAAGATGAGTTAAATATTATTGAAACTATTATTTTAACAATGTCATATTCTACTGTAAAAAAAAATGGTTATCCTGAATTAAATGATTATGAATTAGCATATCATATAGTAAGAGAAGCAGATTTATTAGCAGCATATGATATTGACAGAACGATAATTTATTCAATGTATAAAGAAAATATAGATTATCATAATGCAATAAAAAGAACAATTGAATTATTTAAGAATCGTGTTTTAAAATATAGAAGTGATAATTTATTTATAACAAGTTTTTCAGAAGAAGAATCTTTGAAATTACATGAAAAATCCATTAATGATTTAAAAGATTTACAAGAAATAATTGATATTAATTTATAAATAAAAAAATTGAAAAATAATTTTTACTAATAAATTATATATTATCAATGTATAATTTAAAATAATGAGTGAAAAAATATCAAGTATTGGAGTTGAAGCAGAATCTAAGTCAGTCAATTGGAAGAGTATTAGCTCTAAACCAATTACTGACCCAGTTATTACTGCATTATTTTCAGAAGCTGAAGAATTATTTATTAATCCTTCAAAAGAAGTTTTATCCCAAACAAATAGACCATTAAATGGTTTTATTGAATCTTTTAATGGATTCTTAAAGAAGAATAAAATAAAATTTTCTTTTACTGTACCTAGTATAGTAGAAGAAAAATCTACTTCTAAAAAGAAGACATTAAGCAAAAAAGATGTTATTTTACAACAGTCAAAAGAAGCTAATTTTAAGAAAGAAATTGATCTTTTTATATCATCGTTAGATATTAGAAATAATTATCCTACATTGATGAAGAAATCAATAGAATCTTTCTTAAATATTCTAAATTGGGCAGTTTATTTACTAGCTAACAAGAAAAAGACGATTGACTTGTCAATCTATTTGGATTGTGCGATTAGTCTATATCGAGCAATAAATGATTCATCGTTTTTAACAGAAGATTTGATAAGAGAATCATTTGATATATTAGGTAAACTTCAAGAAATAATTTCTTCTAGAAAACCTACACAGTCTGCAATGTTCGAATTTATTTCAAATAATCAAATATTTATATTGGATTCATTTTGGGATAAAGGAAAACCTAAATCAGTTTCTCTTTATGAGAAGCAAAAAGAGATTATTTCTTTAATTTCTTCTAACTTAAATTCTAAGAAATTTATTTTTTTCGAGATGCCTCCGGCAAATGGAAAAACAGTTATTTCTGGTATAATTGCGAAAGTGATTGCACATAAGAATAAAGAAAATTTGAAATCTATACCTTACTACAAAAAGAATATTCTTCTATATATTTGTTACAGTACACTTGTCAGGAACGAAGTGGTGAGATTATGCACTACGCATAATGTCGACATTAAGGCTTGGATTGCTGCAACATTTCCAGATAAAGATAATGGAGTAGTAAAAACTTTTTTAAAACCGCATAAATCATGCTATCCTGATTGGGGTAGAAGAAATTTGCGGACAAAATATGAAGAGAAAGTTCATAGATCAAAATCTTGGAAGAAATATAGTGAAAATATCCATGATCAATGGGAATATTTTATTGATAATACTAGACCAATATCACTTCAAAATCGAGAAGTCGAAGATTACTTAAATGCTGAAAATACTCCAGAAATGATTATTTCTGATTTGGAGTCAGCCTACAAGTTACTTTCTGAATTTCCTGATACTTTTGTAACATATTTTGATGAAGCATTTGCTGCATCAGAATTAGATGTTACAGCGAGAATTATGAGTGTTATGGGACTTAGTGTTTTAGTTTCCGCTACATTAGCGAAACCAGAAGAAATTCCAAATGTCATTAGTGATTTTAGACACAGACATAATATTGAAGATGATTCTTTTATACATGTTATTAAATCAGATACACAGCATATTAGTGCTACATTTATTGATCCAACAGGTCATATATATGCACCACATTGCAGTGTTGAAAATGCTGATTTATTAGCAGATTTTATCACAAATTTGGAAAAAACTCCTCTTATTAAAAGAGGATATTCTCCAGATGTGGTATTTGATATGTCTATTAAGATTGATGATAATTTACCTCATGAACTACAATTTAGTAATATATTTAAGTATTTTGGTGAAATGACACACAAAACTTTACGAGATTATGCAATAAATATGTTAAGACATATTTCTCATACTGGTGATAATGATTTGTATCAAACTTTGATAGCAGATCGTCGTTTAAAAATCCAAGATATGGATGTGAATTCTATTTTTACAAATAGTTCCATCCATTATCATGGTAATCGAACGTTACATGTTACTACATCTCAAACTTTTGATACACATGTTGAATCAATATCAAGTAATTTCTTAAGCGGATCTCCTAGATTATCTAGTGTTTTTTCAAAATATGAACGAGAATATGAAACGATTAAGTCTCAAATTGCATCCTTACAAAGGAATGGTAGCAAAGATTCTGAAAGTGAAATAATCCAATTAGAAAGCGATTTATCCAATATTAAGTTGGAATGGCCGAGAGAATTTATTATGAACTCGTTACAACACGCATCTAAATTTGGTAATTCTAAAATAATCTCTCCTACAACTGAGACATTTAGTTCATCTAAAGAAGATCTAAGTTTATTAGACGATAGAAGATCTAAACTATTTTTATCAGGGATTGGTCTATACCAGCCTGAAAAGTTTAGTGATCTTGAATTGGAATTATTCTTAAAATACAAAGATAAGTTTAAGTTTATTTTATCTTCACCTTCTATAGTATATGGAACAAATATAAGTCTTTCTATGATTGATATTGATGCTTCTTTTCTACAAGATAGTAGTAAAAATACACTATACCAATTAATAGGAAGAGCAGGAAGAAAAGGACGAAGTTCATCTGCTGAAGTTATTTTCAGAGATCAACGAATGATTGATATGATTTTTAGACATGATATTCAAAATATTGAAGCATTAAATGTTGAACGATATTACCAAGGAATATTAGCTGAAAGAAATATGCTATTAAGATAGTTGCTTAATAAGTATTTATAAAATTATTTAATTAATTATTATAACAATGTGTCAATAAATTTTGAATATATTCTATAATATTATTGTTTATACCTAAAACATCACAAAATAAAAGAGAGTATTCTAATATATCTCTATCTATAAATCCGGTATATTGTGCTAGATTATTAAAATATAATAAATATAATATTAATGTTACTGTATGGTTAAATATACGTTTTTGTGTTTTATTTTTTGGAACATATTCTGCTGAAGAATTTGGATCAGAACTTGGATCAAAATTAAATTTGTGAGAATTTTTTGAAAATTGTCCTCTTTCAGTCGATTGTAACTGTTTATCTATAACATCACTATTTAATCTTATAATATTACTATGAGCTCTTATTCCATAAAAATCATAATCACCAGTATGTCTATTATTCCATAATTGATGCATTATATGCTTTGTTGTATGATTATTAGATATTATTTTTTTACATTCTTCTATTTTATTTTGTTCATTCGTTATTGGTATATATAAATATATATTTCTATAATCTATTACTAAATGCTCATAAAAAACGAATTCATATAAAATATTATTTAAAATATTCCTTATATAACATTTTAAACTATCATAAACATCATAATTATTATAGATAGTATTTTCAACTCTATAAATACCAATTGGTATTATTCTTGAAACCCAACTAAATGAACTTGTAAATTCAATAATTTCTCCTTCTTTTGGTAATTTAATAAAATAATTATTTATTTGACTATGTTTATTTACAAAATGAGACTTTACAATTTTATTTTGTTCTAATGAAAATCTAGCAAAAAAATCATTAGTTGCAAATTTTTTTTTATTTTTTTTACCTAATGGAAATTGAAAGACTAAATCTTCATAAAAATTAATTCTAATATAATTTATTCCATTAAGAGACCGAATTTCTTTTGAACCTCCTTTTTTTAATTTATTCATATATATAATATATATATAATAATATTATAAAAATAAATAATTTTTATTAATATAATTAAAAGAGACGCTTATTTTACAAAAAAAATTTCTTAATATTTATATAATGAAAAAATTTAGTATTAAGAGTTTAAAAGTTATTATAAATAAAGAAAAAATAGAAATATGTATATTAGAAAGTAAAAATGATAAATATATTTTATATTCTTCTTTAAATATAATAGAAAATATAAATAAAGATATTTTTTCTAAATTTGAATTCAATGAAAATATTCAAATCACTCCTAAAAAAAAATATAACGATTTAAAATTTAATATTATTAATAATAATAATTTATATAGTTTAAAATGGAATAATAATGATGTATATTTTTTAAAAAATAATAATAATATAGTTGTTAATAATCATTTAAGTATAATATTAAATAATGGTAATATATTAAATAATATAGAAAAAAATAATTCAGATATTGTAAATAATATATTAGAAAAAAATAAAAAAATAGATATAAAAATAATTAAATTAAATGATAAAAATAAAATAAATCAAGAGCATGTACAAGAATCTGTTCTAGAATCAGTACAAGAATCTGTTCTAGAATCAGTACAAGAAACTGTTCAAGATGCAGTACAAGAAACTGTTCAAGATGCAGTTCAAGAAACTGTTCAAGATGCAGTTCAAGATGCAGTTCAAGATGCAGTTCAAGAGCATGTACAAGAATCTGTTCTAGAATCAGTACAAGAAACTGTTCAAGAATCAGTTCTAGAATCAGTACAAGAATCAGTTCTAGAATCAGTACAAGAAACTGTTCAAGAAACTGTTCAAGAATCAGTTCAAGAAACTGTTCAAGAATCAGTTCAAGAATCAGTTCAAGAATCAGTTCAAGAATCAGTTCAAGAAACTTTTCAAGAAACTCTTCTAGAAGCAGTTCAAGAAACTGTTCAAGAAACTGTTCAAGAATCAGTTCAAGAATCAGTTCAAGAATCAGTTCAAGAATCAGTACAAGAAACTCTTCAAGAAACTCTTCAAGAAACTGTTTTAGAAGCAGTTCAAGAAACTCTTCTAGAAGCAGTTCAAGAATCAGTTCAAGAATCAGTACAAGAATCAGTACAAGAATCAGTACAAGAAACTCTTCAAGAAACTCTTCAAGAAACTCTTCAAGAAACTCTTCAAGAAACTCTTCAAGAAACTGTTTTAGAAACTGTTCAAGATGCAGTTCAAGATGCAGTTCAAGATGCAGTTCAAGATGCAGTTCAAGATGCAGTTCAAGATGCAGTTCAAGATGCAGTTCAAGATGCAGTTCAAGATGCAGTTCAAGAATCTGTTCAAGAATCAGTTCAAGATGCAGTTCAGGACAATTCAAAAGAATTATGTAATCAACATACAATATTTAATTTAGAAAATATATTATCAGATTTTAATAAATTATTTAATGAAAATAATATATATAATTTAAAAAAAGATGAAAAAATAATTAGTAATAATGATCAAATAAATAGATCTATTAATAATCAAATAGATCGACCTAATCAATTAAATAGATCTATTAATGATCAAATAGATAGACCAAATCAAATAAATAGATCTATTAATAGTGAAGTAGATAGACCCATTAATTACCAAAAAGATAAGTTGATTAATAACTTTCAAACAAATATAAAACCTATAGAATATATATCAAATATTAAAATTTTAAATATATCTTATAGAATAAATACAGTAAATATTGAAGAATTAAATGATATAAATTATTCAACCCTATATAGAATTGAAATAATTAAAAAAAATATTATAAATAAATTTAATATTGCAATAGAATTAAGTAAAAATAATTCAAATTATTTAATTAACTTTTTAGGAAAAAAATATTTAATAAATAAATTAAATAATAATATTACATTAATAAATTTATTTAATAAAAATACTCAAATATTAAAAAATAATGAAAATTTTAAATTAGGTATTTATGATTATATGTTGTACAATAATGTATTATTAATTCCAATGATAATGAAAAAAATATTTGATAATAATTATGGAACATCTTATAACATGTATGTTCCAAGAGTATAAATATATTTATAGATATATGAATAAATTATATAATTTATTCAAACAAAATAACAGATAAAGTATCTATTCAAGAATTATTAATTGATGTAAATAATACATATGAACAATATAAAGTAATCAAGCCATATGGTATATGGTATTCTTTTGCTAACTTAGATAGTAATTCTTGGATTTCTTTTTTTATTGATAATGAAATGTATTATAAAATAGACTTAAGTAAAAATTATTTATATAAAATTAATATTATACTATATTTAATAATAAAACAATTTTACCTATAACAGATTTTTTAATTATTAGAATAAGAAATTTTAAAGATTTATTTTTTTTTACTGAAAAATATGGTATAATTAAAGGTAAATATTTAATTATAGATTGGATAAAGGTAAAAGAAGATGGATGGTCAGGAATAGAGTTTTCACCTTTTTTTTCTTTATACACCAAAATAAATTATAAAAACCATGAAAAAAATTTAAGATTTTTAATGAAATATTTATGGTATTCGTCTGTAGATGTAAATAGTGGGTGTATATGGAATACTGGATTTAATAAAAAAAATAAAAATATCTTTGATTTAGATTTATGTATTTTTAGTTTAATTTAAAATATTAAAAAAATATTTTAAAATATAAATTATGACAGATTGGAAAAGAATAACATGGCATATATTTCATACAATTTCTTTAAATTATAATAATGATTACAAGGATAAATATATAAATTTTTTCGAAAGTTTAAAAACAATAATTCCATGTGATATTTGTAAAGAACATTATATTCAAAATATAAATAAAGAAAATATGAAAATAGAGGATAATATAAATAATGATAAAATATTTAATTGGACAATTGATTTACACAATACAGTTAATAAGATGCATCGTAAAAAAATTTGGAACTATGATGAATCTAAAAATTATTATTTACAAAATAATTTTAATAATAATGTATTAAAAAATTTTATATTTGAATATGTGAGATCTAATTTTAAAAAAAATCCTAATAAAACAAATGAACTTATTAGAATGATGAATTCGTTACCTTATATATATCCATATCTTAATAAAAGAGATAAATTAATTGAGTTTAAAGAAAAATTTGAATTAAAGAGAGAATCTATGAATAAATGGTTGCTAGCATTTTGCATTATTATTAATTCAAAATAAATATATCATATTGTATTATAAAATGTGCGTTAATGCAAATACATCATTATTTTCATTTATATTTTCAATTATAACTTGTATAATATTAATTTTTTACGGAAATAAAAAATATTATAAAGAAAATATTGCAACTGGATTATTTTTAATATATGTTGGTTTTATGCAGTTATTTGAATATTTAATGTGGATTGATATAGATAATAAAAAAAGTTATAACAAAATAGGAACAATATTTGGTTCAATATTTAATTTCTCTCAACCAACAGCTTTATTTGTTTTTAATACAATAATATCAAATAAACATAATTTATTATTATTAATATTAAATAGTATTTATTATATTTATTTTTTAATTAGTTTAAATAAATTTTTTAAAAATGACATAATGATAACAAATGTTGTAAATAACCATCTTTTATGGAAATGGTTTGATTATTTTGATTTTAGCTATTATGCACCAATGTTTACAATTAATATTTTTACATTATATACTTTTAATTATGCATTATTAGTTTTTTTTATTGCATTTATTACTTTGATAATATCAGCTAGATTTTTTAAGGAACATATGGGAGAATTATGGTGTTTTTTTGCTGCTTATATTCCTATTATAATTTGCTGTATAACATATTTCATTTAGAAATCGACTTCTATATTATTTTGCATAATATTCATTTTCATATCATGATTATGAATGAAATCTTTGAAAAAAATTGCAAAAACTTTAATTTTATCAATTATATAATTAATATATTCTTCATCATATTCTACTTTAATAATATTTATAGTAGTATTACTTTTTTTTAATGCTTCAACTAAATGACCTTCTTTTGCATTAAATAAATGCATATAACACATTATTTGAACTTTTTCATATGATCTGAGTTCATAAAACAATTTATTAACTCTATTTTTTACTTCAATTATTGAACCAGTTTCATTAATTCCATCAATTTTTCCACCTATAAAAACATTAATATCATCTATTTCAAATAATTTTATTTTATAATATTTATTATCTTTAGTAATAGAATTACCAGTTATATTTTCATAGAGTTTAGTAACATCATTTTCATTCCTAATACCAAATTTTGTATTAGTAACATTTTTAATGGATTTAGTAATTTCATCTTTTTCCACTTCATTAAGATTTTCTATTTTTTTAAAAATTTCATTTTTCATAGTATCTAAATCATTTATATTATTTGTTTTATTACATTTTTTTAATTCTGTTGATAAATCAATGTTATGATTGGATGAAATTTTTTTAATAATATCGTCATCGGTAACTTTGGTATATTGTGTTTGCTGTTGATATTTAAGGAAATCATTTTTAACATTTTTTTTCCAAAAATCTAGTAAGTAATCTCTCTTTGTTTTATATGGATTATCACCTGTTATAATGGCAATTTCACTAATATTTAGTAATAAATTCATAATATATATTAATTAAATTATCTTTAAATTATTTTTGTTTGTTTATATTATATATAATTATGGATATGTTTAGAATATTTACTGGTCATAAAGATACTACTGAACCTATTGCTAAAGATACTACTAAAGATACTACTAAACCTATATCTCAAAATAATTTTAAAAAGAGTATTAAGAAGATCAGCTATACTACTAATAAAACAAATATAATAGAATTAATAAAAATTTACAAAAAAGAAAATTTAATTAATAAAGATTTTAAAATTCAAAAAATAGCGAAACATATTGTTGCTATTTGTATTCAAGCAAAAAAACTAATTAATGATGATATGGTAAAAAAATTAGATTACTTAATAGAATTAAAAAATATACAAGAATCAAAAAATATACAAGAATCAAAAAATATACAAGAATCAAAAAATATACAAGAATCAAAAAATAAATTATTGACATTAGAAGATTCTTTATTGTTAAAAGAGTTTAATAATTTAATAAATAATATATTTGATTATATTTATAAATATTATAATGGAGAATATAAATATACTCGTGTAGATTCTTACCCTAAAACGTTTATTGTTAAGATTATTACTCTAAGAAATGAAGAAAAAGAAGAAAATATTTTACATGATATATCACTTATTAAATTATACGAGAATTATTTATTAAAATATAAAGATAATAAATTATATTCATGTTATAATAAATTAACTAAAAAAATATCAGAAAAATATTTTCATAATTCTATCGAAGATTTATTAAAAGAAAATAAAATAATTATGAATATAGATTTTGTTAAAGATCATAGAACTTTATCATTAAATAATAATAAATTTATAATTAATAATATATTAGACTTAATTTATCATTATTATAATGGAACATATAAATATGGTATTATAAATTCTTATTCTAATAAAATCTTTATATATTCTAATAATTCCATATTGAATGTTTACGATAAATCAAAACTACTACATGATATATTATTAATTTATAAGTATAATGATTATCTATTAGAATATACTAATAACAAATTATGTGATTATTATAATAGTTTGATTAAAAAATTTATTAAATGTTTTAATAACATAAAATCAATATCACAAATACTAATAAATAATGATATTTTTATGTATAATAAAGTAGATAATGTAACTTCTATAAGAATTTATGATAATATGATTAATGGTTTCACTTTAAATTTAATAAGAAATTCTGATAATAATAATTTAATAAGAAATTCTGATAATAATAATTTAATAAGAAATTCTGATAATAAGAATTTAATAAGAAATTCTGATAATAAGAAAATAATCAAAGGTTTAAACCCAGAAGACATTAATCATTTATATATATCTATAATAAAGTTATTAAAAATAAACATTAGTGATAATACTATATATGACAAAACTTATAAAATTATAAATGATAATAATTTTAAAATAATTGATACTTATTATGATAATTTATTCAATACTAAAGTATTAGAAATATATAACGTAATTAAAGTAAATAATAATCTTGATAAATTATTATTTTTATATTATTCTAAGGTTAATAATATAGATAATTATCCAAAAGATGATGATGATATAAAAATAGTGTTTTATGTTAGACTATTTAAAATATATATTTTTATTATTTTAATGAATAATATAATGGATATTGATAAAACTAACCTTTTAAATGATACAATAATATTTAATGTAAATTTGTATATAAGAAAATTAATAGGATATAATGATTTAGCATTATGTAATATTTCATGTTATAATTTTTTTATAGAAAAATTACTAGAATATAGTAAAAGTTTTAAACATGAAAATCATATTATTTTTTATAAATATAAAAATGATTTAATTGAATTATTTCTTGATTATTATAATATATTAAATAAAAAAATAATATTAAATAAAAAAATAATATTATATAAAACAGATATAATTACTGGTATAAACAATATATTAAATTCTCCAGATTTGCTAACATCTTTCAAAAATAAATCAATATGCGAACTACTCCAAAAACACTCACAAACCCCTTAACCAAAAGCAACCCAATTAAATGATTCCAAAGTTGAATTTTGAATCTTTGTAATATTATAATTATTAGAAGTATCATTATAAACCATATTTTTAACATAATCAAAACCAGTATTCTTTACATTTAATATTTGTACCGAATATACATCAGATGCACTTGTAGAAGTTCCAATTATTTGTGTAAATATACTCGGAGGATTTGTAAAAGGTGTTGTAAACGTAATTGTTCCAGTAGCACTTATTCCACTAGTGCCTGTTTGAAAATTTATACCAACATTAATATTACTAAAACTTTCAATATTTTTTGAATAACTTGATAAATATTGATTTACTATTAATAATATCAATATTATTAATATTATAATACTTATAATAAAAATATTAATAATATCATTTTTATAATTTTTCATTATATAATATATATAAATATAAATATTTAAACATTTATATGAGAGATAATTTTAGTATAATAGTTGCAGCATCAAAAAATTTTGGTATTGGTTATGAAGGTAAATTACCATGGAAATTAAAAGAAGATATGATTCATTTTAAAAAAATTACAACAGGTAATATTGTAATAATGGGTCGAAAAACATATGAAAGCATACATGATAAATTTCGACCATTACCAAATCGTATAAATATTATATTATCAAGTAATCCTAACCTAAGAAATGAATTAAATTTACCAGATTCTGTTGAAATAGCTCATTCGTTAAACTCTGCTATAGTATTAGCACAGTCATACAAAAATAAAATATTTATTATAGGTGGTGAAAAAGTATATAATGAAGCGATAAATTCACCGTTGTGTAATAAAATTTATTTAACAAATATTGAAAATGAATTTACTGTAGATACATACTTTCCAGAAATATCAAATAAATATAAATTAACGAGTGTTTCAGAACAAATTACAGAAAATAATATTAAATATTCTTTTTTAATATTTGACAAAATTAACTTATTAATAAATTCTAAAAAAATGATTATATAAAGATAATATAACATATATTTATGAAACCTATATAAATTTTTAATGTCACTTATATTTCACTATGATAAAGATTTACCTAAAGTAACAGAGTTAAAACAAGAATATTTAAAGAATCAAGTAATAAGACTCCATAATATTTTTCAACCAGAACAAAAATCAAAAGAATGGTATGAAATGAGAAGTAATATGTTAACAGCCAGTGATTGGGGAACAATTTTGGGTGAAAATCATTATTCAAATAGTAATGAAGTTCTCAAAAAAAAATGTGGCCAAGATAATTTTATGACAAATGCAGCTATGCAATGGGGTAATAAATATGAAGACGTTGCAGTACTTGTTTATGAATATAGAAATAATGTAAAAGTATTGGAATTTGGATGTTTAAGACATCCTTTTATAGAATTTTTAGGAGCATCACCTGATGGTATAACAAAAGATGGTATAATGTTAGAAATTAAATGTCCAACATCTAGAAAAATAACTGGAATACCGCCATCTTATTATTGGTGTCAGGTTCAGGGACAATTAGAAGTATGTGAATTAGATCGATGTGATTTTTTAGAATGTAGTTTTAAAGAATATAGTTCTGAAGAAGAATATTTGTTGGATAATTATGCTTATAACTTAAATAAATTTGGAGGTGAAAAAGGATTAATAGCGGAATTTTATAATAAAGAAACAAAAACATTTAAATATTATTATTCATCTGTTTGTTTATTTGGAAAAGAAATGGACCAATGGAAAATAGACATTGTCAATAAATATAAAACAGATGATATGTTATTTTCTTGTTTTTCATATTGGTATTTGGAAGAAGTTTCATGTGTTCCAATTTATAGAAATCAAGAATGGTTTAATACATCAAAAGTTGAATTAGAAATCTTTTGGAATAAAGTATTAAAATATAGAGAACTTGGATTAGACCAGTTATTAATTGATATTCAATTAGAAAAAGAAATTAAAAAAGAGATTAAAATGGAAAATAAAAGAATTAAATTAGAAGAAACAGGAAAAAAAGTTGTTAAAAAAGAAAGGAAAGTTAAAGAAAAATCTGTTAAAACCCAAAAAAAAATGAATGATTTTATTTTTATTGAAGATTCTCCTAAAAAAACTTCAGAAACTTCAGAATCATCTGAATCTATTTCGGAATATAATTCTGAAGATGATTTTAATGGTACTAATACATCAATGTTTATGGATACATTTAATTCTGATAATGGATTAAATACATTTAATTCTGATAATGGATTAAATACATTTAATTCTGACAATGGTACAAATACATCAATGTTTATAAATAATTTATCAATGTTTATTGACTAAATTTTCTTTTTTAGAGTAAGTGAATCGATGCCATATAGAAATGTGCGTTCAGGGTCATTTTCTTCTCTATATTTTAGATCTTCATTAGCACTATCTTCAGATTCATATATATCTAAATCGATGTTGAAAATATTTGTATTTTCAACACTCCATAGACAATAAATTTTATCTGGTAATTCATCAGGTTTTTCTATAATGTCGGCTAATTCAAATGTACGATAATGTGTAAATGATTCTCTTTCATCTTGATCTGGAGCATTTGAATCAGTCTCATAGCAAAATTCATATGCTTTTTCAGAATCTCCAAAATATCTTCTTTTATTTTCAGAGAAAGAACATGAAAGTCCTTTGTAACATTGACTTTCTAATCCACATATTTCAAGATACCAAACTAAAATTAATTTAAATTCTGTCATGAGTTTTTTTAATAATAATTAGTTATTATTAAATATTTAAAAATAAAAATCATTTTTTATTATATAATTGTTGGAAAATTATACTATTTTTAAAAATTTGGTAGAATCTTAAAATACAATGTCTACATAATTTAGAGCAATGCGTATTTTAAATGCCAGTTTTATAACCAAACTGAATATTTAAGAAATACGTTAGCATACAAAATTCTATATAATGGGTTTATTATGCATTTGTTTTTACAACGGACATTTGCATTCCCACTGTGTGTTATTTGATTACCGTTTCTAATCAAACAACAATTGGATTTGTTCTTATAAATTCTTTTGGTCTTTCTCTATGTTTTAGATAATATAAACCAATTGAAAGTATATTTTTACAAGCATTTACATCTCGATTTACGAATATACGCTTTTCAGTGTCCTCTTTTTGAGTTAGTACTTCGTGTAATGAGTGTAAATGTTTTCCTTTCCTTATTTTTAAATTTGTTAATTCTTTATAATTTTTATTATATAATTTACTTGTTTTATATTCGTTTATATCAAAGATTTCAAATCTTCTTGATAATAATCTTTTTAATCCTAAATTTGGAGTACTATATGTTCCTTTCATTGCTGTTCCTCTACTATAATCACCGTATAATAGTACTATCTTTTTATCATTTTCTTTTTCTTCTTTACTTAAATATTTATTTTCAATTTCATTTAATAATTTATCTTCTGATTTTTTTGTATTTACAAATCTTCTAAATGATAATTTCCTAAATAATATTTTATTATAAAAATCTTTTGTTTCATTATTAAATATTGTCTTATTTTTTATAAAATCTTTATATTTATCTATCTTTAGTGTTCTTGAATTATAATCTGGTAATGTTTTCTCTTTTTGTAATATATCATTATTTTTCTTTTCCATGTGTATAACAAAATTACTTCTTTTAGCATATGTATCAAATCTTCTTCTCATTGCACTATATTTAAAAAATTTACCTTTATCATCAATCATTGTAAAAGGTCTAATTTTACCCGGATCTACACCAATAAATTTATAATTTCCTTCTAAATATTTTTTACATCTATATTTTCCAAATTCTTCTAATTTATCAAATATTATTTCATTATCACTTTTAGGTAATCTATCACCAAATTCTTTATCTTTATATTTTTTATTGATGAAAAGTAATATACACCCAAATCTAGGATTTTTGGATAGCTAATTTATTAAAAAAATAAATTATATATTTAACTTAAAGAATAATCTATAATTTATTTTTTTAATAAATATTTTTTATATTTAACTTAAAGAAATAGAGTAATTAAAGAAATTATAAAAAAAATAAAGAATTATTTCCTTATATAAAAATTCTTTAAGTATACTTTAATAATTTATTATAAGATTATAAATCATAACAAATATTTTTAAATATTAATCTATCTCTTAAT
>Ga0214919_10007169_pt1 | contig 15121 bp, 10 predicted proteins | sample LL1503_MetaG_FD_177994 | JGI IMG/M metagenome (GOLD analysis project Ga0214919, IMG submission 177994) | Freshwater microbial communities from Lake Lanier, Atlanta, Georgia, United States - LL-1503 | ecosystem: Environmental > Aquatic > Freshwater > Lake | place: USA: Georgia | collected... | reverse complement strand
CATGGACGCAGCACGCCGGGGCCGGCCCAGAAGAACGACCACGACCTCGCCCTGCCGGCCGGCGCCACCTCTGGCAAGCGTAAGAAGAACGAACCGAAGCCTGCGTCCGCGATGAAACTGTCGGCCGAACGCGCGCGCGAGATGGCGCTGGCGGCGGACGCCTCCTTCGATTGAGACCGGATCGCCTCCTGCCACACCCTCGCCGCGTCCACGCCGATGAAACCCCTCCTCCTCGCCCTGCTGGCGCTGACGTCGCCGACAGCCTTCCCGGCCGACCTGCCGGCCCCCGGGAAGATGAACATCCTGCACATCCACGCGGATGACCATCGCGCGGATGGCCTGCAGGCGCTGGGCAACCCGCTGTTACGCACGCCCAACCTGGACGGGCTGGTCGCGAGCGGGATGGTTTTCTCGCGCTGTTACACGATGGGTTCGATGGTCGGCGCGGTCTGCACCCCGAGCCGCACGATGATGCTCACAGGCCGTTCCTGGCAACGGATCCCCGGCGCGAAGGCCGCGGCGCCGGACGCGGCCGACCACGCGACCTTCCTCCCCCGGGTGCTGGCCGCCGCCGGCTACCAGACGTGGCACATGGGCAAATCCGGCAACGGCTTCCCGGCGGGACTGAAGGAGTTCGAGACGAGCATCATCGACGACGCGCGGGGTCAGACCCCGGCGACGGACCGGGCGCACTGCAGCCAACGCCTCGCCGACCGCGCGATCGAATTCCTCCGCGCGCGTTCGGCCAGCCGGGAGACCCGCCCCTTCTACATCTACCTCGCCCCGCCGGTGCCGCACGACCCGCGCTCGGCCGAGCCCCAGTTCCGCAACCTCTACGACCCGACCCAGATCGAGCTTTCGCCCGCCTTCCTGCCGCAACACCCCTTCGACAATGGCGAGATGACCGTCCGCGACGAGAAACTCGCCCCCTGGCCCCGGACCGCCGAGGATACGAAACAACAGCTGGCCGACTATTATGCCTGCGTCAGCGGCCTGGATCACCACGTCGGACGCATCCTGGCCGAACTGAAGGCCAGCGGCCAGATGGACCGGACGATCGTCGTGTTCAGCGGGGACAACGGCCTTTCGCTCGGGGAACATGGCCTGTTCGGCAAGCAGAACTTGTATGAGCTCGGCGGGATGCATGTCCCGCTCGTGATCGCCGGCCCCGGCATCCCGAAGGGCAAGAGCGAGGCGTTCGTCTACTTGATGGATCTCTTCCCGACCTTCGCCGAATTCGGCGGGGCGAGGATTCCCGTCGGCGTCGAAGGCCGCAGCCTCGTCCCTATCTTGACCGGAAAGCAGACGAAGGTGCGCGACCGGCTCTATACCGCCTACCGCGACTGTCAGCGCGCCCTCCGCGATGATCGATGGAAGCTCATCCGCTACCCGCTGGTGGACCAGACGCAGCTGTTCGACCTCGTGGCCGACCCGCATGAATTGAACAACCTCGCGGACAAGCCGGAGCAGAAGCAACGGGTCGCCGAGATGACCGGCCTGCTCCAACAAGAGATGTCAGCCTATGCCGACGCCTGCCCGCTGAACATCGCCCGGCCCGGGCCCGCCGCCTGGTCTCCCCCGACCGCCGGCGGCGAACGGAAGAAACCCGTCAAGCCGAAGTCCAAGTAAGGTTACTCGCGACCGGCTTGCCGGGGGCCCTGTCCTCAGACGGTGAAGTCGAAGACCATCACGCGGGCGAGGTTCGGGACCACGACCAGCTTGACGCGCTCATGCTCGGGATGCGGGAGGTATTCGTCGCGGCTCTTCGGCGAATCGAAGGTCATGACGAAGCCGTGCGTGAAGCCGTCGTTGAGGCCCTCATCGCTCTGGTAGACGCCATGCTGCATGGAGAGGAGGCCGGGGATCTTGCCGACCATGCCGCGCATCTCGGCGAAGCAACGGTCGATCGTGGCCTGATCGACGCCGGGCTTGAAGACGAAGGTTCCGTAGTGGTAGACCATGGGATCAGGGTGCTAGGCGACAAGGGATAGGTGACAGGGATGCTTCCTTCGGTCCTTATCTGCTGGAAACCCACTTGAGGGCGTTGACGAGGATCTTGCGGAAGGCCTCGTGATCGTGGGTGTGCTCGTCGTGTCCGAGGGCGATGCAGACGACGCGGGCCTGCGGGTGCTTGACGACCCAGACGGACGGCAGGATGGCGGACTGACCCGGCTTGGGGTTCTGGCGAGGGATGGTGCCGAGGACTTCGACGCCTTCGGGCCGCGTGAGCTCGACATTGTAGCTCTCGTCGAGGACCTTGAAGGTGGCGGGGACGCCGCCCATGACCGGATGGTCGGCCTTGGTCACGCTGAAGGGGAACTCGCTATGGCCGTGACCACGGGCGCCGCCGCACACGAACTCGTCGTTATACTTGGTCTCCAAGGGCCAGTTGTACCAGGTGGCGGCATGGAGGAGGACGATGCCCTTCCCTTCGGCGGCAAACGCCCGGATCGCCTTCTGGAACTCGGCGGTACCGAACTGACCGTGATTGCCGCTGAACAGGAAGAGGTCGGCCTGCGGGAGCAGTTCGAGCGTCTCCTTCAGGTTGGGGGTCGCGGCGACGTCATAACCGGCGGCCTTGGCGGTCTGACCATCGGTCCCGAGGAAGAACTTCGGGAAGTTATGCGAACTGCCGGCGCCGGCGACCAGGATGCGCAACTGACCAGTCTTGCGTGGGCTGAATTTCTGGCCAGTCGGGGCGGTCGTGCGCGGGTTGTCGGCGGGGAGGTCGTCATCCTTGACGGAAGGGCCTTTGGCCTTGGCCTTACCAGGCGCCGGGGGCGGCGGGAGCGCGGACTTGGGCGGGTTCGGGGCGCCGCCGATCTCCGCGGTGATGGCCACGGTCGTCGGGGCCACGGTATTACCGGGGCTGGTCAGGATGACCTTCTCGATCACTTCCGGGCCGTCCACCGCGACGACGAGCGTGCGGACGTGGTGATTCTTGACCAGACCGGCGGCGATCTTGGAGCCCGGGACCTCGGGGTCATCCGGGTAGTAATCGGCGAAATCCCGGCCCGCGTAGTGGGTGACGACCTGCTTGCGTCCACCGACGAAACGGATTTCCACGGTCTGGGCCGGAAGACCTTGGACGCCGGCCCAGCCGCCGACGGCGCCCAGGAAGTGCAAGCGGGTGGCGGCGACGCCGACGGGAATCTCGACGCTCTGGGGGAAGGACTGCGAGTAGGCGCGACCGGCGCCGCCCTTGAGGACGATGACGTTCTTGCCATCCTTGGCCTTGGCCGGGTCGAGGATGATGTAGGGCACGCCGTTGGCGGTGACCTGGCCGAACTTCACGAACGGCAGCGTGTCGCCCTTGGTCTCGCGGTTGGCGTAGAGCCCCCAGCGCGTATCCGCCGTCATCGCGGCCGAGAGATCGAGCAGTTGGAAACTGCCGACGGTCACGCCGTTGACGGGCACCGCGACGCTCCGGAGGTAGGTGATGATGTTGCGCAGACCCTCGGCGCCGAGCGCCTCGAAACCTTCGGGCATGAGGGAGGTCTCGACGCGGGTGCGGCCGGCGATGTCGCCCTGGCGCAATTCCACCGTGGCGCCGCCGGGGAGCCGCAGCTTGACGGCGGTGGCGTTCTCGCTGCCGATCAGCGCGGAATACTGGGCGCCATCCTTGGTCTTGAAGTTCCAGGTGCGGTGCTCGTCGTCGACCATGCGGTTGGGGTCGACGATGTGGACGAGCAGCTCGGCGGCCGGGTGCGCCCCGATGCCTTGGAGGTTCGGGCCGAACTCCACGCCGATGTCGCCCACCTTGTGGCAGGTGGCGCAGGCCGAGGCGAAGAGCTCCTTGCCCTTGGCGGCGTCACCGGGTTTCTCGACCTCGGGGCGGAGCTTGTTGATGATGTCATCCTTGGCGGGGCTGGAGCCGACGTTGAGCTTGGCCAGCACCTCGGCGGCCCGCTTGGCCACGGCGGCGTCCGGGTGCCGGGTGAGCTGCGAGGTCTGGAGCGGCCCGAGCTGCATCGGGGAGACATGCTTGGCCTCGAGCTCGGCGAGGATCAACTGCGCCCATTCGGCGCGGCTGATCAAGGCGGCGAAGAGCGACTGACGCAAAGCCCCGGTGGACTTTCCCAGGGCCCCGGCCAGCAGCGGGCCGGCTTGGACGTCGCCCGCGGCGACCACCGAGGCGACGATCGCAAGGCTGACGGATTCCGGCGTGGACTTGTCGCCCAGCGCCGCGACGACGGCGGCGCGGAAAGCGGGGCGTAAGTCGCGCAAGGCCGCGAGGGTCCGACCGGCCTGCAGACGTACCGCGGGGGTGGCGGTGGCATCGGCCAGAACCGGGACGAGACGTTCGCCGATCGGCAGGAGGTCGGCGCCGAGGGAACCGACCTGGTTCCACTGCACGGCGAGGCTGGCCGCGCCGGCGGCCAGTTCGAGGTCCTTGGAGGCGAGGAGGGACTTCAGCGCCTGCGTGTCGGTCACCGGGGCGGTGCGGCGTTCGGTGAACTCCCGGACGACGGCCTTGGCGACGGCGGCGTTGGCGCCGTGCGCCGCGGCCGCGAGCACGCGGGCGTTGCCCTCCGATTGATTGGCGCTCGCCACGGCGGCGGCGAGCGAACGCGCGAACTCGACGATTTCCTTCGAGTCGGCCCGGCCGCCGAGGAGACCCTCGAGCGTCGGCACCGGGTTGGACGCGGCGGCCGCGGTGGCGGCGGCCTTGGACCAGTCGTCCGTGAACTGCGCTTGCGCGGACAGCAGCAGGAGCCCGGCGTCGGCGGTCAGCGGGGCGGAACCCATCGCGCGAAGGGCGGCGAGGCGGACGCGGCCGTCGGCGTCGACCAGCGCCGCCTTGAAGGCGGCGGTCGGCAAGGCGAGCTTGCCGGACTCGGCGACGAGGAAGGCGTTCTTACGCAGGGCGGCATCGGGCGCGGCGACGGCGGCGGCGAGCGCCGCGGACTCGAGCTTACCGAGGCGCTGCAAGGCCCAGAGGGCCTGGATGCGGGCCTCGACGGCGGCACCGGACGCCAGCAAGGCCGACAAAGGCGCGACGGCGGCGGCCTGCGTCGCGTCGTCGCGATCAAGCAGGACGCGGATGGCGTTGAAGCGGACGACCTTGCTCGGGTGGTTGAAGGCGGCGACGAGGCCGGCCGCGTCGGCCTTGGCGAGGTCGGGGTGCGTCAGCGCCGGCGCGGAGTCGTGCTGGATGCGGTAGATGCGGCCGAAATAGTGTTCGCGGTCGGGCCGCACGGAGGCGCCGGACTTGGAATGTTGCGGCCCGCGGGTATCGTTGTGGGCGACGACCGGGGTGTAGAAGTCGAGGATGTACATCGCTCCATCGGGACCGAAGGAGATGTCGATCGGGCAGAACCAATGGTCGGCCGAGCGGAGCCACTCCTTGTTCTCCAGCAGCAGTTCGCCGCGGTAGGCCGCGCCGTCGAGCACGAGCTTCTCATGGTGGATGATATCCAGGATCGGCTCCGACATCCAGACGGTGCCGTTGTATTCCTTGGGCCAGGCGCCGCCTTCGTAGACCGCGGCGGAGCAACCGGCCGAGTAATGGCCGACCTGGTCGATCTGCATCAACGGCGCGCGCTCCGGGAGGTCCGCCCGGGCGACCGGGCGGCCGGGGTTGACCGACTTGAACGCCTTGGCGGCCGTCCCCGGGACCTTGGCGAGGATCTGTTCCGGCAGCACGACGTGCTGGACCGGGTTGCCGTTCGTGGCCTTGCCGTGGTAAAGTTCCATGTCGCTCGTCACCTCGTTGCCGAAGCTGTTGCCGCCCTGGGAAGCGACCTGTTCGATGGCGGAACCGTCGGGCTTGAAGCGGAACGTCCCGGACGAAAGGCGGGCCATCGGCTCGCCGGTCTTGGCGTTGGTCGCGGTGCCGCCACCACCGTTGGACGCGTAGATCCAGCCATCCGGGGCGACGATGAAGTGGTTGGCGACGAAGTGGGTGTCGCCCGGGGTGAAGCCGCCGTAGAGCAGGACCTCCTGGTCGGCCTTGCCGTCGCCGTTGGTATCACGGAGCCAGAAGATGCCCTTCTGGGCGACGACGATGACCCCATCTTTCCAGCGGCAGAAACCGGTGATGAGTTCGAGGCCTTCATGGAAGACTTCCTTGCGGTCGGCGACGCCGTCGCCGTCGGTGTCGACGAGGATGGAGATTTTGTCCTGCGCCGGACGGTCATACAGGCCCGGGACCAGCACGCCCCCTTCCTTCCAAGGTTCGGCGTTGAGGGTGCGGCGGCCGTTGGGGTATTCGGGAGTCTCGGCGACCCACAGGCGGCCGCGCTCATCCCATTGGACCGCGATCGGCTTGTTGACGAGAGGTTCCGCGACGATGGCGGCGGCCTTGAAGCCGGGCTGCAGGCGGAACTGCGCGACGGCGTCGGCGGGGCGCCGAGGGCCACCCACCGGGTAGCGGAGGTCGGCGAGGTCGGCCGGCGTGCAGAGTTCGTCGAAGTCGGCGCGCTTGGCCACCCAGGCGACCCCGCGCTTCAGGAAGGCATGGATGCTGGCGTGGCGCAAGGTCGCCGGGTCGCCCTGCAGCAGCACGACGGCGCGGTGCGTAGGCGCCTCGAGCACCCACGACTGCGGCTGGATGTCGTAGACGGAAGCCCGGCCGGCCTCGGCCTTGCGCCGGGCGTTGGTGACCTTGGAGGTGAAGGAGGCGGAGAGGATGAAGTTCTTCTCGTTCAGGGCGAGGTCGAAGACCGTGTCGTCCTCCACGTCGAAGGTCGACATGCCCTTCACCAACGGGTGCGCGTCGTTACGGATGTTGAGCATGGTCGTCGCGCGGAACTTCTGGCTCTCGGGGGTCCAGCCACCGCCGAGGTTGTCGCGACTCCAGTCGGTCGCGCCACCGGCGATGGCGCCATGGACGACGACCAGGCCGCGACCGGCCTTCGCGAAGTCGGCCAGGGCCTTCTGCGCCGCGGAGTCATAGGCGGCGAACTTCGACTGGTAGAGCAGCGCGACATCGGCGTCCGCCAGGTCGGCGGGCGACGGGGCGGGGGCGCGCTTCACCTGGGCCCCGCCCTGACCAAGGGAGGCGGCCAGGTCGGCACCGACGGCTTCCTGGTCGCTGACGACCAAGACCCTCAAGGGGGCGGCGGAAAGGGTCGCGAAGGCGAGGACGAAAGCCAGACGCAGGAGGTGGCTGAGGCGGGGTAGCATGGGTTCATCAAAGCCCCTCCCCCCGTCCCTACAAGTTTTAGCGATACATCCGCCCGCACCCCCCTACACCTAAACGCACATCGGCGGCTAGTCCGCCCCCCCGGAACCGGCCCGGAAATGGGAGGGCGCGAACCCCGTGCTTTTCTTGAAAGCCGAGGAGAAACTGTTGCCATTGGCGAAGCCGACCTGCTGGGCGATCGCCGCGAGCTTGACGTCCGTCTCGCTGATCAGGCGGACCGCCTGCTGGATGCGCAGGTGGGTCAGGTGATTCATGGGGGTCCGGCCGATTTCCTTGAGGCAGAGCCGCCGGAGATGCTCGAAACTCAGCCCGGATTCGCGGGCCAGCGCCTGGCTGTCCCAGGGGTGGCCCAGCCGGGACTGGACCTTATCCCAGAGGCCCTCGATGCGCGCATCGCCCCGGAAACCGCCCGCGAAACCGCGGACATAGTCGTAAATGAGCTCCACCCACTGGTGCTGCCGGCGCGACAAGCCGTCGGCCTTCTGCTCGGCGATCAGGCCGCGGATGGCGGCGAGCAGCGGCTCCCCGGCGAAATCGGCGAGCACCGGTGAATTGGCCCGGAAGATGGTCCGCGAACGGACGCCGGGCGCGAAACGCACCCAGCAGAAATCCCAGCGCCGCCCCCGGCCGATGCGGAAGGAGTTGCGGAGCCCCGCCGGCTGCAAGCAGGCCTGACCGGCCGCCAGGGTGCGCCAACGCCCATCGACCAGCACCTGACCCTGGCCGCCGAAACAGGCCATGAAGAAGGCGCCGCTCTGGTGGGTGCGCACGACCTCGTAGGGGGCGACCATCTCGCCGACGCCCACATGGTCGATCTCGAAGAGGTCCAGCTCGCGGCACCGGCCCGCGCCCCGGACCCACGGCCGGTCGTCCCGGTAGGCCGCCGAGACCACGACCGTCCGCCGGGACCGCGGATTCTCGATGTCCGTTTCGGAATGACGGAGTTGCGTCTGGTTGTAATGATTTGGTTCGCTCTTGCGGGCCACGCGACTTGCCTAGGCCGTGTCGCCCTTGGGCGCAACCCTCTCCTCATCAATCTTCCCTCAACACACCATGCCCAACCCCTGGACCGGAAAAGGAAACCCCTACACCCGCACCGAAGTCATCGAGCGCCTGCGCGATACGATGTCCCAGGGCAAGGCCATCATCGCGGCCGGCGCCGGTACGGGCATCAGCGCCAAGTTCATCGAGCGCGGCGGCGCCGACCTGGTCATCGTCTACAACTCCGGCCGCTTCCGCATGGCCGGCCACGGCTCGACCGCCGGCATGATGGCCTACGGCGACGCCAACGCCGTCGCCATGGAGATCGGCGAATATGAGGTGCTGCCGGTCGTCGAGGAAATCCCCGTCATCTGCGGCGTCCACGCCACCGACCCCCGTCGCCGCATGTGGCATTGGCTCGGCAAGGTGAAGGCCATGGGGTTCTCCGGCATCAACAACTTCCCCACCCACACGATCATCGACGGCAAGTTCCGCCAGATCCTCGAGGAGACCGGCATGAGCGTGAAGAAGGAGTTCGAGACCGTCGCCCTGGCTCGCAAGATGGACATGTTCACGATCGTCTACGTCGGCTCCCCCGAGGAATCCAAGGCGATGGCCGAGGCGGGCGCCGACGTCATCATCGCCCACGTGGGCACCACCGTCGGCGGTTCCATCGGCGTGACCAACGCGACCATGAGCCTCCCCGAGGCCGCCAAGATCACCCAGGGCATCATCGACGCGGCCAAATCCGTCCGGAAGGACCTCATCTTCCTCTCCCACGGCGGCCCGATCAACACGCCGGAGGACGCCGCGTTCATCAATGAGCACACCGACACCGACGGCTTCGTCGGGGCCTCCAGCCTGGAGCGCATGGCCGTCGAGCAATCCCTGACCGACCTGACCAAGCGGTTCAAGCAGATCCCCGTCAAGCGGAAGCACTTCTGAGCCCTCGCCATGGCCACGATCGCGGTACTCGGGACGCTTGATTCCAAAGGCGAGGAACATGCCTTCGTCGCCGGTCTGATCGCCGCCCGCGGGCACAAGCCACTGCTGATCGACGTCGGCACCGGCGGGCCCGCGACGGTCGTCCCTGACGTCACCCGGGAACAGGTCGCGGCGGCCGCCGGCATCGACCTCGCCGCCCTCATGGCCCGGCAGGACCGCGGAGAGTGTGTCGTCGCCATGACCCAGGCCGCCCCGGTGCTTCTGGCCAGGCTCGCCACCGAAGGCCGCATCCAAGGGGTCGTCTCGCTCGGCGGGGGCGGCGGCACGGCGATCGCGACCTCGGCCATGCGCGCCCTGCCCCTCGGCTTCCCTAAGCTGATGGTCTCGACCCTGGCCGCCGGCAACGTCGCCCCCTACCTCGGCACCAAGGATATCACGATGATGCCGAGCATCGCCGACGTCGCGGGCCTCAACCGCCTGTCCCGCGTCATCTTCACCCGGGCTGCCGGCGCGATCTGCGGCATGGTCGAGAGCGAGCCCAAGATCGAGGCCGGCCGCCCGCTCGTGGTCGCGAGCCAGTTCGGTAACACGACCGCCTGCGTGACCGAGGCCAAGAAGGTGCTCGAAGCCGCGGGTTACGAAGTGCTCGTCTTCGCCGCGACCGGCACCGGCGGGCGCATCATGGAATCGGTGATCGAGAGCGGGATCGTAGCCGGCGTCCTCGATGTCACCACGACGGAGTGGGCCGACGAACTGGTGGGTGGCGTCCTGAATGCCGGCCCCGAGCGCATGGACGCCGCGGCCAAGGCCAGGGTCCCGGTGGTCGTCGCCCCCGGTTGCCTCGACATGGTCAACTTCGGCGAGCAGGCCTCCATCCCGGCCAAATTCGCCGCTCGTCATTTCTACGTCCACAACCCGCAGGTGACGCTCATGCGCACCGACGCCGCGGAATGCGCCCAGCTGGGCCGGATCGTCGCCCAGAAGACCAACGCCTATGGCGCCGGCGCGGCCATCCTGATCCCGACCAAGGCCATCAGCGTGATCAGCGCCCCTGGCAAGAGCTTCCACGATGCCGGCGCGGACGCGGCTTTGTTCGACGCCTTGAAGAAGCACGCCCGGGTCCCGGTCCAGGAGTTCCCGCTGGAAATCAACGACCCCGCCTTCGCCCAAGCCTGTGCTCGGAAACTGATCGAGCTCATGCAGGCCCGGAAGTAAGGCCGCTCGGCAGGCTTGCCCTGCCCTTCCGCCAAGGTTCTATGGGCGGATGCCTTTGCGCTCCTTGCTCCTCCTGCTCCTCGGCCTCCCGGGGGCTTGCTTGACCGGCAAGGAGCTTTTCGTGGCCCCCGATGGCTCCGACGACCAAGCCGGCACGTTGGCCCGCCCCTTGGCCAGCCTGATGAAGGCCCAGGCTCTTGCCGCCGCCGGCGACACGGTCTGGATCCGCGGCGGCGTCTACCAGCTCAAGCCTTCGCAGGTCGCCCGCGAGCAGCGCGCGTGGACTTATATCCACTTCTTCGACAAGAGCGGAAAGCCTGGCCAACCGATCCGTTATTGGGCCTACCGGGACGAGAAGCCGATCTTCGACGCTTCCGAGGTCAACCCCGCAGACCGCCGCATCAATGCCTTTCAGGTGATGGGCTCCTGGCTGCACTTCCGGGGCTTCGAGGTCATCGGCACCCAGGTCAACTTCAAGGGCCATGGCCAGTCCTGCAATTTCGAGCTCCAAGGCGGGCATAACATCCTCGAACGTCTGTCGTTGCACGACAGCCAGGCCATCGGCGTCTACCTGCTGGGCGGCTCGGACAACCTGATCCTCAACTGCGACGCCTACCGGAACCACGACTTCACGTCCGAAGACGGCCGGGGCGGCAATGTCGACGGCTTCGGCGGGCACCCGCGCCGAGGCTCCGTGAACAACGTGTTCCGCGGCTGCCGCGCCTGGTTCAACAGCGACGACGGCTACGACTGCATTTCTTCCTGGGAGTCCGTGCGTTTCGAGGGCTGCTGGGCCATGTATAACGGCTATGGGCCTAGGTTCGAGAAGCGCGGCGATGGCAACGGCTTCAAGGTCGGCGGTTACGGCAACACCCCGGTGCATGGCGTCCCCGACCCGGCCCCGCGCCACGTCGCGGAGGGCTGCCTGGCGGTGCGCAACAAGGCGAGCGGTTTCTACGCCAACCACCACCTGGCCGGGGGCGACTGGTCCTTCAACACGGCCTACCGGAACGCGTACGACTTCAATTTCCTCATGCGGACGGCGGATAACTCCCGCGAGATCGACGGCGTCGGGCATCACGTAACGGCGAACCTCAGCTACCGCGGCCTGCGCGACCTGACCCGGATCGACGTCGAGCACTGCACCCTCAGGGACAACGCCTTCGCGAGCGACCGGAAGTTCACCGACGAATCCTTTGCGAGCGTCGATGAGGCGGCCTTGACCGGGCCGCGTCAGGCCGACGGCTCCCTGCCGAAGGTCGCTTTCCTGCGGCCGGTCGACGCGAAGCTCGCCGCCACGGCGGGTTACACCGCCTACCCCGGCCCGACGCCCGCCGCCCGATGAGCCTTCCCGACGAGCCGTCGGCCAAGCCTGCGCTTCGCTGGGCCTACGCCGCCATGGCTTTCAACCTGGTCGCCTGGGGCATGTCCTGGGTCAACGTCCGCGCCATCGTCCGCGAGGTCGGGCCCGGCGAACTGGGCGCGATGCGCTACCTCATCGCCTCCGCGGTCATCACGACGATCTGGCTCGGGCGAGGCCGGCCGCTGCCCGCCGCCCGGGATGTGCCCGCCGTGGCCTTGCTCGGGCTCTTCGGGTTCACGCTCTACAACCTCGGCATCAACTACGGGGAAGTCACCGTCGACGCCGGCACCGGGGCGATGCTCATCTCCTGCGTCCCGGTCCTCGTCATGGTCGTCGGCGTCGCCCTGGGACGCGAGCGGGTCACCGGCTGGGGCTGGACGGGCTTCCTCATCGCGATGACCGGGGTCGGTTTCACTTCCGGGGTCCTGGAGAACGGGGTGACCTTGAACCTGGGCACGTTGCTGATCCTCGGCTCCGCCCTGTGCGCCACGGCGCAGACCTTGCTCAGCAAGGCGCTGACGCGACGCTATGCCGCCGTCGACGTGACCACCTGGGCCATCTGGTTCGGCACCCTGGGACTGCTCCCGTTCGCCCATGGCATCGGTGACGTGGCGACCCGCCTCAGTCCCGGAGCCTGGGGACACCTGATCTTCCTCGGGGTCGTGCCCGCGGCCCTCTGCTACAGCCTCTGGGCCTGGGTCTTGCAGACCCTGCCCATGACCCTCGTGATGGGCAGCGTCTACGTCATGCCGCTTTTCTCGGTGCTCTTCGGCGCGTTGGTGCTAGGGGAAACCCCGCCGACCGCCGCGCTCGGCGGAGGGCTGCTCACGCTGGTCGGGGTCGCCCTCATCCAGCGGCTCGGCCGGCCCCGCGCCTGAGCCTCAGGCCAGGCCGAGGTGCTTGAGCGCCTCCGGCGTGGGTCCGTCGAAATGGGCCGACGGCGTGTTGCCGACGTAGCCGAGCTCGCGTGCGCCCTGCGGCGTGGTGTAGTAACCGCCGGCGACAAGATGACGGAAGCGCTTGAAGAACTCGTGCGCCGACTTGTGCTCCTTGGACACGGGCTTCACGCCGCAGATGTCGTCGGCGATGCCGGCCTGCCGGGGCTCGGACAACTTCGCGAACGCCGCGCCGTGGCGTCGGTTCGCCTCGGCGTCCAGCCAGGTCAGCCCGGCGAGGATGATCGGCCGGTCCTTCAGCGTCTCGTCGTAATAGGAACTGATCCATTCGTCGACGAACGCCGGCACGCCGAGTTCGGAGGGCTTCTTCCCGCCGGCCTCGGGCGGGAGGATGAGGTCGGCCAAAGCCGCGGCCGCCGCTTGCTGCGCCGGCGAGAACGAGAGCGGCCAGAGTTCGCCGGGGACGTAGGTCTTGTTCAACGCCGGGTCTGAGCCGATGCGTCGGCCGTGGGGACGATCGGCGGGCTCGGCCGCGCCGACGGCCAGGCGGCCGGCGACGGTCAGGCCGACGGCGGCGGTGGCTAGCCAGGCGAGGGCTTGGCGGCGATCGAGCCGAACGGGCGCGGAGGGAAGGTCGGAGGACATGGTCGCGGTCTCAGAGGTTGCCCTGACGCATCTCGTCGATGAGGTGGTCGCACGCGCGCCACGCCAAGGCCATGATGGTCAGGGTCGGATTCTTGTCGGCGTTGCTGGCGAAGGCCGAGCCATCGTTCAACAGGAGGTTGGGGATGTCCCAGCATTGGTTCCAGGCGTTGGTCACCGACTTGGCCCGGTCCGCGCCCATGATGCCGCCGCCGACTTCATGGATGATGAAACCACCCGGCTTGATGGCCTTCTCGCCGGTGGTCGGGGTGCCGGCGGTGCCACCGGCCGCCTCGATCATCTCCTTGAAGGTTCGTTGCATGTGGGCGGCCTGGTTGAGTTCATGGCTGGACCACTTCCAATGGAAGCGCAGCACGGGGATGCCCCACTTGTCCTTCACCACGGGGTCGAGTTCGCAGAAGGAATCCTTGTTCGGGATCATCTCGCCGCGACCGGAGAAACCGACGAACGAGCCGTAGGTGCGACGGAGCTCCTCCTTGAAGGCCTTGCCATAGCCCGGGCCGGCGGGGCCCGCCACGTTGAGGTTAGGCGCGTTCCGGCCGGTCGAGAACTCGATGTGGTAACCCCGGGCGAAGTCGAGTTTGCCGGCATGCTGCGGTTGGTAGAGCCACCAGGGCACGTAGACGTGGGCGCCGGCGCCATCCTCGTTGTGCACCGGCAGGTTCTCGAACGCGGGCACGCGACCGCCGAGACCGGCCCCGACCGTGTCCATGATGTACTTGCCGACGAGGCCGCTGGAGTTCGCGAGGCCTTCCGGCCGCTTCGAGCGGGAATTGAGGAGGATGCGGGCGGTCTCACCCGAACTCGCCGCGAGGATGACCGCGCGGGCCTTCACGACGCGCTCCCGGCCGGTCTGCTTGTCGATGTAAAGCACCCCGGCGGCCTTGCCCTGTTCATTGAGGACGACCTCACGCGCATGGGCGTCGCAAAGGATGTCGAGGTTTCCGGAGGCGAGCGCCGGCGGCAGGTGCACCGTGGTCGATTGGTAGTTGGCCCGGATGCTGCAACCCCGGCCGCAATCGGTCGCCCAGAAGCAGGCCGCGCGGGCCTTCATCGAGTCGGCGGTCAGCTTCTGCGCGGTCGGATTATGCGGGAAGAGCCGGCGCGGGATGTTCTCGTGGTCCTGACGGGTGCTCAGCACCGCGCGATGGATGGGCACGACCGGGATGCCGAGCTTAGCCACGTGCTTCTTGAAGTAGAGTTCGCCGGCGCGCGCCTTGGGGGGAGGCAGCAGCGTGCCGTTCGGCGAGTCCGGCGTGTTCTCCAAGCCCTCGTTGGAGCCGTAGACGCCGACCAGCATCTCGACCTTGTCGTAATAAGGGGCGACGTCCTCGTAGGCGATCGGCCAGTCGAAGCCCAGACCGTCGCGCGAGTAAGGCTTGAAGTCATAAGGGCCGTTGCGGAGGGAAATGCGCCCCCAGTGGTTGGTCCGGCCGCCGAGCATGCGGGCACGCCACCACCAGAACTTTTCCTCGGGTTTTTCGCCGGCCTGGGTGTAGGGCTCGTTCGGCACCTCCCAGCCTCCGTCGACGGTCGCGTCGGCGAACCCGAAGGGCTTCTCGCGGGTGGACATGCCGCGCAGGGGCATCTGGCTCGCCGTCTGGAACATCGGGGTCTCCGTGACGGGGTCGTAGTTGCGACCTGCTTCGAGCAGCAGGACCTTCACGCCGTTCATGGTGAGGGTGTAGGCGGACTGGCCGCCGCCGGCGCCGGAACCGACGACGATGACGTCGTAGTCCGGGCGCAGCTCCTTCTCGGTGATGATGGGCATGGGCGAGGGGCGGAGGCTCAGCGGACGCGCCAGCGCCAGTGCTCGTCGAAGAAGCCGGCGTCCGGGATGGCGCCAGGAGCCTGGGGCGAGACCGGGGTGTTCAGGTCGATCACCGCCCAGTCGGGCAGCTTCGGCACCTG
>Ga0214919_10007168_pt1 | contig 15122 bp, 11 predicted proteins | sample LL1503_MetaG_FD_177994 | JGI IMG/M metagenome (GOLD analysis project Ga0214919, IMG submission 177994) | Freshwater microbial communities from Lake Lanier, Atlanta, Georgia, United States - LL-1503 | ecosystem: Environmental > Aquatic > Freshwater > Lake | place: USA: Georgia | collected... | reverse complement strand
TGTGGCAGGGCTACAGGTGTTATCTCAGGGAACTGTCATTTTAACCACAGATAAACTAGTTGTCTTGGCAGGAATCAATTGATTTCTGGATTGCCATTTTTCAGGATCTGCGAACTCTGCGCATCGTTTCCGTCAAACATAGTCAATCCGAGCTCCGTCATGAGTGGCCGCCAAGACGATGTGCGTCGATACACCGGCCTGCTCAACAGTGGCGCAGGAGGCTGTGGTGGTCCCCTTGGCCATCGAACTGGCCGGCGCTGGAGGGCGCAAGCTAGATCTCCCGAGCGAGGTATGGCCCAGTCGCGCAGAATCGCCGCAACACCGTCTGCAAAAATCTGCGTGCCAAGCACGCTATCGTCATCACGGGTGTCTTCAGGCCAATGGTGGCTAATGCCACTGATCGACGGCACGAACCACATGGCGGCCGGCATGGCGCGCGCCAGGATCTGGGGTCGTGGCCGGCTGCGCTGGGCATACGCGCGTTTGTCGTGAAGGCGCGTGAAGTTCGGCGGCCGCTTCAAGCCCCACCTGAAAATCTGTCGCCGCGCCCACGCACTCCAACACCGTGATATCGACATCACGAAACTGGAAGGCAAGCTCGGCAGGGCCGGGAGTCACACTTGGCGCGCCGGGCTCGAACGTCACGCGCCCGACAGTCCAGACACTGCGTGGGCCAGCAGCCTAGGGGAAGCGGTGGTCGATCGCCACGATCAGCTCGGCCAGTGCCGACCCGGCGTCCTGACGCACTGCCAGCTGTGTTGTGCCCGCATGGTTCTGCTGACCATGTGCAATCGCCCGGTATTGCCAGCTTCCGACGATGCCGCTGACGATGCCAATGCGCTGACTGGCCTGCTCCAGTTAGTCACCTGTTCTACATGTGCCTCCAGGTAACCAGGGTAACGACGCCCCTGCTCTGGGGTGGCACGCGGTCGGGCGTAACCGGCTGCGCGCAAGGCCGTGCGTAGTGCAGTGCCATCGCTGCGGTGCGCCGAGCAGTCGATGTCAGCCTCGCTCAGTTCGCCTATGAACGATCGACTACCGAGAAAACTTCCTTGGTCGGCCCCTCGTCCGCCCAGGCTGCAACGTCTATAGCCAGCCCAACACAACTCGGGTCTTCGCGCATCACACGCGTGACTGCAAGACCCATTCAAACACCGAGCGCGTCGTCCAATCGCCCCGCCTCCGGTTGGAGTTTGATTTGCAATCCGAGCAGCAGCCGGGGGTCAGGTCCCCGCGAGCGGCCGATCACATTCCCGATGCCGTCGATCGCAGCATCGAGCACCGCCGTACCAAGTCGGCCAACCAGCCAGGCACGAGCCTTCTGGTCAGCCCCAGAACAGGTCGGTCGGTGCACACCGATCTTGAAGCGGCCAATGGCCGACAGTTTGTTCAGGTCAGCCAGCAAACGCTGAGAGTTGATACGAGGCATGGGCAAATCGGCGTTGGCGAATGCTTGTTACCGGGCCCAGGTTATGGCTGACCCGGTTCACCGATCGTCGTTGAGGTGGCAGGCCGCCATGCGGCCGGGCGCGATCTCACGCAGCGGCGGCGACTCGTTGCGACAGCGTGCGCTGACCTTCGGGCAACGTGTATGGAAACGGCAACCCTCAGGCGGATTAAGTGCCGAGGGAATCTCGCCGCTGATCATGGCGTATTCCTGCTGTCTAAGGTCCAGCCGGGGGACCTGCTCAAGCAAGGCCTGGGTGTATGGGTGGTTCGGTTGCGCGAATAATTCCCTGCAGGGGCCGGATTCAACAATGCGCCCAAGATACATCACCATCACCCGATCCGCTAGGTGGCGGATCACACCCAGATCGTGGCTGATGAAGACATAGGTCAGGCCGAGATCGGCACGAAGTTCCATGAACAGGTTGAGCATCTGCGCCTGAATCGATACATCCAGCGCGGACACGGGCTCGTCGCACACCAGCAGATCAGGTTCGACGGCCAGCGCCCGGGCGATGCCGATGCGTTGGCGCTGGCCGCCGGAAAATTGGTGCGGGAAACGAGTCCGCATGTTTGGGTCGAGGCCGACACGTCGCATGGTTGCATCGAGGCGCTCGTTGAACGACTCGGCTGGCCAAAGCCCATGCACCCGTGGGCCCTCCCCGATCAACTCGCTCACGCGCAGACGCGGGTTGAGCGATCCAAAGGGGTCCTGGAAAACCATCTGGCAGCGCAACTGATACTCGCGTTGGGCGCCCGCATCAAGGGTCGTTACATCTACGCCTCTGTAGCGTACCTGCCCGTCGCTCGGTTGTTGTATGCCCGCCAACATGCGTGCCAGCGTCGACTTGCCGCACCCTGATTCGCCAACCAGTCCAAGCACCTCGCCTGGCCAGACCTGCAGATCGACCTGGTCGACAGCACTCAAATTCTGCTCCGTGAGATTGACGCCAATTCGACGAAACATACGCTCGACCCAATCGAGCCGGGTGACAAAGTTCTTGACCACCTTGTCCATGGCAATCAGCGGTTCGGCAACCGCAGGTACGGCAGACGTGGAGTCCGACACTCGGAGTAGAGTGTCGACAGGCGCGGACACTTGACTACCCGAGTCATGCTCTGTCGAACCACGGTCGTTCGCCACACCTACTGGGTGCACACAACGCACGCTGCGTTGTGGCTCGATCTGCACCAGCTCAGGCGCAGTCTGGCAACTGGCATCGGCGCGCTGGCAGCGTGGCTGGAAGCTGCAACCCGCTGGCATTGCAAACGGCGAAGGCATCATGCCGGAAATCTGCTGTATCCGATGACCTGGTCGGTTGCGGCTCGGCAGCGACGCAATGAGGCCGCGCGTGTAGGGATGAGCCGGTCGGTCGAGAAGCGCGTCGACCGTTCCTTGTTCGACGATGGTGCCTGCGTACATCACGCAGATGCGGTCGGCCAAGCCGGCGACAACCGATAGGTCGTGCGTGATCCACAACACCGCCGTGCCGTGTTTTTGCCGCAGCACCCGTATCTGGGCCAGGATCTGCGCCTGGATCGTCACGTCGAGCGCGGTGGTGGGTTCGTCGGCAATCACCAGATCGGGCTCGTGCAACATGGCAATGGCAATCACCACGCGCTGCCGCATGCCGCCCGAGAGCTGGTGCGGAAACGCCGCTAGCCGCTCCTGCGGCGACGCGATTCCCACCATCTCCAGGGCTTCACAGGCACGTTTGCGCGCCACTGCCAGGCTGACCTGTCGATGGGCCAGCACGGTCTCGACCATCTGGGTGCCGATCGACAGCACTGGGTTGAGGGTCATCATCGGATCTTGGAAAATCATCGCGAGCCGCGCCCCGCGCAATGCACGCATGCGCTCCGACGAAACGTTGGCCAGGTCTTCGCCCTTGAACAGAATCTTGCCTGCAACGATATGACCGGGTGACGGCACCAGGCCCATGATCGAATAACCCGTGACCGACTTGCCCGAACCCGACTCGCCCACCAAGCCCAAGACTTCGCCACGCTCAATCGAAAAACTGACGCCGTCGACCGCCTTGAGCGCACCCATCGAGGTCGCGAAATGTGTGTGCAGGTCGTCCACCACCAACAGCGCGCTCATTGGGCCAGCCTCGGATTGAGGATGTCACGCATCTCATCGCCCACTAAATTGATTGCCAGCACGGCGATCAGCAGTGCCAGCCCGGGCAATACACTTATCCATGGGTATCCCGACATCAGGTAGTTGAAGCCATTGGCAACCAGCAAACCAAGGGAAGGCTCGGTCACCGGCAATCCCAAGCCCAGGAAGCTCAGGGTCGCCTCAAGGGATACTGCGCCCGCCACTTCCAGCGTCGCAATCACGATCAGCGACGGCGTGCAGTTGGGCAGGATATGGACCAGCAAGATGCGGGTGCCGCTGAACCCGAGCGACCGCGCCGACGCCACGTACTCCTTGCCCAGCTCCGCCAAGGCCGCGCTGCGGGCGATCCGGGCGTACAGGGCCCACTGCACAATAACAAGCGCTAGGATCACGTTGCCAATGCCCGACCCGATCAGCGCAAGTAGGATCAGCGCCACCAGGATGGTCGGGAAACTCACCTGCAAGTCGACCAGCCGCATGATCAACGCGTCGGTGCGCCCGCCCCGGTATGCCGCGATCAGCCCAAGGACGGTCCCCAGACTGAGTGCTATCAACACGCTGATGATGGCAACAACCATGCTTATGCGCAGGCCCATGATGATGGCGCTCAACAAGTCGCGGCCCTGATCGTCGGTGCCCAGCCAATATCGGACCAGAGGGCGTTCGATGCCCCCGGTCAGCTCGAGACGCAGGTTGACACTCTTCACCTCTGCAGGCAAGGTCAGCCGCAAACCTTGTAGGTCGGCGGCGCTCAGCGTCCAGATGTCTCCGAAACGCGGCCGCGCCCCGGCGGACAGCGAGGCCGCGCGGGGCAGACCGCTGATACGGGCGCTGACTATTGGGTCAAGTGGCCCCAAAATCTTGGGGGATACCACGAGCCGCCAGCTGCGCTGCCCGGCAGGGTCGCCTGCCACCGATTCGACACCGATATCAACCGCGCCGAAAGGTGCAAAGTCTTCCCGCTCGACGCGGCCCACGCGTAAGCCGGTGGCGGTGCTGCCGGACGTGTCGAGAGCCAACTGCAGCGCGATCTGCGACTGCTTGGACAACTTGATGTGGCCAGGTGGTCGCCGCGCGTCGGCCAGATCGATAGCATTCAGGTCATACGGGTTTTGCGGCACGATCCAGGGCGCGAAGATCGACATCAGGACGATCAACACCAGCACCATCAAGGCCGCGGTGGCCACCCGATTGGCTAAAAATCGCCGCGCAGCCTGCACCCAACGGGCAGGCTCGCGCCGGGCGAGAGCCGATGTGGTGGCGCTGATGGAGCCCATCTATTACCCACCCGATCCGCGCAGGCGGATACGCGGATCGATCACCGTGTAGAGAATATCGACCAACAGATTGATGGTGATGAAAATGAACACAACCACCATCAGATAGGCCACTGTCACCGGCCGATCTAGCCGGGTGATACTGTCAATGATCAATTTGCCCATGCCGGGCCAGGCGAAAATAGTTTCTGTGATCACTGAATACGCAATCAGCGAGCCAAGCTGCAGCCCGATCACCGTCACCAGCACGACCAGCGTGTTGCGCAAAATGTGCACATAGACGATACGCCGGCGTGGCAGTCCCTTGGCCCAGGCGAACCGGATGTAGTCCAGAAGTGCAATTTCGCACACGTTGGTGCGCACCAGTCTAATGATCAGAGTGCATTGGGACAGCGCCAGATTGAGAGCCGGCAAGAACACGTGACTCCATCCGTCCAGCGTCCACAGGCTGGAGGTAATGCCGAACACGGTAACCGCTTCAGCCCGTCCGCCAGCGGGCAGCACCTGCAGGCTGACCGCCAGCAGGAAGATCAACACCAGGGCTTGCCAGAAGCTGGGGATCGAGATACCGACAATCGACGTACCCATGAGTAGTCGGGCCATGGGGCGCTCCGGGTGCAGGCCGGCGTACAAGCCCAGCGGTATACCAACCGACAGCGCCATTACCATGGCCACAGCCACCAGTTCCAGTGTGGCGGGCATGCGCTGGAACACCAGGCCGAGGGCCGGTTCGCCATAGGCGAAAGACCAGCCCAGATCGCCTTGGCTGAGGTTGACCAGAAACGTCAGAAACTGGCGCCACAAGGGCTGATCCAACCCCAGTATTCGGCGCATGCGGTCAATGTCGGCCTGGTCGGCATCGGCGGAAACCAGCAACTGTGCAGGGTCGCCAATCATGTAGACGCCAATGAAGACCAGCGTCGCCATGACCAGCATCACAGCGATACTTTGCAGCGCACGCCGGATGATGTAGACACTCATGTCGCGTTACGACTCACCTTGAACTGTTGCCAAGGCGAACCGCTACTTGCGTTTGAAAGCGTCAGCAAAAGTGTTTTCGTCAGCAGCGGTTGTGATATTTAAACCCGCCCGTCCAGCCCAACAGGCGACTTGGGTGTGCGTTGGGATGATAGGCACATCCGCCATGGCAACCGCTGTCGCCTCCTGCAAAAGCTTGTCGTGTTCCGCTGGTGCCACGGTCGTCATGGCCTTCTGGAACGCGGTCTCGAACCGGTCGTTCTTCCAGCTGCCATAGTTGTTGACCGAATTAGCCAACAATGCTGGCGTGATGACGGAAGAGGTCTCGCCGGTGATCATAGCGAAGCCCACCATTGCAAACGTGAACTCCTTAGCGCGCGCCTTGTTGAAGTAGTTCGCGACCGGCTGCAGCTCGACGGTCACCTCGACGCCAACCCGTGCCAGCATCTGGGCCATGGCCTGCGCCTGCTGCGAGTCGTTGACATATCGGTCATTGGTTGCGTGAATCGTCATCTTGAAGCCGTTCGGATAACCCGCGTCCGCCATCAGGCGGCGCGCACGGGCAAGGTCGTATTCCGGGATTGCAATCGCCGGGTTGTAGCCGCCAAATCCCTCGGAGGTGAACTGGTTGGTGGCGATCGCCATGCCGTTCATCACCGTGCGCACCATCGCGGCGCGATCGATCGCCAAGCTCAAGGCCTGGCGCACGCGCAGATCACGCAGCGGATTGGCAATCGGTTTGCCGTCCTTGGCCGTGATGTGCAACGCCTGCTCACGCCCCACATCCATCGTCCAGTAGACCACGCGCGTAGAGGGTCCGCAGGCCATGCTCACCTTCGGGTTGCGCTCAAGGGAAGGGATGTCGGCCGGCGGAACCGAAGCGATCACATCCGCGTCCCCTGACAACAACGCGGCAACACGGGCTGGGCCACTGGTGACGACCCGGAAAACCACACGCTGCCAGTGCGGCTTGTCACCCCAATATGCAGGATTAGCCACAAAACTGACGCGATCGGCCGGAACATAACGCTCGAACTTGTACGGTCCAGTGCCAAACGCCTTGCTGCCATCGTTGAACTCGCGCGGGTTTGCCGCTGCACCGAGAGTCCGGCTGACGATGGGGATCCCAGCCAGAAAACGCGGCAATAATGGATAGGGGCCCTTGGTTGCGACATGCAGTGTGTAGTCATCGACAACACGCGACTTGTCGAGGTCCACCCCTACCAGCGCACGGCTGTAGGTCGATGGAGCCCCCGGCACATTCATGGCGCGTCGGTAACTGAAGAGTACGTCGTGCGCAGTGAACGGCGAACCATCATGGAACTTCACGCCCCGTCGCAGTTTGAACTCCCACATCGTTGGATCCGCCGTTGGTTGCCAGCGCTCCGAGAGTCCGGGTTTCACCTTCATGGTCTCGTCCAACATCACCAGCGTATCGTAGACATGCAGCGCCAACTCGTGATTGGAATTGAGCTGCTGAAACAACGGATCCATCGATGTCGGCGCAGTGGCGACGGCGATTGTCAGCGTCTGTGCACCGGCCGGGGCGCCTAAAAACAAAAATGCGGCCAGCGCCGGTGAAAGCAATCTGGCGAATCGGTGCTCGGTGCTGGTGTTTGACATGGACGCCTCTAGTTTTGAGATCAGACAGTATGTTGATAAGAAATGCAGGACTGGGTTTCAGTGCAGCGCACTCAGGCCGTCGAACGACATGCGCACGACTTCCCGCCCGCGTTCCCAGACCGCCTTTTTCCAGGCGGACTCTTCTGGATAGAAGACGTCACGCAGGTCCTTTTTGATCTGAAGGCCGAGCGGACTGGCTGGGTTACCGTGCTGCTGCAACCAGGTGTCTGCGTCCACGGCGCGACGCACCGCCGACCGCTCACGGGTACCGTACTCGACGCCTACACCCGCGTAAAGCAGGCCCTCGACCGCCGGACGAAAGCCGGCCAATATGCTGCCTTTGGACCCGGAGTAAGCCGTGGTGGCGGTCGTGGTGCTGTGCACCTCATCGCCAAAACATGTCTTCAGCATCTTGAAAACTGGATCATCCAGTTTGGCCGGTGTCATCAGCTCTCCGTAACCATAGGGGCCGAGTCCGGTATGCACGTCGACCAAAATCGCCCGGCGCGCTCTGCCAAGCTCGGCTTTGCAGACTGCATGCAGCACCCGATTCGACCAGGTGGCGAAACGGCCGCCGTAGTGCACATTGTTCGGGTGGTGGTACTGGCCCTTGCCGATGGCCTTGCGAACCGCGACCTCGCCAACTTCGATCGCGATGGCTTCTCTTGCCGCCAGACAGCGCGCGATGGACTCCTCGTCCCATTGCGCCGGAATGATGTGATCGGCCAGCCGCTCGAACAGATCGTTTTCAGGGTAGTGCCCGCCTTCGTGGTCGACAAAATTTCGATTCAGATCGACATTGTCTTCATTGACGCGACGCGTCCAAGCGAAACCATGTGGATTGATGGCATGGATAAGCACAGCTGCCTGACCTGGAGCCAGGTTTCCAGGCATTGTTTCCAGGAGCCCGATCTGTATGCCGGAGCCGGCGTAGCCCTCGGCGCCATGCGTCGCAGATACGACCACCACGACGTCCGGCGCATCGTCGGGTCCGATACGTGCCACGTCGGTGGCCAGCACCTCGCCACTGGGCCCCTTCAGGGCGTGCATGTGGTGGCTGACAGAGGCCTTCGCCTGCAGGCAGGCATGCAGAAAGTTCGCGCGCGCATCGCTGTAGCTCACCGAGAAGAGCCTGTCCATATCACCACCTTGCTTCATGCGTCCCAAATCGCCAAATTGCCACTGGTTTCCGTCATCGCACCAAGAGCGCCGCGAGTCTGGCATGCCCAATCGCAACTTTACTGTAACGAATCTTAGTGCACTACCGTTAAATTTGTCAATTCGGCTTCTGGCATTCGGCTTCGGGCAGGGATCAATTGACCCGAAGTAGCCGGATGCAGGAGGGAAGCCCGATCTTGGCGCACCAGCCGCTCATAGCCGGGGGTAGGACGGCATCGCAAAATCTGCCTGTGCCAACTGGTCCAGCACGCCCAGGGAACTGTGTGGTTCAGGTTCGTCAATGGCGGGCGCTCGTTTTGCCACGGGGTATGGCCACTGAATTCGATGACCACCCGTTTCATCGCCGGGACTGTGGGTATCATGGTGGAGGGCCTTTACAGGGTTGGTTGCGTTTCGACGTCACGGAAGCAGTGCATCTTGGAGAATCATGTCGGCTGCCTTCTCTGCAATCATGATGGTCGGGAGGTTGGTGTTGCCCGATACCAGCGTCGGCATGACCGACGCATCGACTACCCGCAAGTGTGTTACGCCGTGCACACGCAGTCGCGGGTCGACTACGGAGGTGGCATCATTGCCGATGCGACAGGTGCCAACCGGGTGATAGCCAGAACTGCCGTGCTCCCGCGCGGCCGCCAACAGCGCAGCGTCGTCCACAGCGTTGGCTCCTGGTTGCAATTCCTCTGCCACGTAGGATGCAAGCCCCGGGGCAGCGGCAATAGCCCGTGTCAAGCGGGCGCCGGCGATCATCATTTGCTGGTCGTGCTGGGTACTCAGGTAGTGTGGTTGCATCGCAGGGGCCGCCATCGGGTCGGCCGAGCGGATGCGCACGAAGCCGCGGCTGGTCGGTCGCATCGGGTAATACAACAGTGTGAAGCCGGGGAATGGGTGCACCTGCGCGCCACGGGCGGGGGCGCTCACCATGGACAATGTGACTTGGGTGTCTGCACTGTACGACTCCGGTGACGCCTTCGCCGTCAGGCCCGCCAGAAACGCGCCGCTGGCAAGTGGGCCGCGCCGTCGCGCCACATAGTCCAGAGCGCTCAGCGCCCGCGCCCAAGGCGTGTTCAGCCGGTCATTGCCCGTCACCTTGCGGGTGCAGCGGTACAAGAACCGCATACACAGATGGTCCTGAAGGTTTTCGCCCACACCTGGCAGCGCATGTCGCAGCGGGATGCCGTGCTGTTGCAGCAGCCACGCTGGGCCAATGCCCGACAACTGCAGCAACTGGGGTGTTTGCAGCGCGCCGGCACACAACAGGACTTCGCGCTGCGCTCGCACGGTGTGTTCTTGGCCACGGATACGGTAGGTCAGTCCGTTCGCCCGCAGGCCGTCGAAGTTGACCGCGCAGACGTGGGCGCCAGTGATCACCCGCAGGTTCGGCCGGGAACGCACCGGGCGCAGGTAGGCGACCGCCGCAGAGCAGCGCCTGCCGTTTCTAACCGTGAGTTGCAGCGCGCCCGCACCTTCGGCGCTGGCACCATTGAGATCGTCGTTGCGGGCTATTCCACATTCGCCCGCAGCCTGAATAAAGGCGTCAACCAGTTCATGGTGCCCGGCAATGTTGCTGACCGACAGCGGCCCATCGCCGCCATGCCAGGCACTCGGACCAGCGGGATGGCTTTCGGATCGGATGAAATACGATAAGGTTTCCCTTGCGCTCCAGCCAGTGGCACCCATGGCGGCCCACTGGTCGTAGTCCTGTGCCTGGCCACGAATCGCGATCATGCCGTTGATAGAACTCGAGCCGCCCAGCACGCGTCCTCGCGGCCAGTACAGCTGGCGCCCGTCCATGTGCGCCTGAGGTTCGGTCTCAAAGCGCCAGTTCAGCACCGGGTGGTTGTTAGTCTTGGCGTAACCGATGGGCAGGTGAATCCATGGAGAGGTGTCGCACGGGCCGGCCTCCAACAGCAGGACTTGGTAGCGACCCCCTTCGCTGAGGCGGTTCGCCAGCACGCAACCCGCTGACCCGGCCCCGGCAATCACATAGTCAAAAGCGGTCACGGCCGACCAAATCTGTCCAGGCAGAACCGACCCGGACCTCAGAGTTCAAGCCGGCTCCAGATAGCTGTGGAACAAGCCGACGTGGACAAACGCCGGATCTGCCGCATCAGGCCACAGATCCATGGCATTGAAACGGACGTCGTAGGTGACCTCTTTGTCGGCCGCCACGCCATGGCCGTGGGCGTCAGGGTAGGGGTAGGCCGGGGATTGCCCGACGATCAGGCCGGTCTTGCCGCGCACGTAGGCCGGCATGCGCACATGGCCCGCTACCAGCGACGCGCTGACGCGGACGCTGTCGCCGACTGCAAATGCCACCCGGTTGATTGAGTTGCCACGCCCCGGCGCGCTTGGCAGTGCCAGCGGAAAGCGGCCTCCGGCATGCCGCTCCAGTTCTGCCACGGGTAACAGGTTTTTCTCGACGCACAGCGTCGCCAGGCTGGTGAGTGTGCGTTCGTAATAACTGGCCGACAGGTAGTGGCGGGGCTCCATGCGCTCGATCGCATGGCGGTACTCGTCCATGTTGAAGATGCCATGTTTGACCGCGAGCGAATACATGGCGTTGACGCGCTGCTCCCACGGTGCGTGAAATATTGGAGCGTTGGTGGTGTACCGCACCGGGCCAAAACCCTGTTTGCCGCCGAGATCGTGCATGCCGTCCATGGTGTTTTCGTGGTCCTGTAGGGTTGAGGGGATAAGGCTGCCGTCAAAGCCCGGACACGCCGATCATGGCGTCCCGCGTCACGATGCTGGCAAGCCGTTCCTGCGTCCAACCCTCGGTCTCAGGCGGGCGCAGCGGGACCACGATGTAGCGCGTGTCGGTCGTGGTGTCCCAAACCCGGATCTCGGTCGACGCCGGCAAATCCAGGCCCATGTCTTTCAACACGCTGCGGGACTGACGCACGATTCGGGCTCGGTACTCCAGGTCTTTGTACCAGTCGGGCGGCAATCCGATCACGGTGAATGCAGTGCAGGAGCACAGCGTGCAGCAGATGACGTTGTGGACCTGTGCTGTGTTCTCCAGCGCTACCAGGTGCTGGTGGTGTGCCGGCATCGGGATGCCAAGCTCCATCACGGCTGCTCGCCCGTCGGACAGCAGGCGCTGGCGAAACGCCGGATCAGCCCACGCCCTGGCAACCACTCGGGCGCCGTTGCTGGGGTCCCAGTGGTCTTGAATGAGCTCCCTTTGGTTGGCGATGAACTCTGCCGGATGCAGCCCGCGCGCATCGAGCGATGCTTCAATCGCCGAGACGCGCCGCTCTATCGATGCCACTGTTGCGGGGATGGGTCCGTGTTCGGCCATGGGTGGATTTCCTTTCAGGTTGTCCCTGTTCAATACCCTCGACGCACGTCATCGGGTAACTTATACTCATTTTGCCGCATTTGCATGCGGTGCAAGCAAAGTTCCCCCTGTTCGCCTCAGCCGGAGATGGCGCGGCATGCAGCGCGAGTCGATTTCAACATAACGAGGAGTAGCGTGACCGAACCTCTGCACTACCACCCTGAGAGCCGCGCGCTGCAACAACAGTTCGACTCCATCCGCCTGGCAGACCGGGTCGCTGAGGTGCACGTGCGGCAGCTGCTCACCGACGCGGACCGCGAATTCATTGGTCGGCAACGCATGGTGTTCATGGCTACCGCCGACACCCAGGGGCAGCCCGAGTGCTCTTACAAGGGCGGCGATCCCGGCTTCGTTCAGGTGTTGGACCAAAACACGCTGGTTTTGCCGAGTTACAACGGCAACGGCATGTTTTTGAGCACTGGCAACTTGCGCGCGAATCCGCAGGTCGGTTTGCTGTTCATCGACTTCGAGCAGCCGCAGCGTTTGCGGTTGAATGGAACGGCGACAGTGCTGGCAGATGACCCTCTTTTGCTGCGGTACCCTGGTGCAGAGTTGTTGCTGCGGATTGCCGTCCGGCATGTTTTCGGCAATTGCCCACGTTATGTACCGACGATGCGCTTTGTCGCGGAATCGGCACACACTCCCCGTGCCGGGACGGTACCGCCGATCCCACAATGGAAGACCAGGCCGATCTGGCACGAGGTGTTGCCGGCGGACGACCCGGCTCGCCAGGTCAACACCGACCGCGGTTTGGCCTGATGGCATGGTATGCTTATTCACAAGTTGCCTGTAGATGACTATTGTTTCGCGTCAAGAAACTTGGTGGACTGAATCAGGTGCTGTCACGAGGATCATTGCATGATTTCACCCCGGTTCCTGTCGCCAGCGGTTCGCACCCTGAGTGCATTTGGCGGTGTTCCGACGTCTGTATCGCTGGCCCGGGACGGCTCCGCGTACCACCCGGTACTGCTGCATTTGAACGAGTGTCCGTACCCGCCATCGCCGCTGGTGATCGAAGCAGTCAGCCGTGCCGTGGCATCGGTCAACCGCTATGGCGATCCGCGTCCTGGGTCACTGGCCGCCTTGATTGCTTCGCGCAACGGCGTTCCACCGCCCCAGGTAGTTATCGGTAACGGGTCCGACGAGATTCTCGGACTGGTGCCCCAGATGGCTTTGGGGCCCGGAGACAACGCGGTCATGCCGACACCCTCGTTCCCGCGTTACCGGCTCGGCACACGCGCCATGGGAGCCGAGGCGCGGATGGTGCTCAACCTGGACGACGGCCGCAACGATGTGGCTGGTTTGCTGGCAGCCATAGATGCCAATACCAAGGTCGTGTTCGCCTGTACGCCAAACAACCCGAGTGGTGCACCCTTGCCGCAGGACGAGATCAGAGCCCTGGTGCAGGGTGTGCCGGAGGATGTTTTGCTGGTGGTGGACGAAGCCTATTACGAGTTCGATGCGGCGCAAGGTGGCATTGGTGCACTGCCCGAGTTGCGCCGCAGACGCGGCCCGTGGTTGTCGACCCGTACCCTGTCCAAGGCTTACTCGATCGCTGGTCTGCGCATCGGGTACGGGCTGGCCGGGTCGCCGGAGGTGGCCGATGGCCTGGTACGGGTGAAACTCAATTTCAACCTGAGTTGTCTGGCAGTGGTGGCTGCCGAAGCGGCATTGTCTGACGAGGCTTATGCCCAGGGCTGTATCGCCAAAGCGCTGGCGGAGCGGGGGCGGGTAAGCGGACTTATCGAAAAAATGGGCTACCGCACACTTCCTTCGCGGGCCAACTTCGTGTCATTTGATTACGGGCCCAACGCCGCGTCGGTGATTGCGCACCTGGCGGCACAGGGCATCTTCCTGCGTGAATGGCGAGACCCGGGTTATGCGACCTTTATCAGAATGACCATCGGTTTGCCCCAGGAAAACGACCGGGCGTTGGCGGCGGTGGCCACGGCGGCATAGCCCCACTGGACAATCGACAGCGCGTGCCATCGGAATCAACGTGCAGCGCTACTCATTCTTTTCTCTGGCCCGCAATGCGCTCAGTTACCACGAGAACTGGCAGCGTGCGTGGCGATCAGTGCCGCTGCAAGCGTCTTATGACATCGTCATTGTCGGCGCCGGAGGTCACGGCTTGTCCACCGCCTACCACTTGGCCAAGGAGCACGGTGTTACCAGCGTGGCGGTGATAGAGAAAGGCTGGTTGGGCGGCGGCAACACCGCACGCAATACCCACACCATACGGGCCAACCACCTGCGCGACGCCAGCATCAAGTTCCACGACAAGTCGGTCAAGCTGTACGAGGACATGACGCGCGAGCTGAACTACAACATTCTGTTTAGCCAGCGCAGCATGGTTGACCTGGTTCAAAGCTCATCAAAATTGCGCGATCTGCGCCGCCGCTCCATGGCGATGGACCTGCATGGCCCGACCTACAACATGGTTGACATGCAGGAGGTGCACCGGCTGGTGCCCGCTATGGGCGATTTGAATAACGTGCGCCTGCCACCGCTGGCAGGTGTTGTGCATCCGCAAGCCGCCATGGCGCGCCACGACGCCATCGCCTGGTCGTATGCGCGCTCGGCCGACGCACGGGGGGTCGAGATCCACCAGCAGACCGAGCTCACCGGTTTTCTGCGCGACGCCGCCGGACGGGTCACCGGGGTCAGGACCAACCGGGGCGATATCCGCGCCGGCAAGGTGGCGCTCGCGACGTCGGGCAACACCAGCCATGTGGCGGCTATGGCTGGGCTGCGGCTGCCCCTGGTGACGCGCAACCTGCAGGCTTTCGTGTCAATGCCGATCAAGCCGGTGGTCGATGTGATCGTCAATTGCCCAGACACCGGTGTCTACCTGATGCAGTCCGACAAGGGCGAGTTGGTGATCGGAGGCGCCACCGATCCGATCCCGTCCTACCGTCAGGGCGGCAACTTCCATGTCTTCGAGGAGGTGGTGGCGGCGATGCTGGAGCTGTTTCCCCGTTTCAAGGGCCTGAAGATGCTGCGCCAGTGGGGTGGCGCCATCGAGTTCGCGCATGATGCCAGCCCCATCATTTCGGCCACCCCGGTGGGTGGCTTGTATGTGAGCACTGGATGGTGGGGCGGCTTCAAGGCGATTCCGGTCGGTGGCCTGACCTACGCGCACCTGCTGGCTACG
>Ga0214919_10007166_pt1 | contig 15124 bp, 13 predicted proteins | sample LL1503_MetaG_FD_177994 | JGI IMG/M metagenome (GOLD analysis project Ga0214919, IMG submission 177994) | Freshwater microbial communities from Lake Lanier, Atlanta, Georgia, United States - LL-1503 | ecosystem: Environmental > Aquatic > Freshwater > Lake | place: USA: Georgia | collected... | reverse complement strand
CTTGGCCTTGCCAAGCTGCTCGGCGGGGAAATGCTGGAACACCACCTGGCCGTTGGTGGCCTTGGTGACGAGTTCGCTGAAGGGCTTGCCCACCAGTTCATGGATGACATGGCCGCTAGGCAGGCTGTCCGCGAGGCGCAGGGTGATCTTTTCCTGGGCCTGCGCAGCGCCGCTGCAGAGGGCGAGCGCGGCGGCAGCGATCAGGGGTTGGGTGCGGTGAAAGCGCATGGCTGTGTCTCCTGGTAGGGGTTCAATAGCCCATCCGCATCGGGAGCCACAGGATGATCTGTGGCCAGGCGACAAGGACGGCGATGGCGATGAGGTGGGCGATGAAGTGCGGGAAGATCCCGTGGAACACCTCGCTCACGGGGCGCCCCGAGTAGCGGGCGACGACGAAGCAGTTGAGCCCGACCGGCGGTGTGATCATGCCGACCTCGGCGGTGACGATCTTGATGACCCCGAACCAGAGCGGGTCGTAGCCGAGCACCTTGATGAGGGGCAGCACGATCGGGATGGTCAGCACGAGGATCGCGATCTGGTCCATGAACGAGCCGAGCACGATGTAGCCCGCGAGGATCAGCGTGAGGATCACCCAGCGCGGCACGTCGAGGCTGCCGACAAAGGCCACCAGGTTCTGGGTCACATGCGTCAGCGTGAAGAAGTACCCGAAGATCGAGGCGCCGAGCAGGATCATCGCAATCATGCAGGTGCCGTGCGCCGACCGGATCAAGGCGCCGCGCAGCGCCGAAAGCGTGATCCGGCCTTTCCATGCGGCGAGGCAGAAAGCACCGAAAGCGCCGAGCGCAGAGGCCTCGGTGGGCGTGGCGACGCCCGAGTAGATCACCCCGGTCACGAGGCCGAAGAGCAGCAGCATCGGGCCCACGACCTTGAGCATGCGCAGCTTTTCGCGGAATGAGACCGCGGGCCCGGAGGGGGCACGCGAAGGATCCTGCCAGGCGAGGAACCAGACCGTGGCCATGATGGTGAAGGTGACCAGGACGCCGGGGATCACACCGCCGATCAGCAGCGCGCCGATGTTCACTTCGGCCAGAAGCCCGTAGATCACCAGCGCGACCGAAGGCGGGATCAGCATGGCGAGCGTGCCCGAGATCGCCACGACGCCGGCGGCCATGCGCGGCTCGTACCCCTGTTTCAGCATCGCGGGGAGGCTGGTCGCCGACAGCGTGGCGGCCGAGGCGGTGCTCGTGCCGCAGATTGCACCGAACCCGGCGCCAGCCAGTGCCGTCGCCATGCCGAGGCCGCCGCGAATGCGTCCTACCCAAGCGGCGGTCGCCTTGAAGAGGTCGTCGGCGATCCCGCTGACGAGCACGAACTCCGCCATCAGCAGGAACATCGGGATGGTAATCAGTTCGTAGGAGGTGACAGCCGAAAGCGGCGCGGTCTGCAGGATGCCGGTGAGGATCGGCATGCCGCCGATCATGAAGAGCCCGACCACGCCGGACCCGGCCATCGCAAAACCCACCGGCGTGCCGATGGCGAGGAGGGCGAACAGAACGACCATGGCCACGGTGAGGATCATTCGAAGGTCTCCGCGTCCGGGGCATGGGCGGCGGGCAGGGCTATATAGTCGCGGCCCGTGGCCAGCGAAGCGACATGCGCCACCAATTGCAGACCGAGGCGCAGCGCGATGAGTCCCGCGCCCAGCGGCACCAGCCCGATCGAGGGCCACATCGGCCAGGCGATGGCGCCCGCCATCACGTCCCGGGCGGTGAAACTGTCGAACGCGCGCTGCCACCCGAGCCAGGTGATCAGCGAAAACACGACAATTCCCACGATGCACGTCACGATTTCGGAAACGCGGACCAGGGCCGGCGGAAATTTCTGCTGGAGGATGTCGACGCTGACATGCGCACGCTTGGCGTGTGCATCGGACAGCACTAGGAAGAAGACCCCGGCCATCAGGTACAGCGCGATCAGGTCGTAGGCCCAGCCGAAGGGCTTGTTGAAGACATAGCGCATGACGACGTCGGCAAAGACGATCACCATGATCACGAACATGAACGCTGCGGCAATCGTCGAAGCGACTTTTTCGACGGCGCCGAGCGCCTTCAACAGCCTGTCGAGCACCCTGTCTTCCTCCCGTACGGTGGGTTGCGCGGCCCTCGGCGGAGCCTTGCGGCAGTATAGCGGTGGCCGCTGGGACGGCGGCTTATACTGGTGGCCCCGTTTTGCGGAGCCGAACCCAGCCATGATTGCCGTGATCTTCGAATTCACGCCGGCCGAAGGGCGCATGCCGGACTACTTCGACCTCGTCGCCCAACTGAAGCCGGAACTGGACAAGGCTGACGGGTTCATTTCCCTCGAGCGGTTCGAGAGCATCACCACCCCGGGCAAGTACGTATCGCTGCAGTTCTGGCGCGACGAGGCGTCCGTCCAGAAATGGCGTAACGTCCAGCTCCACCGGCAGGCGCAGGCGCAAGGCCGGGGCGGGATCATTGCCGACTACCGGTTGCGCATTGCAGCAGTGAACCGCGATTACACTAAGTCCGATCGCACACAGGCGCCCGCAGACAGCGTCGCAGTGCACGGCTGATTTCAGAGGAGGAGGCGGAATGCGAAAGATGATTGCAGGAAGGCTCGTTGCATTGGCATGCGCAGCTGCAGGCGTCGCGGTGGGCGGTATCCCGGCCGGGGCGCAGGCGGCCTGGCCGGACCAGCCGATCAACATGATCATCGCCTACGCTCCAGGCGGCGGCACCGATATTGCCGCACGGGTGATGATCCCGTTCATCGAGAAATACCTCGGCGACAACGCCAAGATCAACGTGATCAACCGGCCCGGGGCGAGCGGGGATATCGGCTTCTCCGCGATCGCTGCTGCGGTGCCTGACGGCTACACCATCGGCTTTATCAATACGCCGCCGGTCCTCGCCACGCCGATCGAAAGGAAGACGGGCTACACGTGGCAATCGTACGATCTCCTGGGTAACGTCGTGGACGACCCTGGAACGTTCTGCCTTCACGCGGATAGCCCGCACAAGACCCTCGCCGGCCTGGCGGCCTTCGCCAAGGCGAACCCGGGCATGGTTACGGTGGGCAGTACCGGCGTGGGCTCGGATGACCACCTCGCAATGCTGAAATTTCAGAAAAGCGCCGGCGTGAAGATGAACCACATCCCTTTCAAAGGGTCGTCCGAAACCCGCAATGCCCTGGTCGGCAAGCAGATCGCTGTCGCGGCGATCAACGTAGGCGAGGCACTTCAGTACTTGAAGGGCGGGGCGCCGATCCGCTGCCTTGGGCAGATGACGATGACCCGGTCGAGCATGGCGCCCGACTGGCCGACTTTCAAGGAGCAGGGGTACGACTTCGAGATGGCCTCGCTGCGCGGGATCGCCGCGCCCAAGGGCCTGCCGCCGGCCATTCGCGAGCGGCTGGTCGGGGCGATCGAGCGTGCGGCGGCGGATCCTGCGCTGCGCGAGGCAGCGGAAAAGGTCTTTGCCCCGTTGCGTTACCTCGGCCCCTCGGCCTATGCCGAGGAATTGCGCACTGCCGAGGCGATTTTCCGGCAGATGTGGGCCGAAACGCCGTGGATCGATAAATAGGGGAACCGATATGCATGATCTGGTGATTCGAGGCGGGACCCTCGTTGACGGAACGGGGGCGCCGTCGTTCAGCGGCGACCTGGGTATTTCGGACGGCCGCGTGGCGGAAGTGGGCAAGGTTGGCGCGGGCCGGCGCGAGATCGATGCGGCCGGGCTGCTGGTGGCACCGGGCTGGGTAGACATCCACACGCACTACGACGGGCAGGCCACGTGGGATCCGTACATGACGCCTTCCTCGTGGCACGGCGTCACTACGGCGATCATGGGCAACTGCGGCGTGGGCTTTGCACCCGCCCGCACGAGCCAGCGCCAGTGGATGATCGAACTGATGGAAGGCGTTGAGGACATTCCAGAGGCTGTGCTGTCCGAGGGCGTGCAGTGGGACTGGGAAAGCTTCCCGCAGTACCTCGATGCACTGGCGAAAATGCCGCGCGCCATGGATCTTGGGGCGCAGATCCCGCACGGCGCGCTGCGCGTGTTCGTGATGGGAGAGCGTGGTGCCGGGCGCGAAGTGGCGACAGACGCCGATGTCGCGCAAATGGCTGCGCTGGCGAAGGAGGCGGTGGCGGCAGGGGCATTCGGGTTTACGTCTTCTCGCACCATAGTGCACCGCACGAGCAAGGGGCAGGCGGTGCCGAGCCTCGGTGCCGCTTCCAGAGAGCTGCAGGCCATCGGCCGCGCGGTCGGCGAGACAGGCAAGGGCGTGGTGCAGCTGATCTCGGATTTCGACGAACTCGATAGTGAATTTGAATTGCTTCGCGACGTCGCCGTTTCCAGCGGCCGGCCGCTGTCGTTCACATTGCTGCAGCACGATTTCGCGCCGGAGCGCTGGCGCGAAGTGATGCGCCGGGTGTCCGCGGCGCGGGCTGCCGGCCTCGACATCAAGGCGCAGGTAGCCTGCCGGGCCATCGGCATGGTGCATGGGCTGGAGTGCTCCATGCACCCGTTCTTCCTGTGCCCGTCCTACGTCGAGATCGCCAAGCTGCCGATCGCCGAGCGGGTGCGGCGCATGCGCGATCCGGCATTGCGGGCGAAGATCCTCGCCGAGTGGAAGATCCCGCCCGGTAATCGGCGCCTCGACAGCATCACGCAGCACCTGCACAAGTACTTTCCCATCGGCGCGGATTCGGAATACGAGCCGCGTGCCGAGGACAGCATTGCAGGGAGGGCGAAAGCCGCCGGGCAGCTGCCGGAGGCAGTGGCCTACGATCTCCTGCTGGAAGAGGAGGGGATGCGCAAGTTCTACTTCCCGCTGTACAACTACCTTTCTTCGGACCTGAGCATCGTGCAGGAGATGATGAGCCACCCTGCGACGCTGCTCGGGCTGGGGGATGCGGGGGCGCACTGCGGCTACATCTGCGACGCGAGTTACCCCACCTACCTCATCAAGCACTGGGCGCGCGACCGCACGCGCGGGCCGAAGTTCGGCCTGGAGTGGCTGGTCGAAGCCCAGACCCGGCGCAATGCAAGGGCGATGGGCCTGAAGGATCGCGGTACGCTCGAGCCGGGCATGAAGGCCGACCTCAACCTGATCGACTTCCAGAAGTTGGGCCTCTCCGCGCCGACCATGACCTACGACCTGCCTGCCGGCGGTCGCAGGCTGGTGCAGCATGCCTCAGGCTACGAGGCGACGATCGTGTCGGGCGAGGTGGTCACTGAGCGCGGGAAGGCGACCGGGGCGCTGCCGGGGCGATTGGTCCGGGCTTAACCTGCGGAAGGCCGGGCCTCGGGCCGGTCTACTCAGGCTTTGCGCCCGAGGCCTTCACCACCACCGCAAACTTTGCAATGTCGGCGGCAAGAGCCTTTGCAAACGCGTCCGGTGTGGTTCCAAGCGTTGTGGCACCGAGGTCCTCGAGTCGCTTGCGAACCCCCGGTTCCTGCAGCGAAGCATTGATCACCTGGTTCAACCTGGCGACAACCTCGTGCGGTGTTGCCGCCGCCACGAACACTCCGTACCAAGGATCCACTTGCAAACGCGGATACCCGGCCTCCGACACGGTCGGCACACCCGGCAATTGCGCTGAGCGCTGTGCGGTCGTCACCGCGAGCGGGCGCAGCATCCCGGACTTCACGTGATTGGTGGCCGCAGGCATGTTCACGAAAGAGAAATGGATCCGACCACCGATGAGGTCAAGGACGTTCGGACCGTCGCCCCGGTAGGCAATGTGGTTTGCGTCCAGGTGGCCCTCGAGCTTCAGCATTTCCCCGGTGAGGTGGCCGCTTGAACCGACGCCCGCTGAACCGAAGCTCATTGGGCGCTTCTTTTCCACCAGGTCGCGCATTGCTTTGACGTCGGACGCAGAAGGGACGACCAGCAGCAGGGGAACGGAGGCCACCATGCTGACGGCTTGGAAATCCTTCACCGGGTCATAAGCCAGGCTCGGGTACAGGCTGGGGTTGATCGCGTGGGAGCCATTGGTCGCCAGCAGCAGGGTCAAGCCATCGGCCGGCGCCCGCGCGACTGCTGCTGAACCTACGCCACCACCGGCGCCAGGCTGATTGACGACAACGACTTGCTGGCCCAGTTTTGCGGCCATGGGATCAGCCAGGGTGCGCGCGATGATGTCCGTCGAGCCTCCGGCGGCGTACGGGACGAGAAATTTGAGCGGTCCCGACGGGAACGCCTGAGCACGCAGCTCGGGTCCGGCCGACATCAGGGTCAATGCAAGGATGAGCTGTGCTGCCTGAGCACATTTGTCCACGAACGGCTTCATGATCGCTCCAGAGTTTCGCAAATTCGGCGCCTGCATGATTGCGCTTTAGAGTTCTGTTTGCAACACTGTATTCACACTGCCTGTGTACTCAAGGACTCCCTCATGCCAGCCACCGATCTCTATCACGCCTATGGATGGAAAGCCCGGATCGGGCTGATCGTACCCTCAACCAACACGGTGAATGAGCCGGAGTTCTGGCGGCTCGCGCCGCCCGGGGTGACCATCCACACCAGCCGCGTGCTGCTGCTCGGTCAGACTACGGCGGAGTCGTATATCAAGATGGGCGAGGCCCTCGATCGCGCCGCTGAAGAGCTTGCCACTGCCGAGGTGGATATCATCGCGTACGGATGCACGTCCGGGTCGATCATCTGCCCGCTGCCGCAGGTCCTCAAGCAGATGAGCGACAAAACAGGCACGCCGGCCATCGCCGCGGCCGGTTCGGTGGTCGCCGCTCTCCGTGCATTCGGAATCAAACGGCTGGCGCTGGGCACCCCGTACGTTGATTTCGTCAACCAAGCCGAGAAGAAGTTTCTGGAGGACTACGGCTTCGAGGTCACGTCGATGTACGGAATGGAACTCGGCAAGGACCAGCCTGAACGACGTTCGATCAACCGCGTGCCCCCAGAGGCACTTTTCCAGCTCGCCCGGCGAATCGACAGGCCGGAAGCGCAGGCGATCTTCATTTCGTGCACAGCGCTTTCGTCTCTGGATGTGGTGGCTGAAATCGAGCGCGAATTCAACAAGCCCGTGATTGTGAGCAACCTCGCGTGCTTCTGGTCGTGTTTGCGCATGCTCGGGCTGCGCACGCCCATTCATGGCTATGGGCGACTTCTTGAAGAAAAGCTCGAGCCGATCACTGCGAGGTCGTTTGACATGATCGTCTAGGACACTTCGAGAGCAGCGAAAGTTTGAAACCCGGGACAGACCCGGGTCTGTCCCGGGTTTTGGTTAAAGCGCCTGTGGTGAGCGGATCAGCGATGCGCGCGCCGCTCCCATACTTCAGGGTTGACGAAGTTGATCGGCTTTTCGCCCTTGAGGATGCGCACGGTCTCCTGCGCCGCGATCTCGCTCATGCGTTCGACGGCTTCGACCGTAAGGCCGGCCTGGTGCGGGGTCAGGATGACGTTGTCCAGCTGCATCAGCGGGTGGCTCATCTCTAGAGGCTGCTTGTCGAAGACGTCGAGCGCCGCACCGCGGATCGAGCGGGCCTGAAGGGCTGCAGTAATGGCAGCCTCGTCCACGACCGGGCCGCGCGACACGTTTACGAGGACCGCGTTCTTTTTCATGCTCGCAATGCGCGCCTTGCTGGCGAGGCCCTTGGTCTCGGCCGTCAGCGGGCAGGCGAGGACGATGAAGTCGCTCTCGGCGAACAGCTGGTCTAGCGAGGCCGCCGCGACTTCCTTGGGAAGGTTGGCGGTGTTGCGCTGGAAGCCGATGGCTTTCATCCCGAAACCGTAGTGGCAGATCTTCATCACGATCTTGCCGATCGCACCAACGCCGACGATGCCCACCGTCTTGCCCGAAAGCTCGATGCTGCTGTCCGAGATTTCGCGCGCCGTGTTCCAGCCCTTGGTGCGCACGAGTGAATCCATGCGATGCGTGCCGCGCGCGAACATAAGCATGGTGGTCACCACGTGCTCGGCCACCGTCTGCGCGTTGACGCCGGGAACGTTGGCCACCGGGATGCCGAGTTTCGTCGCCGATTCCATCGGGATCAGGTCCACGCCGGCGCCGTGGCGTACGACGCCTTTGACCCGGTTGGGGCGCTCGAAAAGGTCGTCCGGAAGCTTGGCGCGCACCACCAGCACGTCGCAGTCGCCGATGAGGCTGCGCATGGTGTCAAAGCCTGGATCGGGCGCGATCACGAGTTCGGCCACTTCGCGGATGATGTTTTCGCCGACGGGAACCGACGGGTTGGTGAGTACGACCTTGGGACGCGACATGGTGGGGATCACTTCTTCAGTGTGGAAAGATCAGGGGAGAGGACCGGGGACAGCGATTCGAACGCGCGTGCGGCGCGAAGCACAAGTGCATCTGCGTAACGCGGGCCCACGATTTGCAGGCCGACCGGCAGGCCCTCGGAAGTCAGTCCGCAAGGCACAGTGGCCGCGGGCTGTTGCGTGAGGTTGAACGGATACGAGAACGGCGCCCAGTCGGTCCAGCGCTTTTGCTTCAGCGGATCGGCGACCTCCTGTCCGGCCTCGAAGGCGGCCAGGGGCAGGGTCGGCGTGAGCAGCAGGTCGTAGGTCTGGTGGAACAACTGCATGTGCAGGCCGAGCGCGCCGCGCTTCTGGGCTGCGGCAAGGAGCTCCATGGCGCTGAACGCCGCCCCCTGGCGCGCGGTGTCGCGCAACCCTTGGTCGATCAGCTCGTGCTTTTCTGCGGGGATGGTCGACAGCAGGTAGGCCGCGCCCGGGAACCAGTGCTTGGCGAAGGTGTCTGCGGTGTTCTCGAAACCGGGATCCTTTTCCTCGACGATGGCGCCGAGTTCAGAAAAGCGCAGCGCAGCCTTTTTGACCAAGGCGGCAATTTCCGGGTCGACGCTGGCGGACCCAAGGTTTGCGCTGTAGGCGATGCGCAGGCCGCGCACGCCATCGTCCAGCCCGATCCGGTAGTCGCGCGGGTCATGGGGCAACTGGTGCCAGTCGCGCGCGTCGGGCAGGGACAGGATGTTCATCAGCAGCGCCGAGTCGGCGACCGTGCGCGACATCGGTCCCACGTGCGCCACCGTGCCGAAGGGCGACAGCGGCCAGGCCGGCACCCGGCCGAACGTGGGCTTGAGGCCGAACAGCCCGGTAAACGCGCAGGGCATGCGGATCGAGCCGCCGCCGTCGGTGCCCACCGTCAACGGGCCCATGCCTGCAGCCAGCGCTGCTGCGCTGCCGCCCGAGGATCCGCCCGGGGTCTTCACCGGGTTCCACGGGTTGCGGGTGACGCCGGTCAGCGGGTTGTCGGTCACGCCTTTCCAGCCGAATTCGGGTGTGGTGGTCTTGCCGAAGAGCACGGCGCCGTGCTCCCGCAGGCGCGCGACCACTGGAGCATCGTCGTTCCACGGCCCCTTGGGGTCGATGGTCTTCGAGCCGCGCAGCGTGGGCCAGCCTTTTGTGTACAGCAGGTCCTTGATCGAGGTCGGCACGCCGTCCACCAGCCCGCGCGGCTCACCCTTCATCCAGCGGGCCTCGGACTCGCGTGCATTCGCGAGCGCAGACTCCGGGTCGAGGAAGCAGAAGCAGTTGAGCACCGGGTTCAGCGCTTCGACGCGGGAGAGGACGGCCCGCGTGGCTTCCACGGGCGAGAGGCGTTTTGCGCGGTAGGCCGCGAGCAGTTCGGTTGCGGAGAGGTCTGCGGGATCGGTGGCCATTCGTGGTCCTCGTTTCGACATCCGCATTCTACGCGGAGGGCTGCGGGCTTAGACTGCGCGTTCGAACGATAAAAACGAGGAGACACCGATGCGCCTTGCCGCACGATTCCTGGGCCTTGCCCTGTTGGCCCTCCCGGCCCTGGTGGCCGCGCAGGCCGCTTTCCCGTCCAAGCCGATGAAGGTCGTCCTGCCGCTGCCGGCCGGCGGCATCGTGGACATCGTCGGGCGGGCCGTCACCGAGAAAATCTCCGCCACCTGGGGGCAGCCGATCATCATCGAGAACCGCCCCGGCGCGAACAGCAACATCGGCATCGAGGCCGTCGCCAAAAGCGTGCCGGACGGCTACACGTGGCTGATCGGCGGGCCGGCCATCCTTTCGAATCCGGGCATCTACCCCAGCCTGCCGTGGCATCCGCTGAAGGACTTCACCTGCGTGGGGCTGATCGTCTGGACGCAGAACATCGTCGTGGTGCCTGCTGCGCTGCCGGTATCGACCTTGAAGGAGTTCGTCGCGTACGTGAAGGCGCGCCCGGGACAGTTGAATTTCGTGAACCCCGGTTCGGGCACTTCGAACCATATGCAGACCGAGTTGCTCCGCCAGGTGGCGGGGCTCGACATGGTCGGCATCGGCTACAAGGGCCAGCCCCCAGCGCTCCCTGACCTCATCAACGGGCAGGTGTCGTTCATGGCGCCTTCGGTGGGTCTCGTGCAGGCGCACATCCAATCGGGCCGGCTGAAGCCCCTCGCGACGTTCACCAGCGAGCGGCTCGCGCAATTTCCCCAGATGCCGACGATTGCAGAGGCGGGGTATCCGGACGCGCTGCTGGTGCCGTGGTTCGGGGCGTTCCTCCCGTCGAAGACGCCCAAGGACATCACGGACCGCGTGCATGGCGCATTTGCTGCCGCGCTGAAGTCGCCCGATGTGATCGACCGCCTCGAGAAATCCGGGAGCCAGCCGGGCAAGCCTTTCACGCTCGCTCAGCTGGACGCGATCGTGCGGGAAGACATGGAGCGCTACGCCAAAGTGGCGAAGTTCGCCAACATCAAACCTGAGTAACCGGTTCAGTCAATCAGCTGGCCGTTCCTGCGGAAGGGGTACGGCCCGGGGAAGTCGCCAACGAAGGCCATGTGGCTGATGAGCCCGGTGTCTGGCGTATAGGCATGCAGGGCGTAGGCCGGCGGCTCCATCACGAAATCGTCCGCGGCATCGGGCGCCAGGTCCAGTGCCACCTGGTGCGCAGGGCCGGGGACGGTCGCGGCGATCGTCCCGGCAAAGCGCGCCTGGATCGGGCGGTGCAGGTGGCCGCACATCAGGCGCTCCACCTGGGGATGCTTGCGGATGACCCGGGCGAGCGCGTCCGAGCCTTCCAGTCCCTGGATGTCCATGTGGCCGATCAGGGTCTTGAAGGGCGGGTGGTGCATCAGGATTGCGGTCGCCTTGTCGGGTTGCGCGGCAAGCGTGGCATCGAGCCAGGCAAGGCGTGCTTCGCAGGCGAGGCCGCCTGACTTGCCGGCCACGACGGTGTCGAAGCCGATGATGCGCAGCGGATGCCGGTCGATCGAATACAGGATGAAGTCGTCGCGCTGGTTCAGGTAATCGTGGTCCGGAAAGGCCGCGCGCATCGCAGCGCGATCGTCGTGGTTCCCGGGGACGAGGTACACCGGCATGTCGAGTTCCGACAGCAACTCGCGCAGCACGGCGTATTCGTCCGGCCGCCCGAAATCCACGAGGTCTCCGGTGAAAGCCACGGCGTCCGGTTTTTGCTTCAGGGACATCAGGTTCCGGATGCACGCGCGCAGCATCCCGGCGGTGTCCACGATCCGGTACGAGAGTTTCCCGGCCGCCTTGATGTGCATGTCGCTGACCTGCGCCAGCAGGAAGGGCTTTCCCATGCGGTCCTCAGTCGGCCTTGATGCCGGCCTGCTTGATGACCTTCGCCCAGCGGTTCATGTCGGATTCCAGGAATTTGGCGAAGGCCTGCGGGGTGCCGGGATCGAACTCGGCGCCCAGCGCGCCGAGCTTCTTCTCGACATCCGGGTGCTTGAGGGCCGCGTTGACCTCGGCGTTCAGCCGATTGACGATCTCGGGCGGCGTGCCGGCGGGCACCAGGTAGCCGAACCACGTGCTGACCTCGTAGCCGGGGTAGCTGTCAGCTACCGTCGGCAGGTCGGGCAGGGCCGCCGAGCGCTTTGCAGTAGTCACCGCGAGCGGCCGGGCCTGGCCGGACTGGATGCGCGCTTTGGCGAGCGACATGGTGAGCGGCATCATCGAGACGTCGCCCGTGATCAGCGCCGTCACGGCCTCCGGCTGGCCTTTGTAGGGAATGTGGACCATCTTGATCTGCGCCACCTGCTCGAGCAGTTCGGCGGCGAGGTGGACCGAGGAGCCCGCGCCGGCCGAGCCGTAGTTGATCTGCCCGGGCCGCGCCTTGGCGTACGCAACGAATTCGGCCAGCGATTTCACCGGCATCGACGGATGGACGAGGATCACGTTGGGGATCACGCCAACCATCGCCACCGGGGCAAAGCTCGTCATGGGATGCCACGACAGCTTGGAGTAGAGGCTGATGTTTGCGGTATGCGACGGGCTGGCCACGAGCAGCGTGTAGCCATCCGGCGCGGACCGCGCGACGGCCTCAGTGCCAATCGAGCCGGCCGCGCCGATGCGGTTCTCGATCACGCTGGGCTGGCCCATGGTCTGCGTCATGCGATCGCCCACCGCGCGCGCGATCACGTCCACTACGCCGCCGGCGGAGTAGGGCACGATCACCTTGATGGGCTTGGAGGGGAACCCTTGCGCGTACGCACTGGCGGTCGTGGCGAGGAGCAGGCTGGCAAAAGCGGAACGCAGGGGGCGCATGGGTGGTCTCATTGCTGGGGTTTGCGATCCGGCGGTGCCGGGGGCACGTAAGGGAAGCGCGCCTTCGACTTGGCGTTGGTGGGGCCGGCGCTTCCCGAGCCGCGAATATAGCGCTTCGAGGCGTCGGCAAAAGGCTGGTAGGCCCAGTTCGGGTAAGCCTCCGAACTGTTGGCAACCCCGGCGAGGAACAGGCGGCGCTTCTGGCTGGCGAGGATTCTTGCGTGGATCTCCTCGGGATCCCAGCCGGCGATGGCTTTCGCATGCAACCGGGCTTCGGCGTCCGCATGCTCCGGACGACCGGCGAGGTCATCGAGTTCGTCCGGGTCGGCGTCGAGGTTGAAGAGCATGGGCGGCAGTCCGCGGGTGTAGACGTATTTCCACGGCCCTTCGCGCACCATGCGCGAAGCTGCGCACACGCCTTCAGAGCTGTATTCGGAAATCGCCGTGCGGTCGCCGTCGGGTTCGGTGCCGTCCATCAATGGGACGAGGCTTCGACCGTCGATAGGGTCGACCGGTTCGAACGGCCTGCCGCCGAGCGCGAAGTCCATGAACGTGGGCAGCAGGTCGACGAGCGAGACATGCGCGGCGACCCGGCGGGGCGCAAAGCGTTTCGGGTGCGAAACGATCAGCGGCACACGGGCGGACCATTCGTAGAAGGTCTGTTTGAACCACATGCCGCGCTCGCCCATCATCTCGCCATGGTCCACGCCGAAGATGACAATCGTGTCATCGGCGAGTCCCGTTTCCTCGAGGACCTTCATGATCCGCCCGACTTTGTCGTCCACGTAGCTCGTCATCGCGTAATAGGCGTGGCGCACAGTCCGGAGGTGTTCCTCGGTGACGGTGTGCTGGTCCTGGGCGTGCGCGTGGTACAGCCATTGACTGTGCGGGTCGAGGTCCTCGTAGGCGATCTCGCCCACGCGAGGCAGGTCGATGTCTTCGCGGCGGTAGCGGTCCCAGTGCTCCTGAGGCGCCACGAACGGCGGGTGCGGATGCGTGAAGGACATCGTCATGAAGAACGGGCGCTGCTCCGGCGCCCGTGCGAGGTCGTAAAGCTTCTGCAGCCCGTGGTATTCGACCTCGTCGTCGTAATCGATCTGCAGGCTGCGCACGCACGGTCCGGCTTCGACCACGGCGCGCATGCTGACGCCGGTGGGCCGGTAGTCCGGGCCCTTGAGCCAGTCCGGGGTCCAGCCGAAGTCGGCCGGATAGATGTCCGTGGTCAGGCGCTCCTCGAACCCGTGCAGCTGGTCGGGACCGATGAAGTGCATCTTGCCGCAGAGGATTGTGCGATACCCCGCATGCCGCAGGTAATGCGCCATCGTCGGCGTAGCGGCGGGAAACTCGGAGGCGTTGTCGAACGAATCGATCGAATGCGGCAGGCGCCCGGCCAGCATCGACGCACGGGACGGCGCGCAGATGGGGAAATTGCAATACGCGCTGTCGAAAACCACACCGGATGCGGCGAGCTTCGACAAATGGGGCGCCTGCACGACCTTGTGCCCGTAGACGGGAAGGGCCGGTGCGGCCAGCTGGTCCGCCATCACGAAAAGGATATTGGGCTGCTTGCCCGGGACGGTCTCTTTCATCGGGGTATGTGCCCTGTCTGGTTCAGTGTTTGACGGCGTAGCCACGCAGCGCGGCGAGGTCCATGGACAGGCCAAGCCCCGCGTCGTCGGTGAGCTTTGCAAATCCCTCATCTACAGCGCCCAGCGACCCACAGGTCAGCGAGCGCAGCGGGTTGGGATTGGCGTCGACCTCGAGCATGCCGTCGCCGCCGACGGCCGCGAGCAGGTGGGCGGAGGCAAGCAGGCCGATCCCCGCGCCCAGGTAGTGCGGGCAGTAGCGCGTGCGATGGGCAATGATCTTTTTTGCCACGGTCAGGCAGCCGGTAAAGCCGCCCCATTTGGCAATGTCCGGCTGGAGCACGCCGAAGGCATGCGACTCAAGCGCGGCCTCGAAGGTGGCAAAGGAGGCCATGTTTTCGCCGCCGGCCAGCTTGATGGATGTCTTCGAGGCCAGGGACTCCCATTCGCTCCACGGGCGGTCCGCGCGAAGGGGCTCCTCGAGCCAGCCAAGCTGGAACTCCTCCAAGGCCTGGGCGTTTTCGGTCGCAGTGTCCAGGTCCCATGCCTGGTTGGCATCGACCATCAGCGGAAGGTCGCCGATAACGCCGCGCAGCGCCTTGAGATTGGCGCTGTCGCGATCGAGCCCGAAACCGATCTTGAGCTTGAAGGCCCGATAGCCCTCAGCGAGGCGTTCGGCCGCGAGCTTTTCCGGGGCCGTGGGATTGAGGCCGCTGGCATACACGCGAATGGCCGGCGATTTTCCGCCCAGGAGTTTCCACAAGGGCTGCCCGAGGCGCTTCGCGTGCAGGTCCCACAGGGCGATGTCGAGCCCGGCCACGCACTGGGCGATGGGCCCGGGTTCGGCGGCCTGGATCGCCAGCACCTCGGTCTGCGAGGACAGCGCGAGGTAAGCCATCTCGGGGGAGGCGAATGTCTTGCCGACGAGGAGCGGGGCGAACACCGAGTCGACGAGCCGCGCGCGATGCTCGGCGCCCACCGTCGGGAAGTTGCACCAGACCTCGCCCCAGCCTTCGGCGCCTTCAGCGTCGGTGATGCGG
>Ga0214919_10007164_pt1 | contig 15127 bp, 8 predicted proteins | sample LL1503_MetaG_FD_177994 | JGI IMG/M metagenome (GOLD analysis project Ga0214919, IMG submission 177994) | Freshwater microbial communities from Lake Lanier, Atlanta, Georgia, United States - LL-1503 | ecosystem: Environmental > Aquatic > Freshwater > Lake | place: USA: Georgia | collected 2015-03-15 | reverse complement strand
GTGGCGGTGGCGGTGGCGGTGGCGGTGGCGGTGGTGGTGGTGGTGGTGGTGGTGGTGTTCCTGAAGCTGTACCTGTTGACACTTCAGCTCCTATCCTAAATTTGAGCACTCCCTTGGATAACGCCAGTTCCGTTGCAGTGGGCAGCAACATCATGCTCAATTTTAGCGAGGCGGTGACAGCCGGCACAGGCAACATTGTGATCACCAACGGCACCGGAGACACTCGCACCATTCCTGTGGGCGATGCACAAGTCACTATCAGTGGCAACACCGTCACGATCAACCCAACTGCTGATCTTCTGGCCAATAGCGCTTACAACATTCAGATGGCTTCTGGTGTGCTCAAAGATGCCGCAGGCAACGCCTATGCAGGTATTGCTGATGCCAGCACATTGAATTTCAGTACTACCGTTACGATAGCGCCCACTTTAGCGCCTACTCTAAGTATTGGTAGCAACGTAGCCACGTTAAAAAGTGGCGAGACAGCGACGATCACCTTTACGTTTAGCGAGGCGACCAATAACTTTGTGGTTGGTGACATTAGTATCAGTAATGGCAGTGTGAGCAACTTCACGGCTGTAAGTGCAGCGGTATACACCGCGACCTTCACGCCGCAGGCTAACCTGGCTTCAGTTAACGCGAGCATCACGGTGGCCAGTGGTGCATACACAGATTCTGCTGGCAATACGGGTGGAGCGGGGGTCACGCCTGTGATCAGTATCGATACCTTAGCGCCCACTGTGGCTATTGTGGTTGCCGACGCGGCGCTTAGCGTGGGTGAGACCAGTCTGGTGACGTTCACGTTCAGCGAGGTTGTCACGGGGTTTACCAACGCGGACTTGAGTGCGATTGAGAACGGGACCTTAACGGCTGTTGCCACTACGGATGGCGGGATCACTTATACGGCAACCTTCACGCCAACAGCAAATATCACTGACACGACAAACGTCATCACTCTACTTAAGACAGGCGTTGCCGATGCGGCGGGCAATGCTGGTGTGGGCAGCACCAATTCAAATAACTACGCGATTGATACGGCAGCGCCCACAGTATTGACTGCAGTGATCACGGGCACCGACAGTATTTTGTCTGTGGGAGAGAAAATCACGGTGACAGTGGGCACGAGCGAAGTGGTGACTGTGACTGGAACGCCCACGTACACGCTTGACGTTGGTGGAGTGAGTAAGGCTGCAACGTACGCAAGTGGAAGCGGCACCAGCAGCTTGGTATTTGAGTACACGGTTGCCACTGGTGATGTTGACGCTGCTGGAGGCATCACGGCGCTGACCACTGCGTTGGCGCTGTCGGGCGGCACCCTCAAGGATGCTGCAGGCAACAATCTGACATTGACAACACCTGCAGTGAATGCTGCAGCCAATGTGATTGCTGTTGATGGCACGGCGCCCACACTGAGCTCCAGCACCCCCGCAGACAACGCCAATGCTGTAGTGGTGGGCAGCAACATCGTGCTCAGTTTCAGCGAGACAGTGACAGCCGGCACTGGTAACTTCGTGATCACCAACGGCGCGGGTGACACTCGCACCATTGCTGTAGGCGATGCACAGGTGAGCATCAGTGGCAGCACCATCACAATCAACCCAACAACTGATCTTCTGGCCAATAGCGCTTACAACATCCAGATGGCCTCTGGTGTAATCCGAGATGCCGCAGGCAACGCCTATGCAGGTATTGCAAATGCCACTACATTGAATTTCAGCACAACCGATACGCTAGCGCCCACGCTTTCCTCCAGCACCCCTGCAGACAACGCCACGGCTGTAGCGGTGGGCAGCAACATTGTTCTAAACTTCAGCGAGGCGGTGACAGTCGGCACTGGTAACTTCGTGATCACCAATGGCGCGGCTGACACCCGCACCATTGCCGTAGGCAATGCACAAGTCACTATCAGTGGCAGCACAGTCACAATCAACCCAACTGCTGATCTTCTGGCCAATAACGCTTACAACATCCAGATGGCCTCTGGAGTAATCCGAGATGCCGCAGGCAACGCCTATGCAGGTATTGCTAATTCAAGCACATTGAATTTCAGCACAACCGATACGCTAGCGCCCACGCTTTCCTCCAGCACCCCCGCAGACAACGCCACGGCTGTAGTGGTGGGCAACAACATCGTGCTCAATTTCAGCGAGACGGTGACAGCCGGTACAGGCAACATTGTGATCACCAACGGCGCGGCTGACACTCGCACCATTGCTGTAGGCGATGCACAGGTGAGCATCAGTGGCAGCACAGTCACGATCAACCCAACTGCTGATCTTCTGGCCAATAGCGCTTACAACATTCAGATGGCTTCTGGTGTAATTCGAGACGCCGCAGGCAACGCCTATGCAGGTATTGCTAATTCAAGCACATTGAATTTCTTTACACCACTTTTTATCAATCTCTCGGATATCGCTGCGGGCACGGGCGGCTTCGGCTTCGTCATCAACGGACAGTGTGCGAGTGACTACAGTGGCTTTAGCGTGGCCAGTGCAGGGGACGTCAACGGAGATGGCCTAGCCGACCTGATTGTGGGTGCGTACAAGAGCGACCCCGCCAGCCGCATCAATGCCGGCCGCAGCTATGTGGTGTTCGGTCAAACGTCAGGTACAGCCATCGAGCTCTCCGCCATTGCAGCAGACCCGGTTGGTACACCTAAGGGCTTCGTCATCAACGGTCAGTGTGCGGGTGACTTCAGTGGCTTTAGTGTTGCAAGTGCCGGGGACGTCAATGGAGATGGCCTGGCTGACTTGATTGTGGGGGCGCACTTAAGCGACCCCACTGGCCGCACCAATGCCGGATGCAGCTATGTGGTGTTCGGTCAAACGGCAAGTACAGCCATCGAGCTCTCCGCCATTGCAGCAGACCCAGTCGGCACACCTAAGGGCTTCGTCATCAACGGACAGTGTGCGGATGACAGGAGTGGCTTTAGTGTCGCCAGTGCAGGTGACGTTAACGGAGATGGCCTGGCTGACTTGATTGTGGGGGCGGACTACAGCGACCCCGCCAGCGACCCCGCCAGCGGCACCAATGCCGGGCGCAGCTATGTGGTGTTCGGTCAAACGGCAGGTACAGCCATCAACCTGTCTGCCATTGCAGCAGGCACGGGCGGCTTCGTCATCAACGGACAGTGTGCGAATGACTACAGCGGCAGGAGTGTTGCCAGTGCCGGAGACGTCAACGGAGATGGCTTGGCTGACTTGATTGTGGGGGCTTTAGGGGGCGACCCCGCCAGCGGCACCAATGCCGGACGCAGCTATGTCGTGTTCGGTCAAACGGCAGGTACAGCCATTAACCTGTCTGTCATCGCAGCAGTCCAGGTCGGTACACCTAAGGGCTTCGTCATCAACGGACAGTGTGAGAGTGACTACAATGGCATCAGTGTTGCCAGTGCAGGGGACGTCAACGGAGATGGCCTAGCTGACCTGATTGTGGGGGCGCACTTAAGCGACCCCGCCAGCGGCACCTATGCCGGACGCAGCTATGTGGTGTTCGGTCAAACGGCAGGTACAGCCATCGAGCTCTCCGCCATTGCAGCAGACCTGGCCGGCACACCTAAGGGCTTCGTCATCAACGGACAGTGTGAGGATGACAGGAGTGGCAACAGTGTCGCCAGTGCCGGGGACTTCAACGGAGATGGCCTGGCTGACTTGATTGTGGGGGCGCTCGAGAGCGGCCCCGACAGCGGCACCAATGCCGGACGCAGCTATGTGGTGTTCGGTCAAACGGCAGGTACACCCATCAACCTGTCTGCCATTGCAGCAGGCACCGGAGGCTTCGTCATCAACGGCCAGTGTAAGGATGACAGGAGTGGCAATAGTGTCGCCAGTGCCGGAGACGTCAACGGAGATGGCTTGGCTGACTTGATTGTGGGGGCGCACTTAAGCGACCCTGCAATCGGTAACGATGCCGGACGCAGTTATGTCATCTTCGGCTCAACAACGGGTGCATTCAGTCAAACGGCGGTGGATCAGCTTGGCACCAGCGCAGATAACACCTTAGTTAGCGGTGCTAATGCGGATGTCATTGTGGCCGGTGCAGGCAACGACACCATCACTGGAGGAGGCGGCGCCGATGTGCTCTATGGCGGCGCAGGCAACGATGTGTTTATTCTCAATGCCAGCAACATCGCTTCGCTTGCCTTAGGTGTCACGGATGGACAACTGGCGCGCATTGACGGCGGAGGAGGGCTAGACACCATCCGGCTTGATGGCGGCGGCATTGCATTTAACCTCACCAGCATTACCAACCAAGGCGCCAGTACCCCAAGCAGCGCCTCACGCATTGAGTCCATCGAGCGCATTGACTTAACAGGCAGCGGCAACAACACCCTGACCTTGACTGACAAAGATGTGATGGACATGGCAGGCATGAACCTGATCAACAGCGTTACCAAAACTGCGCTGGGTTGGACAAACGGCACCTACACCTTGCTTGCCAACGAGGCACGGCATCAACTCATCGTGGACGGTAACGCAGGTGATGCTGTGACGCTGACTGGTACTGCCTCTTGGACAAACGTGGGTACGGTGACTCAAGGCGGCGTTACCTATACTGTGTACAACATATCGACCTTTGCGCAACTATTGCTTGGCTCGGGCATAACTCACAATTAGAGTCAGCCAACAACATCATGAAAAACCGCAAGGATCAAGATGTTGCCAAGCTGTGGCAGCAATTGAAACACTCGCCAACGCAGCCTGAGCTGTGGTTGAACTTGGCTGGCAACTACACAAAACTTGGCTTGCCTTGGCAGGCGGGCTATGCGGCTAGGCAAACGATTCGCTTAGATGCAACATTGCTAACTGAACTGCAAGCCATCGGGTGTGTGCATTTCCAAGAGGAATCTCAGGGTGATTCCTTGCTTGGAAGGGCAGAGATGCCGCAGTCTGATGCGATGTTTGAGCGATTTTCTTTACAGGTTCAAGACTGCCCCGGTGATTGGCTCACTTGGCTCTATTTGGCAAGGCTTTGCAAGGTGTTGGCGCAAGCTCAAGAGGCCATCGAGCATGCGGTATCACTTGAGCCGATTGTTGGCGAATCTTTGCACTGGCTGGGTGTTTGGCGCTTAAATGCGGGTGATGCACAGGCAGCTGTTTCCGCTTTATCTGCGTTGTTGGAAGTTCGGCCGGTGCGTTTCGGCTCGATGATGTATTTGGGTGAAGCCTTACTGCGAACGGGCAAAGTAGCTGCAGCAGAAAAAGCGTTTGCTCGTGCCTCTCAATCAAACAATCCTGATTTTCTGTTAACACTTTCAAGCAAAGTATTTGCCCACAATTATTGGCAAGAGGCAATGCAGGTCTTGCAAAAAGCCATTTCCCTTCGGCCAAAAAGTGTTGCGCTGCTGCTGGCACTTGCAAAGATTCAATCAGAAACCTATGAGTTAAAAGCGTGCCGAGACAGTTTGGCCAAAATCAGTGAACTTGAGCCTGATAACCAAGAAGCTTATTCGCTAACGGCTGGACTTCAGGGGCGAATGGGAGATGCAAGAGGTCATCTGGCTACATTGCAAAAAGCCTATGAGTCTAGGGGGGATCCACTGTCGCGGCTGGCCAGCAGTGTAGCGATGACGTCGCTCTACAACGACACCATGACTGCTAATGAGGTTGCCGCCTTGCATCGTGAATTGTGTGCACCCATTGAGGCCGCAGTCACTCAAAAAATTGACTTTGGCAATAGAAATACACCTGGTCAGAGACTTCGCATTGCTTGTGTGACGGGTGATTTACACAGGCAGCATCCTGTTAATATTTTCATGCTGCCGGTGCTAAAGCGGATTGATCACGCTTTGTTTGAAGTGTTTGTTTATCACACCGGCAATATGCACGATGAATACACTCGGCAAGCCAAGAGCTGCACTGATCATTGGTTGGAAGCTGTGGCACTGGACGATGCTGCCTTGCAACAGGCGATAGTTGCCGATGAAATAGATATTTTGATTGATTTGGGCGGGCATACCGCATCTCATCGTTTGGGCGTGTTTGCACTGCGCGCAGCGCCGGTGCAAGTTACTTTTTTGGGCTATCCGCATTCAACGGGGCTCTCATGCATTGACTGGCTGGTTGGCGACGCCACAGTCTCGCCAGCAGAACACTTGCATTTGTTCAGTGAAGGCATTGCGCAGCTGCCTCAAAGTGTTTTTTGTTGGGCACCTGTTGACTCCTACCCGCTGCCCACAGCACCCGCCAAAAAAGGCCCTGTCGTTTTTGGATCTTTTAACAACGCAATGAAGATCACGCCCAAAACTGTAGAGCTATGGGCCAGAGTTTTGAAGGCTGTGCCAAATTCAATTCTTTTGCTCAAGGCGCCTTCGTTTCGTGATCTTGAAGTACAAACACGGTTTACCGCCCTGTTCGTGTCACAAGGGATTGAGCCTAGCCGCCTAGAGTTTCGCGGCCCCACAGAGCTTGCTGCAATGATGCAAGAGTATGCAGACCTTGACATTGCACTAGATCCCACGCCTTACAACGGCGGAACGACGACATTGCAGGCTTTGTGGATGGGGGTGCCAGTGGTGACTTTATTGGGAACAAACTTTGTCAGTCGCATGGGAGCCAGTTTCATGCGAACACTGAACCGATCTGAGTGGATTGCCCATGATGAAACCGCCTATGTGCAAATTGCTGCTCAGCTGGCCGCTGGCATCGCGACGCTGCGCGCTAGCCGCGCTTTATTCAGAGAGCAAATGGCTCACTCTGCGCTGTGTGACATTTCATTGTATGTTCGTGATTTTCAAGACTTACTGCATAAAATGTGGCAAGCTTATAGGCAAGGCGGCACACGACTGATTGCGGCACAAAACAATGAATGACTTGAGTTGCCATTACTTAGAGTTGGAAATAACCGATGCCAAATACTGAATCGTCTAGCACCCCTGTTTTTGAATTGACAACGTCCCGTCAATTTTTGTCTTGGATGGCAGAGCAAAAACTGTCTCTTGCACTGACCACCTACCAAATTGGCAAGCTGTTTTTGTTGGGGCTTAAAGAAAATGGTCAACTCTCAACCTTCGAGAGAACATTCAACCGTTGCATGGGCTTGTGCCCAACAAGCAACGGCTTTTACATGAGCAGTTTGCATCAGGTGTGGCTCTTTGAAAATTTGTTGACCAATGGTCATAAGCAAGACGGGTACGACCGGCTTTACATACCGCAGCTGGGGTACACCACCGGGGACCTGGACATCCATGACATGGCGGTGGATGGCGATGGTCAGTTGGTGTTTGTCAACACCTTATTTGGTTGCCTCGCGACGCTGAGTGACAGGCATAGTTTTAAACCATTGTGGCGCCCCTTTTTTAGCAGCAAGCTGGCTGCTGAAGATCGTTGCCACCTCAATGGTTTGGCCATGAAAGATGGGCGCCCAGCTTACGTGACTGCAGTCGGAGAGTGTGATGTGGTTGACGGCTGGCGTGATCATCGTGCCAACGGGGGCATTGTGATGGATGTTGCCAGCAATTCAATCATTGCAGGCGGTTTATCGATGCCTCATTCCCCTCGCTGGCATCAGGGCAAGTTATGGCTGCTCAACTCTGGTACGGGAGAGTTTGGTCATATCGAGTTAGACACGGGTCGTTTTGTGCCCCTTACTTTTTGCGCTGGGTACATGCGTGGGCTTTATTTTCATGGTGATTTTGCCATCGTCGGATTGTCCAGGCCGCGCCACAATAAAACCTTCAGCGGCCTGGCGCTGGACGACATGCTTAAATCACGCAAGGCGGAGGCGCGGTGTGGCCTGCAAATCATTGATTTAAGAACTGGCGATGCCGTTCATTGGTTGCGCATTGAAGGCGTCGTTGACGAGTTGTACGATGTCATTACCTTGCCAGGTGTGCAATGCGCCATGGCGCTGGGATTTAAAACCGATGAAATTCGCAGAATGATCAGCATTGAATATTGAGTGTTTGAAAAATTTGGCCACCACAGCCATTCAATCAGATGACGTTCAATTGAGCTGAATAAGTTGCTTTATTTTCGGCTCAAAATATTCAAGTACTTGAGGTGTTCAATCAGCGTATCGGCTGCCTGCTCTGCTGACAATTTTGCGGTGTCTAAATGCAATTCAGGAAATTCAGGCGCTTCGTACGGAGAGTCAATGCCGGTGAAGTGGGGCAGCTCGCCGCGGCGGGCTTTTTTGTAGAGTCCCTTGGGGTCACGTGCTTCCGCCACTGCAAGCGGCGCATCTACAAATATTTCAATAAATTCGCTGGGCTCAACCAAACCCCTGGCCATGAGGCGATCACTGCGAAACGGTGAAATAAACGAAACCAAAACAATCAGGCCGGCGTCAAGCATTAGCTTGGCCACTTCAGCAACTCTTCGAATATTTTCCACGCGCGCAGCGTCCGTAAAACCCAGGTCGCGGTTAAGTCCAAGCCGCACGTTGTCGCCATCTAACAAATAGGTGTGGTGTCCCAGCAAGTGCAAGTGTTTTTCCACTCGATTTGCAATGGTAGATTTGCCAGAAGCCGACAAGCCAGTGAACCAAAGGATGCAAGGCTTTTGATTTTTTTGGTCAGAGCGCGCCGCTTTGTCAATATCAAGGTGTTGCAGGTGAATGTTCTGAGCTCGTCGCAACCCGAAATGCACTAGCCCAGCACCTACTGTGTTGTTGCTTAAGCGGTCTATGAGGATGAAGCCGCCGGTATCCCGGTTGACTTCATAAGGGTCGTATGCAATTGGCAAAGAAGTGGTCAGACTGCATTCACCAATTTCATTGAGTTCGAGTTGCTGGGCAGCCAGTTTCTCCAATGTATTGACGGCAACTTTGTGGCGTACTTGAGTGACAGTGGCATTCACTGTTTTGGCACCTATCTTTAACAAATACGAGCGACCTGGCAGCAAGGGCGATTCGTCCATCCATGCGATGGTGACCTTGAATTGATCGGCAACAGAAGCCGGATTGTCAACCGCGCAAATGATATCGCCACGTCGAATGTCAATCTCATCCGCAAGGGTGAGTGTGACTGCCTGACCCGCGATGGCGCGATTTAAATCGCCGTCGTGGGTCACAATGCGCGCAATATTGCTTTCACTTCCAGAGGGCAGCACGCGCACGCGATCGCCCACTTGAATTGACCCACTGACCACAGTTCCACAGAAGCCGCGAAAGTCTAAATTGGGCCGGTTCACCCATTGCACCGGGAGCCTAAATGCTTGGCTTTGCATGCGATTGACATCGATTTCAACTGTCTCAATGTAGTTCAGAAGTGTTGTGCCTTGGTACCAAGGCATGCGCTTGCTGTTCTCTAAAATATGATCGCCCTTGAGGGCTGAGACCGGCACGAAGCTAATTGCCTTGAGACCGAGTCCATCAGCAAAAGTTTGGTATTCGGCCTCAATAGATCGGTATACGTCTTCAGCGTAATCAACCAGGTCCATCTTGTTAACTGCAACCAGCACATGTTGTATGCCTAAGAGCGATACGAGATAGCTGTGGCGACGCGTTTGGGTGAGCACGCCCTTGCGGGCATCGATCAGGATGATGGCCGCGTCTGCGGTGGAGGCGCCGGTAAACATGTTGCGCGTGTATTGCTCGTGACCTGGGGTGTCGGCGGCTATGAACTTTCGCCGGCTGGTGGCGAAGTAGCGATAGGCCACATCAATTGTGATGCCTTGCTCGCGCTCTCCTGCCAGACCATCAAGTAGAAGCGCGTAATCAAGCTCATCGCCTTGCGTGCCGAATTTCTGCGAGTCGGATTGAAGGCTTATGAGTTGATCATAGAACACTTGCTTTGATTCCCACAGCAAACGTCCCAGCAAGCTGCTTTTGCCGTCATCCACGCTGCCGCACGTGATAAAGCGCAGCAGACTTTTAGGTTGGTCCGAACGCAGATTTTCTTCAAGTTCGTTGTTGATTTGATCAGAACCAGAACGCATTAAAAATAGCCTTCCTGCTTCTTTTTTTCCATAGAGTCTGAGGCGTCATGGTCAATGACACGCCCGTGGCGCTCGGAGTGATGAGAGCTCTTTAGTTCTTGAATGATGCTTGCGAGTGAATCGGCTTCGCTTTCAATGGCGCCGGTTAATGGATAGCATCCTAGGGTTCTAAAACGCACTTTCTTCATGACCGGCGTCTCTCCAAGTTTGAGCGTGAAGCGATGGTCGTCAACCATGATGAGCGCGCCATCGCGCGTCACAACGGGCCGCTCCTTCGCAAAGTAAAGTGGCACCACTGGAATATTTTCTTGCTGAATGTATTGCCAAATATCAAGCTCTGTCCAGTTGGAAAGAGGAAACACGCGCATGCTCTGGCCTGTGTGTTTCTGGGCATTGAAAATTCGCCAAAGTTCGGGGCGCTGACTTCTGGGGTCCCACTGGTGCTGAGCGTTGCGAAAGGAAAAGATTCTTTCTTTGGCACGCGACTTTTCCTCATCGCGCCTGGCACCACCAAATGCAGCATCAAAGCCATATTGATCTAAGGCTTGTTTGAGCGATTGTGTCTTCATCACATCGGTATGAACCACAGAGCCATGCGCCATGGGATTGATGTTCATTGCCAAGCCAGCTGGATTGATGTGGACCAAGAGATCGAGCCCCAACTCTGCAAGCATTTGGTCGCGAAAAAGTATCATTTCACGAAACTTCCAAGTGGTGTCAATGTGCAATAAAGGGAAGGGCGGCTTTGCTGGGTAAAAGGCCTTCATGGCAATTCGCAGCATGACCGAGCTGTCTTTGCCGATTGAGTAAAGCATCACGGGCCGCTCTGATTCTGCAGCCACTTCACGCATGATGTGAATAGACTCAGCTTCGAGGAGTTGAAGATGGGTCAGTGTGGTCATTAGATGGTTTGGACTTTGCTTTAATTCGAAGGTCACCTGTGGGCTATTGGCCACATTAGATTCTATTGTTTATTCCAATTCTTGCATTAAGCGAGCTACCTCTTGCATGCGCTTCAAGGGGTCTGGCTCGCTAAGTAGTTTTAGCTTGGGTTCTGAAGTGATGGGCAAGGCCTCGGCAAATCGATTGGCCAACCAACCGCATTGGTCAAGGTGGTAGGGCGCAAAAATGGGCAGTTTGTCGATCACGCCTTGTTTCTGTGCAGACGCAATCACTTTGCCAAGTCGGTCAGCATGGGCTTGAAGCGTGGCTGGCAATTCAACTTCTGGATCTTGCGGCAAATAAGACACGCTGCCTTGCCACACGCCATAGGGGCCGGGTTGTACGTCATGCAATTCAAAGCGCAAACCGCCTTGGCACACCACGCGGTAAAAAGTGGGCTGCACTTGTTCAAATTCTCTGATGTGGGCCATGCATCCCACTGAATGAAGAGAAGGCACTTGGCCGGGCACTTGAACTTCACTGCCTTCTTTGATCCAGGCTACGCCAAAAGGCAGCTGTTGTTGTTGGCATCGCTTGATCAAATCCAGGTAGCGCACTTCAAAAATTTGAAGCGACAGCATGCCATCGGGAAACAAGCCTTGTGAGAGGGGAAAGAGAGGGATGGTGTGGTGCACGGTTTAAAGCGAATGAGTGGGGGTGCTGATGGTGGTAATTACAGCATTTTTGAGCAATCAAAACAATTGTGACCTCGATTGAATGCCCCCTCATTGAAATGGCATATGCTTTACATTAGGGATTGCCATTCTTGCGATCCAATTTGCAATGTCCCAACTTTTCTCCGATACGGCTCGCCCTCGACAAATCGGCATTGCCTTGGTCACGGTCACCACCCTGATGTTTGCCTTGCTAGACACCAGCGCCAAGTGGCTGGTGGGAAGCTTGCCTGTTTTACAAGTGGTTTGGTTGCGGTTTGTATTTCACACTTTATTGACCACCGTTATTTTCATGCCCTCGATGGGTGTGAGCCTGTTCAAGATCAATAACCCTCGCTTGCAATTGTTGCGGGGTGTGATGTTGGCTCTCATGACGGGACTTAACTTTTTTGCATTGCAATACTTGCAGCTGGCCGAAACGGGTGCGGTTCAGTTTTCTGTTCCGATTTTGATTGCACTTATTTCAGCTTGGTTGCTTCACGAAAAACTTGACGCGAAGCGGTGGGCTGCCATTTGCATAGGTTTCGTGGGTGTGCTGGTCATCATTCGGCCCGGCAGCAACGGTTTTCATCCTGCTATTTTTCTCAGCATCTTCAATGCTTTCTTGTATGCAGCCTTCAATTTAATGACGCGCCGTTTAGCCAGCAGCGACAACCCCATGTCAACCCAACTGGCTTCAGCGGCAGTGCCATCGCTGCTATTGGCGCCTTTTGCCATTTGGTTTTGGCAAGCGCCAGACGGATGGTTCATGTGGGGTGTGATTTTGCTCACCGGCTTAACAGGGGGCTTAGGCCACACCGCTTCGGCCCTTGCGCATCGCTATGCTACAGCCGCCGTGTTGGGCCCGTTTTTGTACCAGCAAATCGTTTACATGGCCATTGGGGGCTGGCTGGTATTCGGTCAAATACCAGATTCAGCGGTGGTTGTGGGAGCAGTGATTGTGGTTTTCAGCGGCTTGTATTTGTTGTGGCGAGAGTTCAATGCGCCAACAAAAATTTAAACCGGGGCAGTCCAAATAATTGGGGTCAGAGCAACATTAATTTCTAATCAAAAGGGGCAGAGGCTAAGGGGGGCTTCCTCATGGTGGAGTACCACAAATCGTCAGCCCCCCTTAGCCTCTGCCCCTTTTGATTAGAAATTAATGTTGCTCTGACCCCAATTATTTGGACTGCCCCGGTTTAAATTTCTTCTCGACTAGCAAAAATCAGTAATCAACTCACCAGCCAGCTTGGTATTTTCTAGCATGCCATTTTGATCAGCAATGAGTTGGCCGTTCACCCACACGCCGTGAACACCCATGGCATCTGTGTTGAGTCTTGGCGCACCCAGTGGCAAATCGAATACGCGCTTTTTAGGACCTCGGCCTACAGTTTGGGGGTCAAACAGCAACAGGTCTGCCGCATAGCCTTCGCGCAATAAACCGCGATTTTTCAAACCCAAAATTTCTGCAGGTTGGGCAGTGAGTTGATGCACAGCTTGGCTCAATCTCATGGCGCCCATTTCGCGCGACCAATAGCCCAAAAGATGCAAACCGAAACCAGCGTCATTGAAAAAAGTCAGGTGCGCACCTGCATCACTGAGTGAAACCAAACTGTGCGGATGGTTCAGCATCTTGGCCACAGCTTCTGTATCGCTGTTCAGCAACATGGCAGTGAAGACCGTGCGCAAGTCCTCTTCAAGCGCCAGATTCAAAGCAAAGTCCAGCGGGTCTAAGCCTTTTTCCAACGCTAAAGCAGCAATACTTTGCTGCTCATAAACTTGGTTCTCTGGCTTGAAAGTTTCAACCACATGCACCTTTTCCCATTCGCTGTTGAACAAACGGAAGGCAGCTGCTTGAGAAAGCTCTTCTTTCACCTTGACCCTAAAGTCAGAGCTTGCCAAACAAGCTTTGAGCTCGTCGTGTTGCAAACCTAACGCAGGTTTCCAACTGCTCAGCCCTTCTACGGGATAGGCCGATGCAAACGTGAAATCCATGCTTAAGGGGCAGCATGAAACTTGGCCCGTGAGCTTGTGCCCGCGTTGGTTGGCTTCTGTAATGGCTTTCAAATCATTGAACACACCATTCGGGTTGGTTGAGTTGTGCAGCAAGGCCGCCACCATGACAGGCCGATGGCTGGCCGCAGCAAGCGACTCTAAAAATGACACTGACATTTGTCCACCCTTGGTCACCATGTAAACGCCACCACCTTGGGCGCTCATGGCCAAAGTGAGTTGCATCATTTCTTCATCGGATGCCAAACGCGATGGCATGGGAAAGCCGCCTTCACCGTTGTGGGCGGGGCTGGTGCTAGTGGCAAAACCGATGGCACCTGCCGCCATGGCTTCGCGAACCAATGCGGCCATCTCTGAAATTTCAGAGGCAGTGGCCTCGCGTTTGTTGGCTTCTTCTCCCATGACCCATGTGCGCACAGAAGAGTGGCCGATGTAGGCCGCCACATTGATGGCGCATTGCTTTTTCTTAAGCATTGCCAAATACTCTGGAAAGGTTTCAAAGTCCCAATCGATGCCGTGTTGCAAGACTTGCAAAGACATGCCCTCAACCTGTGTGAGGTTGCGCATGGTGAGCTCGCGGTCTTTGGGCCTGCAAGGTGCAATGGTAAAGCCGCAGTTGCCAATGACCGCAGTGGTCACGCCTAGAGCGGGCGAGGGACGAACGCGAGCGTCCCAAGTGATCTGAGCATCATAGTGTGTATGCGAGTCAATGATGCCAGGCATGAGCGCAAGGCCAGATGCGTTGATACAGTGGTCGGCAGTGAAGGCCAAGTTTGGACCAATCCCTACAATTTTTCCTTGATGAACTGCCAAATCTTGCACTGCTGGCTCGGCGCCTGAGCCGTCAAACACCAGTGCATTTTGAATGAGGGTGTCTACCTTGTTCATTGCTCTATCTCCAACATGATTTCATTGCGTCTAAACATGGGCAAGGTCCAGGGTGGGTCGTAGCGTGAAAGTTGAACGCTGCTCAAGGGCTTGAAATTTTTACTTTGCAACCAAGCTAAGAGTTCATCCGACTTGGTTTGAATCCGCGACACGGAGTTAAAGCCCGTAAAGCTGTGAACTGCAAAAAACTTGCCAGGAATTTCACGCAACTTCACCTCGGCATTGTTAGGCAAAGGAATGTTGGTCATGGTGTATTTAGCGGGCATGACAAAATGCACACGCCACTTATTTGATGATGCCATATCGCCGCTTTGTTGTGCTGCACTTAAGGTCACTGGCGCAGTCATGGCAATTTTTTCAGAAACAGGCTCAAGCGTAACCGGAGCAGTCATGGCGATCTTTGCAGCGACGCCAGTTTGATTAGCGCGATTGTTGCCAAAAATATAGTCTGCAATTTTTCGAAAGCCTTTGGTGGACGCCTCATCCATATCGCCATCTACCAGCGTTTCGGCCACCAACATGGGCGCATATTGCCGCACTTCAAAGGCCTCAGATTTAAGAACAATTTTGAAAGCAGGCTCTTCGATGGCCATGGCATTTTGTCCAATCAGAAGAAGAATAAGAGTGTAGAAAATTCGCATATAAACAAGTTTAAGAATAAATGGGGTCAGAGCAACATTAATTAACCGAGATTTTCCAATAGAGATTTAAGCATGATTGTGACGCATCAAACGAGCCCTCTATAGCCTTGCC
>Ga0214919_10007162_pt1 | contig 15131 bp, 16 predicted proteins | sample LL1503_MetaG_FD_177994 | JGI IMG/M metagenome (GOLD analysis project Ga0214919, IMG submission 177994) | Freshwater microbial communities from Lake Lanier, Atlanta, Georgia, United States - LL-1503 | ecosystem: Environmental > Aquatic > Freshwater > Lake | place: USA: Georgia | collected... | reverse complement strand
AGGTTTCAGCTTTAAGATATAAAAAAACCACCTATCGGTGGCTTCTTACTCTAACTAGTGAATGGTGGAGCTGGGGGGAATCGAACCCCCGTCCGTAAGTACTCTACAGAAAGTTCTACATGTTTAGCTATCGTTGTTTTTGTTTAACGGTTCAATTACCAACGAGCAAGCAATTTCGCCGCGAGTCACCTTAGTTTGATTATTAGTTAAGTGACCCAACCAATAACGAGCTTCTCTTTATGACGCTGCTGTGGTTGCCCACCCGACCGAGAAGCACTTCGGTGCAGCGTCCAGCTGGATTAAGCAGCTAGAGCGTAAGTTTCGTCGTTTGCGACTATACTTGTTTCTAGATGGATTTACGAGGTAACTAGGCCTCGACATGCCCTCACCTGCTTTGCAACCCACGTCGAAACCGGGTCAGCCCCAAAGCAAGACGTTATTATACTACTTCTTGTTAGCCGACCGCATGATTCTTGCCTTGTCCCGCTCCCAATCGCGCTCTTTTTCAGCGTTACGTTTGTCGTATTGTTTTTTACCTTTGGCCAATCCTATTTCGATTTTGATGCGTCCACCCTTAAAGTGCATATCGATCGGCACTAAGGTATAACCTGAACGCTCAACTTTGCCGATAAGTTTTGCAATTTCTTCGCTATGCAAAAGAAGTTTTCGGGTGCGGATCGCATCAGGACGAATGTGTGTTGAAGCAGCTCCCATGGGGGTAATATGACAACCAATGAGATAAATCTCACCTCTTTGGATAATAACGTAAGCTTCTTTTATATTAGTTCGATTGTCACGAATGGCTTTCACTTCCCAGCCCTCTAATACGATACCGGCTTCATATTTTTCTTCAATGAAGTAGTCGTGGAAAGCTTTTTTGTTTTGAACAATACTCATGGAAACTAACTAATCCTTTAAAATGTATATTTTACGCTAAATCAATTTATCCCATGGCAGATGTCAAAAAAAATGTGATTGTGAATCACTCGGTAGACCGTATGTTTAACCTTGTGGATCGCATTGAGGACTACCCCTTATTTTTACCTTGGTGCGGTGGCACAAAAGTTTTAGAACGAAATGATGAAATTACAAAAGCCTCTATCCATATTAAATATAGTGGGGTGAATCAAAGCTTCACCACACAAAATACGAAAGACTATCCTGATCGTATTGATTTAAAACTGATCGATGGGCCTTTTAAAGTGCTCGAAGGTTATTGGATTTTTCATAAAATTAATGAAGAAGCTTGCAGTATTGAATTTCATTTGCATTACGAATTTTCAAATTTCATTTTAGATAAATTGATTTCTCCGATATTCAGTCAAATTGCGAATACCTTTGTCGATGGTTTTGTGGCACAAGCTGATAAAATATATATAAAATAACTTAAAGATTAAAAATAGCTTTATGCCAAACGAAATTTTGATTGAAGTCGCTTATGCGTTACCAAAGAAGCAGCTCATTATTCCTGTCAAAGTGAAACAAGGGATCACAGCGGAAGAAGCTATTCAACTCTCAGGCATTGTTAAAAAATTTCCTGAAATTGATTTGAGTGTGAATCAAATCGGCATCTTTGGAAAACTCACACAATTGGATCACGTCATGCGTGAGCGTGATCGTATCGAAATCTATCGCCCCCTGATTGCTGACCCTAAAGAGATTAGACGTCAACGTGCCGCTGAAGGTAAAGTCATGAAAAAAGGTGGGGATAGCGCTTAAAACCCACGATTTCTTAGCCATAACGAGACTTTTTCTGTATAATTTCTTTTTGCGCAAAGGATCAAAAGATGCGTTTAATACAACAAGCACTCACTTTCGATGATGTGCTCCTCGTTCCAGCTCATTCCACAGTGTTGCCGCGTGAAGTTAATTTAACCACGCAATTGACCCGAAAAATTAAGCTTCATATTCCTATTGTGTCTGCAGCTATGGATACTGTCACTGAATCAAGACTGGCGATTGCATTAGCTCAAGAAGGTGGACTCGGTATCATTCATAAGAATATGACGCCTCAAGAACAAGCCTACCAAGTCTCACGTGTGAAACGTTTTGAGTCAGGTGTGGTAAATGATCCCATTACGATTGAGCCTAATATGTCGGTTCGAGATGTCATGAATCTCACGGCACTTCATAAAATTTCAGGCTTACCTGTATTAGATCGTGGCAAAATTGTCGGTATCGTTACAAACCGAGATTTGCGCTTTGAAACGAATCTTGATCAACCCATTAAAAATATCATGACACCACGCGATCGATTGGTGACTGTGAAAGAAGGTGAGTCAAAAGAAGAAGTCATTCGTTTACTTCACCATCATCGTCTAGAGCGTGTGTTAGTAATCGATAAAAATGATGTGTTAAAAGGTTTGATTACTGTAAAAGATATCCAAAAATCATCCGACCATCCTTATGCATGTAAAGACGATAAAGGAAGACTTTGTGCAGGTGCGGCTGTTGGAGTTGGTGAAGGCACTGAAGAGCGTGTTGAATTATTAGCAAATGCGCATGTGGATGTCATTGTGGTTGATACTGCGCATGGTCATGCTCAAGGGGTGATTGATCGCATCACTTGGGTCAAAAAACATTTTCCACATATTGAAGTGATCGGTGGCAATATTGCCACAGCGGATGCGGCAAAAGTACTTGTGGATGCAGGGGCTGATGGCGTTAAAGTGGGTATCGGTCCAGGCTCTATTTGTACCACCCGTATTGTGGCAGGTGTGGGTATTCCACAAATTACTGCGATCAGTAACGTAGCAGAAGCACTCAATAAACTTAACATCCCTTTCATTGGTGACGGTGGTATAAGATTTTCAGGAGATATTGCAAAAGCGATAGCTGCAGGCGCAAACTCTGTCATGTTAGGTTCGATGTTTGCTGGTACCGAAGAAGCTCCGGGTGAGGTTGAGCTCTTCCAAGGTAGATCTTATAAATCATATCGTGGCATGGGTTCCATTGGTGCGATGCAAAAAGGCTCATCCGATCGCTACTTCCAAGATTCTGAAAATAATACAGATAAATTAGTCCCTGAAGGTATTGAAGGACGCGTACCTTATAAGGGAAGCGTGATTAGTGTCATTCATCAATTGATGGGGGGACTCAGGGCTTCTATGGGTTATGTGGGGGCTAGAACAATTAATGAAATGCGCTCAAAAGCAAACTTCGTTCAAATCACAAGTGCTGGCATGAGAGAATCACATGTTCATGATGTTCAGATCACTAAAGAGGCTCCCAATTACCGTGTTGATTAATTTAAATCTATCAAACAAAAAGCCTCCGACCAAGGAGGCTTTTTAAAGCCTATGGATAAAATTCTTATTCTCGACTTTGGTTCTCAATACGCACAACTCATTGCGCGTCGTGTTCGTGAGATGCATGTCTTTTCAGAACTTCATTCGCATGATATGAATGAAGAAGATATCAAAGCATTTAATCCAAAAGGTATTATTTTGTCAGGGGGTCCTAATTCGGTTTATGAATCAGATACACCTATTGCACCTCCGATCGTTTTTGATCTTGGCATTCCAATCTTAGGAATTTGTTATGGCATGCAAACCATGGCAGCGCAACTCGGGGGCAAAGTTGAAAATGCAAATACGCGTGAATTTGGTTATGCCGAAATTAGAGCACATAACCACTCCCCCCTTTTAGAAAATATTCAAGATAAAACCAATCAAGATGGTCATGGGCTTCTAGATGTATGGATGAGTCATGGCGACAAGGTCACAGCATTACCACCCCAATTTAAAATTATTGCAAGTAATGCATCCACTCCCATTTCCGGGATGATGCATGAAACAAAAAAATTCTATGGTGTGCAATTCCATCCTGAAGTCACACATACTAAACAAGGTTTTAACATTCTTAAACAATTTGTAAATAAAATTTGTCAATGCAAACCAAGCTGGACCATGCCTAATTATATTGAAACAGCAGTGAAACATATTCAAGATACTGTGAAAGATGATGAAGTCATATTAGGCTTATCTGGTGGGGTGGATTCCGCTGTCTCAGCTGCACTCATTCATCGCGCCATTGGCGATCAACTCACTTGTGTGTTTGTCGACAATGGACTTCTTCGTTTAAATGAAGCGACACAAGTTATGAAAATATTTCATGATCACCTAGGTGTCAAAGTCGTTCATGTGGATGCCTCAGATAAATTCTTGAGCGATTTAATAGGTGTGGCTGATCCCGAGCAAAAACGAAAAATTATCGGCCGCGAATTTGTAGAAGTGTTTCAAAATGAAGCTAAAAAAACTCCAAAAGCTAAATGGTTAGCACAGGGTACAATCTACCCTGATGTCATTGAATCAGCAACCGCTAAAACTAAAAAAGCACATACGATTAAGAGTCATCACAACGTCGGTGGCTTACCTGAAACTTTAAATTTAAAACTATTAGAACCTTTACGCGAACTTTTTAAAGATGAGGTGCGCGAGCTAGGTCTTGCATTAGGCTTACCTAAGGCGATGATCTATCGTCATCCTTTCCCAGGACCAGGACTTGGTGTGCGTATTTTAGGTGAGGTGAAATCTGAATTTGCAGATTTACTCCGTCGGGCTGATGCTATCTTTATCGAAGAACTTATCCATTCAGGTTGGTATGAAAAAACCTCTCAGGCCTTTGCAGTATTTTTACCTGTAAAATCAGTGGGAGTCATGGGTGATGGAAGGACTTATGAATATGTGGTGGCATTAAGAGCGGTTGTGACTTCTGATTTTATGACAGCGAACTGGGCAGAATTACCATATGACCTTTTAGGTAAAGTTTCGAATCGTATTATCAATGAAGTGCGCGGAATTAATCGTGTTGTTTATGATGTTTCAGGAAAGCCACCTGCAACGATTGAGTGGGAGTAGAAATTGAAAATATTGACAATTGAAGACTTTAAAACGAGGAAAGAAAGAACATTATGGATTAGCAAGCAATTCAATCATCTGTTTAAAAAAAATAAGGTGCTTGATGTTGGCTGTGATGATGCTCCATTAAGAAAATTGATTGGAAATCACAACTATACTGGTATTGATTTTTTAGGCAAACCAGATAAAAAAATAAATTTAGAAGCTACTAAGAAACTACCCTTTAAGGCACAAGAATTTGATACGGTTATTTGCGTTGAAGTCCTAGAACATTTAGAAAATCTTCATGAAATCTCAAAAGAATTATTTAGAGTTTCAAACAATCATGTATTGATTTCTATACCTAACTGCTGGAGAGATGCAAGAGTAAAAATTCAAAGAGGAAAAGGCTCTATTGCACATTATGGTTTGCCATCAAAAAAACCGATTGACAGGCATAAATGGTTTTTTACAGTATCCGAAGCAATTGATTTCTTAAAATCAATTACACCAAGTAATTATGAATTAAAAATAATACTTACCGAACCAAAAAGAAATTTTTTAAAGAAATTTTTTAGAAAGTTAAGATATTCCGCTTCGGCTTATCAAAATAGATATTGCCAAACAATATGGGCAGAATGCAAGAGAATAAAATAAGCCATAAATATTTTAAAGAAAATGATTTTTACTAAACACCTTAACAGATAAATAAAAATAATATGCGAATGGAAGAGGCTTTAAAAATAGGAAATATAATAAAAAAATATAACGCCTTTAATAATATTATTAATTTAGGCTCGGGCAATGTTGAAGAGCTTAATAGAAATAAGCCTTGGGTCTTAAAGCATGTATTTAATTTATTCGAAAAATCAAAAACTAAAATACTTCATGTAGATGCAGAAGATTTCCCAGGCATCGATATTGTGCAAGATTTAAGTCAGCCAGAATCGCTTTCATTCTGTGATAACTTAAAAGGATCTAAATTATTTATATTAGCTAGTGTCTTGGAGCATATACCCAAAGAAACACATGCTGAATTTTTAAAAAGAATTTACAGCAAGATGAAATCCAAAGATGGATTAATTATTACGGTTCCTTATGATTATCCTTATCATGCAGATCCTATAGATAATATGTATCGACCATCACCCAATGAACTTAAAAAACTATTACCTTTGATATGGCTAGAGTCTGAGATTTTAAGTACAGGCTCTTATCTAGAAGAATTTATGCGGCTAAATACACTAAAAAAAATAAGAAAACTTTTAAAACCCTTTTGGATTCTTCAGAAACCTTCTAAATGGCTAGAAAATCATAGATTATTTTATCTATTCAAACAGTATAAAATCACCATAGTATTTGGGATTAAGTAAGATGAGTCGTGCATTTGTTAAAGAAAACGATTTAGAACACGCAGGAATTGATATTCCTGAAAGACCAATAAGCGACGAGCCTAACTATGTCACGCCCAATGGTCTCAAATTTCTTAACACGCAAATTGATCCGTTAGAAATTGAGAGTGAAGAACTAAAAAATAAAATGGATTAGAATAAATGTAAACTATCAAATAAAATGCTAAAAAAATTTAATTCATATGACAGATTACGTATCTAAAAATAAAAAAATACTTCTCATAGGGTCCAAGGGCGCTTTAGGAAGGGAGTTGGTTAGTCAATTTCGCGAACTAAATATCCCATACTCTGAAGCTCATCGCACTAATCTCAATATACACGATAGTAAAAGCCAAATAATTAATAATTTGAGTTTTAGTAAGGAAATTAGCTTAGTGATTAATTGTATCGCTATGACTGGGCTGGATAACTGCTACAAAGACAGAAAAAACTCTTTTGCAATTAATTACCTTTTCCCCGAAAAAATTACCCAAATTTGCATGGAGTACGGTATCAACATGTTACATTTCAGTACCGAAAATGTTTTTGCTTGCGATAAATTTGGCCATTTAAACACTGAACAAGATGTACCATATCCCAATACTTGGTATGGAGTTACTAAGTATCTATCTGAAAAAACTTCCATCCCTTATATGAAAACTACCATTAGACTCCCGATGCTATTTGGTCCAACTAATGATTCTCAATTAATTTCAAAACTTGTTCACTCTCTTGCAAATGGAAATTCAATTAAGGTATCGACTGATATTTTCTCCACTCCAACCTTCACACCTGATGTTGCCTCTTGGATTATAAAAAAAATATTCTCAGGGGATCTATGTAATAAGGACATAGTTCATCTCAGCGGAGATAAGCTAACATCTCTTTATGATTTTGTACTTGATATTAATCGTAGAATCAATTTTCAAGGTAAAATACAACCTTCATTTAGCCAAGATTTTCCCAGTCTCGAACAAAAACCCAAGTATGGTGGTTTAAAATCAGCTACTGGATGTGAAAACAGCTTTTCTTATGAAAATTCTATATCGGCGTATGCCGAATATTTAAAAAAAGGAATCTAATATGCTGCCTAATGATCAATTAGAAAAAAACGGCGTTGTGCTATTAAAGGAGCAATTTCCCGAATCTTTGTTTAAAGAGATTAGACAAGAATATGATGAACTTGATAAAACACTTACTAGAACTGAAATCAAAAAAGATAAACCTCTTATCGTCTTTTGGAAGCATGTAATTGGTGAGCAGAAAAGAATAGCTCACTTCGAAGAATTTCCTTCCTTATGGAAATTAATTAATGAATACATTATTCCATCTCTTAGAACTAATTTTCCTTCAAGAACTGAGCGCCTACAGTTACTTGAAACTATTATTTTTAATAAACCTCCTGAAATTAGCAATACCTTAAATTGGCACCAAGATGTTGCCTACTTTCCGCTTACACCAAACAACCAGCTTGCCATTTGGTTGCCATTTGAACCAGTTACAGCTGAAAAATCAGCAATGGTCTATGCATTTGGAACACACAAATTAGGTATCAGAGGCTCTACGGATCTGCATACTAAGGAGCCCTTTCCTGGTGAAGATAGGGAGTTAATTCCCGAAGATCCAGCTGCTGCAGGCTATGAGGTTGTTACCATGGAAATGACCAACAGAGACATGCTGGTTCACGATGGTTACACTTGGCACTCTTCTGGACCCAATCACGCTAAAGACTATACGAGACGAGGCCTATCCGTTCGGTTCATTACTGATGAGGCGAAATTTGATCCACGACCTGGACAAGGGGCTGCTTTCACCAAGCAAATTGATATTAAACCGGGAGAGGTTTTATCTGGATTACCCTTCCCTATTCTCTAAGAAAAGCAGATAACGTTAGTACTAAACAGATCCCTCCATAAAGATAATATGAATTTAGTAGAAGTAGTAATTTTTGATAATAAAAATAGATTACTCCTACAACAAAGAGATCAAAAAAGTTCCATTTATTTTCCTGGATTTTGGGGTCTTTTTGGTGGTGCCTGCAAACCAGATGAAATTCCTGAGCTTACAGTAATGAGGGAGCTACAAGAAGAGCTATCTATTGATATCAAAAATGCGATACATTTCCTTACATTACAAATTAGCACTACAGGGTTGGGGAGTTTAACTCGAACACGTCATTTTTTCTTTTCTCAAATTAATCGCCAATTAATAGAAAATATAAACTTAAAAGAAGGAGTAGCATTACGCTATTGCGACGTTGTTGACGCAGACGGAGAGATTAAAGCGGAGACAATGCTTAGTGCGGCTTAAATGAAGGGCAACAAAGCACGTAAGGTTTGGTTTGCTTAAAAGATACGTTGTTATTGAGTAGGAATAATCCATGAGTCGCGCATTTGTTAAAGAAAATGATTTAGAGCATGCAGGTATTGATATTCCTGAGAGACCATTAAGTGATGAGCCTAATTACGTCACTCCCAATGGTCTCAAATTACTCAATACACAAATTGATGCGCTTGAAACTGAGCGAGAAGCATTAAAAAATAAAAAAGATGATCCTATTGCTAAACAAAAAATTGCCATCGTAGAGCGCGATATGCGCTATTATGCAGCGCGGATTGAGTCAGCGATTCTGACAGCACCATCAGAAGGAGATCATTCGATTGTATTATTTGGTGCCAAAGTGACGGTCGAAGACGAAGAAGGAAAATTAAGTACTTATGAGATTGTGGGTGAAGATGAAGCTGACATTCATCATAATAAGGTGAGTTATTTATCCCCTCTTGCCGAAGCGCTCATCGGAGCAAAATTAAATGATGAGGTGACATGGGAAAAACCGATGGGTGATACCTATCTCACGATACAAAAAATAGAATATTAATTTTTAAGAAAGACAAACATGCAAGTTAAAGAAGCCATACAACAAAGAAGATCAATCAAACATTTTGATCCTAATCATGTCATAACTGAAAAAGAGATTCACGAGCTTCTCTCGCATGCGATTTTATCGCCTACGGCTTTTAATATTCAGAACTGGCGATTTGTTATAGTGTCTGATAAAACTTTACGTCAAAAAATTCGTGCAGTCAGCTGGGGTCAAGCGCAAGTGGAAGAGGCTTCAATTTTAATTGTTTTGGTTGCAGATCTGATGGCGTGGAATAAAGAGCCAGCTCGTTATTGGAAAGATGCACCTCAACCTGTGCAAGATTATTTAGTGCCTGCAATTTCTCAATATTATGATGGCAAACCAGAAGTGCAACGTGATGAAGCCATGCGCTCTTGCGGTATGGCGGCGATGAATTTAATGCTTACTACTAAAGCAATGGGATATGATTCCTGCCCTATGGATGGGTTTGATTTTGATAAAGTGGGTGAATTATTAAATTTGCCTTCTGATCATACCCCTGCCATGTTTGTATGTGTAGGTAAAGGCATTAAGGAAGCGATGCCACGAGGTGGACAGCTTCCACTCGATCAAGTTGTGATTCAAAACCAATTTAAATAAAAAAATCTAAGGAAATAAAAGCGTGCTTATAAGTAATAACATCACCATTCAGTTTGGTGCAAAACCCCTCTTCGAAAATGTCTCTGTTAAATTTGGAGATGGAAATCGCTATGGTTTAATCGGTGCCAACGGTTGTGGTAAATCCACCTTCATGAAAATTTTAGCAGGTGTATTAGAACCGACTTCAGGCAATGTCTCTTTAGATAAAAATGAACGTATGTCATGGCTCAAACAAGATCAGTTCGCTTATGAAGATCAGCGCGTTTTGGATGTGGTCATGATGGGTCATGAAGAAATGTGGAAAGCCAATGAAGAAAAAAATGCGATCTACATGAATCCGGATGCGACTGAAGAAGACTTCATGAAGGCTGCAGAACTCGAAGGTGTCTATGCCGAGTTTGATGGCTATACGGCTGAAGCCCGAGCAGGTGAATTATTGATTGGTGTGGGTATTCCAATTGAGCAACATCAAGGTCCTATGAGTGCCATTGCCCCCGGCTTTAAATTGCGCGTTTTACTCACGCAAGCCATTTTCTCTAATCCAGATATTTTGTTACTTGATGAACCCACGAACAACTTAGATATTCATACGATTCAGTGGCTAGAAGATACATTGAATAATCGTAACTCATCCATGATTATCATTTCCCATGATAGGCATTTCTTAAATCAAGTATGCACACACATGGCCGATATGGATTATGGAAAACTGACTGTCTATCCAGGTAATTATGATAATTACATGGAAGCCTCCACCATGTCTCGGGCACAAAAATTGAAAGATAACGAGAAGGCCAAAGACCAAATTGCAGAGCTTCAAGAGTTTGTGCGACGCTTTTCAGCGAATGCTTCTAAGGCACGTCAGGCAACGAGTCGTGCAAAACAAATCGATAAGATTAAAGTGGAAGAATTTGTCCCTTCAAGTCGTCAATACCCCTATATTCGCTTTGATTACGATGATAGGGAAAAGCTTCACCGCCAGGCCGTTGAAATTAAAAATCTAACGCATGGATATGATCGCGAGTTATTTAAAAATTTCAATCTACTCGTAGAAGCGGCTGAACGCATCGCTGTTATCGGTGAAAATGGTATCGGTAAGACTACTTTTCTTCGAGCGCTTGTAGGTGAATTAAAACCTAACCATGGTGAAATCAAGTGGGCTGAAAAAGCTAAAATTGGTTACTTCTCCCAAGATCACGCCACTGATTTCGAAAAAGATGTGACGCTCTTTGATTGGATGAAAGATTGCGCGCAATCAGGCGAAGATGATCAAGCGATTCGTAGTATTTTAGGAAGACTGCTTTTTTCAGGGGAAGATACGAAGAAATCCGTGAAAGTTTTATCAGGGGGCGAACAAGGTCGTATGCTATTCGGAAAACTCATGCTTGCAAAATCGAATGTGCTTCTGATGGATGAGCCGACGAATCACATGGATATGGAATCGATTGAATCTCTTAATACAGCACTCGATAAATTTAAAGGTACACTTTTCTTTGTAAGTCATGACCGCGAATTTGTAAGTTCCATTGCGACCCGAATTTTAGAAATCAAGGAAGATCGTATTATTGACTTCACAGGTAACTACGAAGAGTATCTTCTTACTCAAACGCCTACTAGCTAGATTCCTTTAACATAAGCAGTGCTTGGTTGATCACCATCTTAGGGTCTAGTTGGACTAAGCACTGACTAACCTTAGTGCCCTCGCATCCATCTTGACCACATGGTCTGCAAGCAAACATTTCATCATCCTTGATAGATAAGCCAATCACTTTATATTTACCCTTCCACGGCCCCCAGTTCCTTTCATTGGTGGGACCAAATATACTCACGACCGGCGTTTTCACAGCACTCGCTAAATGTGTTGACATGCTATCAATCGTTAAAACAAGGTGAGCTCGCTCATAAAGCGCTGCTGTATCTATCAAAGAAAAATCTTTTGCTAAAACAGGTTTTGATTCACACAAATCAAATATCATTTCGTTCGTTTTAACGTCATCAAGTGAGCCTGAGATCACGACATCTATATTTTTTGATTTGAGTTCATCCACAACCTTAGCCCATGAAGACATAGGAATTTCTTTAAAATTCCATCTTGATGAGGCATGGATCACGACAAGTTTGTTTTTTGAATGAATATCATGTTTTTTGAGCCATGCATTTACTTTATTTTTTTGAGGAATACTAATATGTAACTCATACGCGGGTGCTGAAGATTTTTTATATAGATTTGCAGATCTTAATAAATCGACATCCTGCTCTGCCATCGGTCTTTCACTATCAAGCGTGGGCGCTAAAAAATCAAATGATTGATGCCAAAAAGCACCTCGGCGATCTGTTTGTCTTGATACAGAAATACTTACATGAAGGAGTCTTGCAAGAACCGCACCTCGCCAATCGACAGAGAAATGCGCTAATAAATCATAGCGCTCTCTAAATAATCGCTTAAAGAGATTGAAGTATGCGAAGATTTTATTTAAGCCTATTTTGTCTCTCGGAATGATGAATACGTTTCGTACACGCTTATTCATCCTAAAAATAGCTTCGCTATGGGGCAAACAAAGAACATCGACAAGACCATAAGACTTAGGAAGTGCTGCAATCGATGCCGTTAATATAATGGCATCGCCAATGTTTTTCGTTTTTAAAAATAAAGCTTTTTTAGCTCGAGTTACCAATAGGTTTAATCTCCTTTGAATAAAAAAATACTATGAAATTAACTTTAATTCGTTTTGAATGAGATGCTTAACATAATCTACTACTAATGTAATTTCTCTATCTAGATTTTTATACTTATAGACATTCATCACGCCAGTTTGAATATAAGGATTTGTAAACACTCTGTCTCTAAAGCGATTGTTATTATCTTCATGAATGACTAATGTTTTAATTTTTGACATGGAAGACATAGTCTTAAATACACTTTCACCACCGATGAGTAAATCACAAAATTGAACTAAGGACAAATTTTTGGTGATGTCTTTATTGGTTGCAAAAAATAATTCTTTTTTAGGCTTAAGCTTTAATTGATCAATTTCTTTTTTTGTGCCAAAGAGAATAAGAGAGCAGCCTATTCCCAATAGAACATCGATAAGTTTTAAAGCAAATTTAATACTTAACGGGGAGTTAGTGAGGCGGCTTGATCCGATTTGCAAACCAATCACAACATTCGTTTTAAGCTTAAATCTTTCTTGAGCTTTAAAAGGCACAGCATCAAAAAAAATTTGTTTTGGGCACCAATATGAATACTTTATTTTTTTTAATTTATGCCGAATGATTCGATACTCATCAGCGTTATTGTAAAAATAATATTGTGATACATGAATGCCTAAAGTTTCAAAAAAATCTTTAGCAGCTAAGAAATGTGTAGCTACAATATATTTGGCAGATTTATGTTTTAACAGAAAAGGGAGATGTTGCAGAAAGTCACCTACGCCACCATGAATTTCTAAATAAGATTTTTTTGAGCTTTTTTGATAAGCTGCAATGTATCTTAGTTGAACATCCCAGAAGAATGTTCTAATTTGAATCACTTGCGAATAGAAGGCAATAGAATGATCATGCTGACCTATAAGATCAAGAAGTCTTGCCACAAAGTAGAAATAATATTTTTTAAAGTGTCTATTCATAAAAAATATTCTATAGATATTTAATCTATAAAGAAGAACTTATTCTTTAGATGCGCGTTTACGCTCATGTTCTAATAAAAAGCGCTTACGGATACGAATCGACTTCGGTGTAATTTCGACTAACTCATCATCCTCAATAAATTCAACTGCAGATTCTAAAGTAAGTTGTATGGGTGGTACTAACCTTACAGCTTCATCTGTGCCGGATGCGCGCACGTTTGTCAGTTGCTTACCTTTAATCGGATTAACTATGAGGTCGTTATCTCTTGCATGGATACCGATCACCATGCCTTCGTATAATTTATCACCTGGACTTGAATACATACGACCACGGTCTTGGAGTTTCCATAAAGCATAAGCCACTGCTTCACCGTGTTCGGCTGAGATCAAAACACCATTGCGACGTCCTGGCATATCAGGTTTCACAGGTGCGTATTCATCGAATACGTGGGCCATAAGTCCTGTACCCTTAGTCATGGTCATAAATTCACCTTGGAAACCAATGAGGCCTCTTGCGGGAATTTTATATTCTAAACGTGTGCGGCCATTACCATCGGACTCCATGTTTTGCACTTCGCCTCGACGACGGCCTAATTCTTCCATGACAGCACCTTGCGTGTCATCTTCTAAGTCAACAGTTAACACCTCATAAGGCTCACATTTTTGACCATTAATTTCACGATAAACGACTCGTGGTTTACCTACGGCCATCTCGAACCCTTCACGACGCATATTTTCTAATAAAATTGTTAAGTGGAGTTCGCCACGACCTGAAACACGGAATACATCAGCATCTTGTGTGTCTTCAACTTTTAAAGCTACGTTAACTAATAATTCTTTCGTTAAACGATCTCGAATTTGACGGCTTGTTACAAACTTACCTTCAGTCCCTGCCAGAGGTGAAGTGTTGACCATAAAGTCCATCGTCAATGTTGGCTCATCGACCGCCATGATTGGTAAACCTACTGGGTTATTTGTGTCAGCAATTGTGACCCCAATACCAATTTCTTCGATACCAGAAATAATCACAATGTCACCAGCTTCAGCTTCTTCCACTGGAATTCTATCTAAACCTTTAAAACCTAAGACTTGATTGATACGGCCTTGAGATACCTGTTTATCACCATGCATCACCACCACGGACTGACCTGACTTGATCACACCGTTTTTAATTTTACCGACACCTAAACGACCGGTATAAGTTGAATAATCGAGGGCTGAAATTTGTAATTGCAGAGGTTTATCGCGACTACCTTCTGGGGGGGCGACATGTTTTAGAACTGTTTCAAATAACGGTTTCATCGTATCTGACTTCTTTTCTAAATCTAGTGTTGCAAAACCATTCAATGCAGACGCATACACAATCGGAAAATCTAACTGCTCATCCGTTGCACCTAAGTTCGCAAATAAATCGAATGTATGATTAATCACCCAATCAGGGCGCGCACCTGGACGGTCTACTTTATTAATCACCACAATCGGTTTTAAACCGAGTGCTAATGCTTTTTTAGTCACAAAACGTGTTTGAGGCATAGGACCTTCAACGGCGTCAACAAGGAGTACCACACCATCAACCATACCTAATACGCGTTCAACTTCGCCGCCGAAGTCAGCATGTCCTGGGGTATCCACAATATTGATGTGTGTGCCTTCAAAATTGACTGCTGTATTCTTAGCTAAAATCGTGATGCCACGTTCTTTTTCAATATCATTGGAATCCATGACACGTTCCGTCACTGCCTGATGCTGTGCGAAGGTACCTGATTGCTGAAGA
>Ga0214919_10007161_pt1 | contig 15131 bp, 9 predicted proteins | sample LL1503_MetaG_FD_177994 | JGI IMG/M metagenome (GOLD analysis project Ga0214919, IMG submission 177994) | Freshwater microbial communities from Lake Lanier, Atlanta, Georgia, United States - LL-1503 | ecosystem: Environmental > Aquatic > Freshwater > Lake | place: USA: Georgia | collected 2015-03-15 | reverse complement strand
TTTTTGACCTCGGTAGCGTCTAGAGTTTTATAGACCCGAGTGTAGGCATCGTGAGCGATATCCTGTGCATCCGAACGATTTCGCAGGAGACGGGCGAGGTATCGCCGCAATGGATCAATAGTCCTCCGGTACAAGGAAGCAAAGTCACTGGACGACTGTTTAGAATCCGGCATGAATACGACTTTCAGTTACCCCCACAGAATCAGCTCAAAAAATGTAACAGATAGAAACATATTCTTACTAGATATGACAATCAACTACCGACAGTACCCCCCGTCAGTTCAGGATAAATTTCAGTTTTTTCGCTACACTCTGTGGAATAGGCCGACCAGTTGCTGGCGATTTAGGCGTGACCGCTCGGGGCGCCGGAGTACGTGTATTTTCTCTTTTTTCCATGCGGGGTGCCCCTACCCCGCTCGCACCCAAACCCTCCTGCCCCCACCCCGCTTTCCACTGCTGGCATCCTGCCTCGTTATCTCCTAGCTGCACCTTACGGCACTTCGTAGATCTCGATCAGGGCCACGCCCGACGAGGCGTTCTTCGCCGACTTGATCTGAGCGGTGTAGGCGCCGGGATTGAGTGTGAGGAGCACGGCAGCGTCTTTACTGCCGCTCGGCAACGTAAACGCACCGGTCTAGATCGCCGACTAACATCGAGACCAAGATACTCATAAAACAAAAACGCGGGCCACCATGATCGATGGCAGCCCGCGCATTTTATTTCCTCAATTTCAATTAGGCCGCCTTCAGTTCCCCTTGGGCTATCTGCTCCACGTTCTCAGGGGTGATCGAGAAGTAGGTCTGCCCTGCTGCTTGGCTAGCGATTCCGTTGTAGTGCCCCCACAACTGAGCCTGATTCTGGTGGCAGAGAAGAGTAGCCGTCAGGCCGGGGTTCTTAAAGGCCGCGACGTGGTAGGTGGCGAAGGAATGACGTAGGCAGTTTTGCGGATGGGGTACGCCAGCCCCTTCAAACACGTCAGTTTTTATGTGCATCCACTGACTCCTCTTCATTCGCCAGCACGCTTCGGTCGTCTTATCGACCCAAGCCCAAAAATTCTCAGGCAACCCGTCGATGTAACGACGACGACGAGTTTTAATTTTTCGAGCTGGAAGGGTGATCCCTTTGTCGTCGAAGTTAATTTCCTCCCTCGCTAGCGTAGCAGCGGAAGTGAAACGCAAGCCTGCAAACGCCTCCAAGGCGAGCCGACCAAGGGTCTCAGGCCGATGCTTTAAGGCATAGGCGAACAGTCGAGCAGCCTGCTTCGGAGTGAGCACCCCCACTTCATCTATGCTAGCATCGCGTAGAGGGATGCCAGTAGCAGGGTTGGGCGTGACGTGCTTGCTGTTAAAATTAAAAAAAGTACGGATGGGTTTGAGGTAATTGTTGAACGTACCCGCCGCCGACAAGCCGAGCTCGCCGAGCAACTCGTCGAGCCACTCTTCAAGCATCTCAGTTGTTACATCGCATAGCGGGACCGTGTTGAATTTCGCGCCGAGAAAATTGATCTTTTGTCTTTTTTGACGAAACGTATCAGGAGACATCGATCCCTCATCCCTCAGCGATAGGCAGTGGGCGATGTATTCCGCCGCCGCCTCGCCCACCGTCTTGCTGGATCGGATGACTTCTTGGCGCTTCAGGTTCTCGCGCCAACCCGCGACGACATCCACCCAAGAGGCGTCCCCAATCGTCGCCATGAACGCGGCGTAGTCGATTTTAGCCTGTCGATTGAATATAAAATCGTCCCCATTCCGCTCAAGTCGCGCCGATATTTCGGCATAACGCGCCTCCTGCTCCTCGGGTGTTTTGAATGATTCAGTGCGACGGTCTTGGCCGCGCCCCCACTGAACTAGATAAGGGCTAGCCCTGTCGGGTCTGTGAATCTTTGATACTCTGCTAATTATGGGTGCGTCGTTGGCATATTCGCGAGCGCCCGGCTTGATTTGTGACCCAAAACTCATGCTGTTTTGGCTATTTCTGTTTGCATCTGGTTGCATTTTTTCTGTGGTTTGTGTTTATGACTGGATAACAACCAGTAATACCCGTCAACTCCATTCTCCTCTGGACACAAAAAAACCCTCCGAAAAGAGGGTCTAAGAATGGGGCGGCCAACGGGATTCGAACCCGCGACCCCAAGAATCACAATCTTGTGCTCTAACCAACTGAGCTATGGCCGCCGTGCAGAGGGGAAGAAATTCGCGAGCTGCCTTCACCCTGTCAAGGCCCAGTTCGAATTTGCCCGGGCTTAGACGGGCGAGGCACACTCAGGTCTGACGACCCTGACGCAACCGATCGAGGAACACCGCCACGATGATCACCAAACCAATAATGATTTCCTGAAAATAAGTCGGCCAACCCATTTGCTGCGAACCGTTGCGCAACACCGCCATAATTAAGGCTCCGATCATTGAACCCAAAATGGTACCGACCCCGCCATTCAAACTCGCCCCGCCGATGATCACTGAAGCGATGATATCCAATTCGAGTCCCACCGCGACCGTCGGATCGCCCTGGCGCAAACGAGAGAGCTGAAAAAGCCCGGCTAAACCGAAGAACGCTCCAGCGAGCGCGTAGATCGTTATTTTCAAACGTGTCGTGGTGATGCCGCAAAGACGCGCCGTGGCTTCATTGGAGCCCAGGGCAAAAATATGGCGGCCGAATACCGTGTTGCGCAGCACCAACGCAGTAAGCATAGCGAGCAATAGGGCAACCCACACACCCGTGGGCAACGCACGGCTAAATGGGTCGACCGTCGTCATCCAACCATTGATGGGAGAACTGTCGTAATTAACCGTCTGGTTATCCGCCATCCACTTGGCCGTACCACGCGCCACGCCCAAAGAGCCGAGCGTAATAATAAAAGGCGTCATCCGCAGCCCAGCGATGGCCGCACCATTCAAAAGTCCGATCAAGGCCCCCGTCCCTACCGTGGCTAGCAACACCGGAAATGGTGCCCAACCGCGCTGGATCAACATCGCCCCAGTCACACTGGTGAGCGCGATACTCGATCCGACGGACAGATCAATGCCACCACTTACAATAATCATCGTCATCCCGAGCGCACCGATAGCCACGATCACTGTCTGCGTAAAAATAATTTTGAAATTATTATACGTCAGGAAAAACTCGCGCGTCTCCGCAGGAATCGAGAACAACACGATCACAAGAATGAGCCCGATAAACGGGCCGCCTTTGGCGAGGGATTTTTTTAAAACAGCTTTCATCAGAAAAATTAGCCCGCACTACCGGTTGCCACGCGCATGATCTCGGCCTCGGTCCAATCACCGCGCGGCCGCACTGCCAGCAATTCGCCACGGCACATGACGCCAATCGTATCACACAGACCGAGCAATTCAGGCAAATACGAGCTCACGACGACCACTGCTTTACCCGCCGCGGCAAGCTCACTTACAAGTTGGTAAATTTGCGCTTTGCTACCGACGTCAATGCCGCGCGTCGGTTCATCGAGCAGGAAAATTCGGGCGGGGTGTTCCAGCAAGCGAGCCAAAGCCACTTTCTGTTGGTTACCGCCCGAGAGTTGCCCAATCGTTTGCCCGGAGTCCTGGCATTTCACGCGCAGTTCATCGACCCAACGCTGAGCGACAGCGCGCTGACGCGGGCCATTGATCCAACCCCAACGACCCAAGCGATTCATCTTTGTGAGCGTGAGGTTGTCGGCGATGGATTGGTTCAACATGAGGCCCTCTTCCTTGCGATTCTCGCTGAGAAAGCCGATGCCCTGCAACCAGCGCTCACGCGGGCCGCTCATACTTGCGGGAGCGCCCACGACGCAGACTTCGCCAGCGGCTAATTCATCTAAACCAAAAATCGCCCGCAACAGATCGGTACGCCCGGCGCCAATCAAACCCCCGAGCCCGAAAACTTCGCCGGCCCGAATTTGCAGCGTGGCGCGTTTTAAACGTGGTTCACTGGCTGCGGCCTTTACCTCGATTACCACCGCACCGGGCGCGTGCGCAGTGCGCGGATAAAGATCTTTAACCTCTCGTCCCGTCATGAGCGTCACAAGGTGATCGAGACTCGCCTCGGACATGAAACCAGTGCCGACGGTTTCACCATCTTTGAGCACAGTGTAACGATCCGCGATCTGGCGGCATTCTTCGAGAAAATGACTAATGTAGATCACACTCACGCCTTGTTTACGAAGGCGGTGGATTGTTGCGAAAAGTTTTTCCGTATCCGCCTGCGTAAGGCTGCTGGTTGGCTCATCCATGATGAGCACTTGGGGCTGAATCAGCAGGGCGCGGGCGATTTCGATGATCTGTTGCTCAGCGATAGAAAACTCGCCCGCCGCCCGATCGAGATCGAGTCCTTCGTGGCCGAGTTGAGCGAGCGCAGCCTGCGCGCGGGCCCGCGAGGAACGTCCATCCACCCAACCCAGTCGCGTGGATTCAGCCCCGAGAAGAATATTTTCCTGCGCGCTAAGATGCAGAGCGAGGTTGAGCTCTTGGTAAATCATCGCGACGCCTTTGAGGCGCGCGTCGTGAGGATTTTCCGGTTCATATGCCACTCCGCTCAACTGCATCGTACCCGCGTCGGCCCGGTGGGCGCCGCTAAGCACTTTCATGAGTGTACTTTTACCAGCTCCATTCTCGCCGATCAATGCATGGACTTCACCCGGCGCGATCTCTAGCGACACACGTTTTAAGGCGCGCGTGGCGCCAAAAGATTTCTGGATGCCGTCGAGGCGGAGGCGTACGGCAGACATCAGGACAAAGTGGATTCCAAGAGGTTTTTTAAATTACAGCGAGTGCCACGAAGGCGCGGGCTCGGGACGGTACCCGAGCCGTAGCCCAGCCGATTACTTGAGATATTTGCTTAGCGGCGGATTCACGATCTCGGCCATAGCGGGATCGTTGAAATTGGCCTTGGTGACGAAGCCTACGCCCGTGTCGATCTGCACTGGGACTTTTTCACCACGGATCGCCGCGACGACGGTCTTCACTCCGAGGTAGCCCATGTTCATGGGATTTTGTACGACGAGGCCGTCGATATCGCCCGACTTGAGACCAGCATTGAGGGTTTCACCTGAGTCGAAGCCGACAAATTTAACCTTCCCCGCCAGACCGGCATCGCGGAGGGCAAGCAACATGCCCGCGGTGGTGGATTCGTTGCAGGTATAAACACCGGTGACTTCTCGGCCGTAGCGACTGATCAAATTTTCCGAAACTTGTTTGGCCGTGTCTCGGGTGACGCCCGCGTGTTGATCGGTCGAGAGGAGGCGCACAGCGGGAAAATCTTTCTTCATGACTTCGAGGAAACCTTCCTCGCGTTCCTCGGTACTGGCGGAGCCGACAGCGAGGCGGAGCATGATGACATTGCCCTTGCCGCCGATGAGGCGTCCGAGATTACGCGCAGCAATACGGCCGCCTTCGCGATTATCGGTCGAGACGTAGCTGGTGATAGCCTTGCTGGCGAGGGCTGAGTCGATGATGACGACAGGGATTTTTCCGCGGCGCGCGGTTTCGACCGGCGCAACGAGCGCTTTATTGTCGAGGGGCGCGAGCACGATGCCGTCGACACGGCGGCCGACGAAGTTTTCTACGACTTGGATTTGTTGCTCACGGTCATCTTCCTTCAACGGGCCTTTCCAGATGATGTTTACAGCGATGCCTTGAGCGGCGAGTTCGACCTTCGCCTTCTCGGCGCCCGCGTGAATGGATTTCCAGAATTCATGGGTCGTACCTTTGGGGATGACGGCGATTTGATAAGTATCAGCCGCCGAGGCCAGAGCAGCGACAGCGAGGAAGGCGAGAGTAGCGAACAGGGGTTTTTTCATGGGGGAGAATGAAAGATTAAAACAGAGAGTTACTAGCATCGGGGCGATGCCGAAATTTCATAAAAATCAAAATAAATCAGTCAAAACTAGAACTGAGAATGGATATTCTCGACCGTGATGGGGTCAATCTCGGCTTAAGCAGCCTTGTTTGAAAAAACTCCAGCGCAACGCTCGGAGCTCGCCGTTCCAAGCACGGCGACTTTGCTTGATGCATGTTCGAGTTAAAGAAATTCATTTCGTTCTGGCTGATGCCGCTGCCTTTTTGCCTGACGCTACTCACAGCAGGATTGATTTTATTAATGTTTACGCGGCGAGCTCGACTGGCCCGTGGGCTGTTGGTCACGGGTGTGATCTTATTGGTGTTATTCGGCAATAAAATGGTGAGTGTAGCCCTCGTGCGACCCATCGAGTCCACGTTCCCCCCGATTCCGGAACTGATCGTAGGCCAAAGTGTGCCACCCGATCTAGCGCGCTGTAGGTACGTGGTGGTGCTTGGCAGCGGCCATAGTGACGCGCCTGGATTCTCGGCTAACAATCAACTCTCTTCCGCCGGCTTAGCTCGTCTCGTCGAGGGCGTGCGTTTGTTAAAAGTTTTACCAGAGGCGCGGCTCGTCTTGTCCGGCGGCGGCGAACCAGGATATCCGAGCCACGCAGCTGTACTAGGACGCGTCGCAGTCCAACTAGGGGTCGAACCAGATCGGATTCTGCGCATCGAAAACGTACGCGACACCGAGGACGAGGCAAAGGCGCTAAGTGAGTTAATTGGACCCGCGCCGATTGCCCTAGTGACCACTGCTTGGCATTTGCCGCGCGCGACCGCATTATTTCGCGCCGTGGGTTTTAAGGTTCTATCCTGCCCTACGGCTTATACGGCACGACCTAATCCCAACGCATCTTGGAGCGAATATAGTTGGAGCGTCGAATCTCTGGAGCGCAGCACTGCGGCGGTACGTGAGCGTATCGGTTTTGTTTGGCTGCTCTTGCGCGGGAAGGTTTAGACCCTGCGCCCAACTAAACTGAATTTTGAGCGACCGAGTTCTCGCCCAAATCCTCGCGTTAAAGCCAACGACCAATTTGCGCGTCGGAACTGTGGGCTGATTGCTGGATTGTTTTTGATCGATAGATCCAACTTGCAAAAAACCAGCGAAAGGAGACGTTAACGTGTCGTTAGCTTCAACATATGAGAAACTGTTTAGCTTCTTAAACAGGTTTCTATTCCCCTCCCCTGCCGCCATGAATATAACCCCTAATCTTCGGTGCTGCCGCGCTAGATTATCCATCATCGCCGCGCTCTTTTTAAACTTAGCCTTCGCCCTGTGCTCCGTCCACGCAAACGCACCCGCGACGCCTACTCCAGCAGAGCCGACTCCACCACCCACGGCCGCCTACACCAATCAACCGATCTACAACGAACGGGTTGAGTACTACCCCAATTACAATTCTTCGAACTACAATAGTGGCTTCAGTAACCCAAGTTTCAGCACGACTAGTCATTACTACGCCCCGCTAGCGACCTTCATTTTTTTTCCGCCCACGCCTCCTCCTCTCGGAGGTCCCATTTTACTGTTCCGACGCTACGGCCTTAGCCAACCAGAGACCCAGCTACCGCAACTGCTCCCTTATGTAGGGGAGCCTTTCTACGCGCCCCTGAGCGCTCACTTGCACCGCGAAGATCTCTCCAAAAAACAACGCACACGCCTCGACGCCTATCAAGCCACACGCTCCGCCCAACTGATCGAACTGCACGCCAAACTCACCGCTGTGCGCGACGCCGAACCCACCGCGCGCGCACGCACCCTCCAAGAATTCGCCACGCAACAAACTCCAATCCTCGCTGCCCTCGAAATCGAAGCTGAAGCCTTCCGCGAAAACCTGGTCAACGGCTCCTTCTTCCAGAGTGGAGCTGACTGGAATGACAACCGCACCTGGGCCCTCGGCGACGACCTCCGCTACGAATCGCGCATTGACGAATTCAAAGTCATCCGAGCTTCCGCTTTTTTCGCCGCCGGACTCTCCCCAGCCCAGCGCCGGCTCTTGCGCGAACTCGCCATGGAACTGGACCAACCCCTAACCGAACCCACCGCTGACCTAAGCCTGGATGCGCCAAAGCCCTATTTTTTCTTCACGCCAGAGACCGCGCGGATCCGCTTGCCCGACGATCTTTCGCCGGAAATCACCGCCAAAATCGACGGCTACCAAGCCGCCAAGACCCAACTCAAATCCACCCTGCGCAACGCAATCTATAAAAACGACCGCGCCTTCTTCAGTTTCAACCGCACCAAAGCCTTCCGCGCCCTCGCAGAGGAACAAGCCCCCGCCCTCGCCCAAATCGAAATTCAGGCCGAGGAAATCCGCACGCTGCTCGTTCCCTATCCCCGCGCCTCTCGCCCCGCCGTCCCCATCATCTCCGAATCACTCAACAACCGCATCGCCAGCTTTCTGCGCGAAAAACAATCCCTTCAACGCACTCTTGTGGAAAAATTCGCCGCGATTAAAGCCGCCTTCCCCGAAAATCGCGTCGAATACATCCGCCTCGGCGATTCTTACGGCATCGAAATCGTCTCCAACCGACGTTCCTCGCGCGCCGAAGAAGTCAAAGTCACAGCCCTCCGCGCGGAACTCGTTCCTTTTAACGCCGATCAATCCCGCCGCGTCGCCGCTCTTAACCGCGAGAAAGACGTTATTCAAAAATCCTTACTCGAAGTAGCTAAAACCAAACTCAAAGCCGACGCCACCGCCGCCGACGTCGATGGGCTCATTAAACATTTCGCTCAAAAATTCGCCGAACAAGAAGGCTGGCAACGTTACCGGGACTACGACACCGCCGTGTTCGAACCCGGTCTGAGTCCCGAGCAACGCCGACTCCTATTTGCCGACGCGCTCGCGCAACTGGATCTACCTCTACCCCGCGGTTCCCGCGATCCATAAAACCTCGAGCTGAAGCCTTATTAGGCTCCAGCTCGACGCCGGACGCGCCCGGCACGCAACGCTTGCACAGACGCGAGACTGACAAGCCCTCGCCTAGCCCTTGGGGTTGTTGTTTACCCAGCTTCAACCCGACAAGCACTGTACGCTTCTTGTGAGCGCAACTTCGCATCTTGTTCTCCGACCTCACGTCTTTAACTTTCGCCCACCGTTAACCACGCTATAAGGCGTCGCTTATCTCTATGACTCCACGCACTCGTTTGTACCGTTACATTATGATTCTGAGCGTTGTGCTCGCCTGCCGCAGTTTCGCCAGTGCCACCAACGTCGAGCAGTTTTCCGACAACGGCTACGGTAACCCCGTCAGCACGCTCCAGCATCCGGCCGCCGAACACTACCAAGGGGTGACCTACGTTGCCTATTCCGGTCCGCACGAAGACCCCTACATTGCCGCCTATAATCACGCTGCGGGCAAGTGGACCGGTCCGGTCCATGCCGGTGTAAATCCCATGGGCAAATCCCCTGACCAGGTCGATCCCGGTGAACTCGATAACCACGGTCGCCCCGCGCTCATCGTCGACCGCCAAGGCTACATCCATCTGATATTCGGTGGCCACGGCGGCGAAGCCAAGTTCGGCGAAAACAACTTCGGCACCCCCGGCAAAGGCCGACAGATTCACATCATCTCCAAAAAACCTGGCGATATTTCCGCCTGGGAGACTTTGGAGAACATTTCCCCCTTCGGCACCTACAGCCAATGGGTCAAAATGAGTAACGGTGATTTATACCTATTTTACCGGCACGGCTCGCACCGCAGCGATTGGGTTTATCAAAAATCCGTCGACGATGGCCGTACCTTTGCGCCCGAAGTATCCGTCATCAAACACAAGACCGCCGCCGGCAGCCTCATCGTCCACGACTCTTGGTACGCTTGGTTCGACCAAGGCAAGGGCGACACGATCACCGCTTCCTACGTCTACCACCCGTGCGCCAACCCCGGCCACAACGCCCATCGCAACAACACGTATTACATGCTCATGGATTGCCGCGACGGTTCTTGGACCAACGTCCAAGGCGCTGCACTGAAAATGCCCGTGACCAAAGAATCCGCCGATAAACTCACGCTCATCCAAGCCACCGGCACAGAAAAATCTAACCATGGCTCCTGCCACGTCGACGCCGAGGGCCATCCGCACATTTTCTTCCGTTTCCCCGGCCAGATCCGCTACTACCGTTGGGACGGTAAAACCTGGCAAAAACCCACCTCAATCGGCGCCGATTACAGCAAGGTCAGCGACGGCGATTTCATCGTCGATTCGCCCCTCACCGTGCGCGCCCTGCTCACCCAAAACCACGACGGCAAAGCCGAAGTGAATTGGTGGAAAAGCACCGACGGCGGGCTGACTTGGGCCAAAGGAGTGACCCTATTTTCGCGTCCCGACGTTGGCTTTCAAGCCACCGTACTCGCCCGCAATGCCCACCCTGACGCCGAAATGCTGATCTGCTCTAAAGACCCGAAGCAGGAGCACCTCTATCACCCCATGTTTCTCATCGGTGAGAAAGGCGCGATCGGTCGCCCCGCCGAGGAAGCCAGACACTTAGGCGACCGCCTGGAGACGATCAAAGCCATGCCCAAATCCCAATCCAAAGCCGAAGCCAAAAGGCGCAAAAAAGCCGGTCTCGCCGACGACGATTCCTAATCGATCCTTTAACGATAACCCACGCACCGAACCCTCGGAGAGTATTTCAACCCCGCCGCATTTCGCTTTCCATGAAAAACCTTATCTTTCGCGCCGTAACCCTCGCCTACTTACTCGCGACCGCATCTGCCGCGCAGCCCAACATCCTCTTCATCATGACCGACCAACAATCGGCCGATGCCATGAGCTGTCGCATGGGTGATCGCTACATTAAGACCCCCGCCCTCGATCGCCTCGCCGCCCGAGGCACGTATTTCACCAAAGCTTACACGCCCAACCCCCTGTGTATGCCCGCCCGCAACTCCATTTTCACCGGTCGCCTCCCGCATGAGACCCGCGTGACCGACAACTCGAAGATCACCCTCGATCCCAACGAGTTCATCACCATGGGCACGTACTTTTCCCGCGCAGGCTACCAAACGGCCTACTTCGGAAAATGGCACCTCGCCTACAACGAAGCCGCTACCCAAACCCACGGTTTTCAAACACTCGACACCGGCCACATCGACGCCGACAACGCCGCCCTCGCCAGCAAATTTATCGCCCGCAAACACGACCGCCCGTTTCTCCTGGTTGTCAGTTTTCTTAATCCCCACAACGTTTGTGAACTGGCGCGCGGGCAAGAACTCAACAACGGGCCCATCGGCGAACCTCCGCCTATCGCTCAGCGCCCACCCGCCCCCGCCAATCTCGCCCCACCACGCAACGAGCCCGATTCCATGAGCCGCATCCGTAGCGGCTACCACGCCAACCCCCAATTTCCCGTCGCCAAATTTAGCCCCGAGATGTGGCAAGCCCTGCGCTGGGGTTACTACCGTCTCATCGAAAAAGTCGACGCCGAGATTGGGAAAGTTCTCGACGCGCTCCAAGCCGCCGGCCTCGAAGACAACACCCTCATCGTCTTCACCGCCGACCACGGCGAATGCGCCGGCGCCCACGGCTTTAATCAGAAAACCGTTCTCTACGAAGAATCGGCCCGCGTCCCTCTCATCGTCAGTGCACCGGGCCAACGCGTCGCCCGCCTCTCCAATAAATTCGCTAATACCGGCACCGATATTTTGCCTACGATGTTCGACTTCACCCAGGTCGCTCGCCCCGCCAAGCTCACCGGCCTCAGCCTGCGCCCCCTCGTCAACGACGAGCCAGTATCCGTCTGGCGTGACGACGTCGTCGTCCAAAACAACATGTCCCAAACCTTCCCCGTCGATGGCAACGTCCCAACGACCGAAGGGCGCATGATTCGCACCGACCGTTACAAATACTGCGTCTACGCGCATGGCCAGACTCGCGAATCTCTGATCGATCTCGGCAAAGACCCCGGCGAGATGACTGATCTCGCCCGCGACCCCGCTCATCGTCAAATTTTGCTTACCCTGCGCGAGCGACTCAGGAAATGGGGCGTAGAAAATCACGACCCGTTGATTGCCGAAATGTTGGCAGATGACGTTAAACCCCGCGCCTTTGCCGAGGTAAAAACATCCAAAAACCAAAACCGCGCCGAAAACCTCGTGAAGCAAAAAAAGAAATCCTGAGCTTCCTAGCTACGGCGCGATCAAGACAAGTCGCCTCATTAACCCCATTACCCCGCCATGATTTTGTTTCGCTCGAAGCCGACGCTTTTTTTCGCGGCCGCGCTTTTATCCTATTTTGCGCCGGCACAAACCCAAGCAGCCTCTACCACCCGCCCCAACATCATCGTGATTCTCGCCGATGATTTTGGCTACGGCAGCCTAGGCTCCTACGGCGCCAAGGGCCTTAAAACCCCACACCTTGACCGCCTCGCACTAGAAGGCCGCCGCTTCACCCAGGCCTACGCACCCGGCTCCGTCTGCTCACCCACCCGCTACGGCTTGATGACTGGCCGTTACTACTGGCGCACGAGCATCAAAGACGGCGAAGTTCTCCCGCCCGACGCTCCGCTTCACATTGAAACCACTCGCCTGACCCTCGCCTCACTTTGCCGCAGCCAAGGCTACCGCACCGCAATGTTTGGCAAATGGCACCTCGGATTCACCGCCGGCAACGTAACCGATTGGTCCAAAGCCCTCGCGCCAGGCCCACGCCAAATCGGCTTCGACCACTTTTATGGCATGGTGGCTAACCTCCCCGCCGTTCCCCATGGCTTTGTGGAAAACGACGAGGTCAATGCACCCTTCCCCAGCGAACCGAGTTCCACGGCCAAACCGAGCACCGCCACGGAGGCCACACCGGCCGTGCGCAGCACCTGGAAAGTTGATCACGTGATGGCGACCCTCACGGCTAAAACCAACCAGTGGATCGAAGCCAACCAGCAGCAACCTTTCTTCGTATACTACGCGCCCAACGCCGTCCACGAGCCCATCCAACCCAACCCACGTTTCACGGGCAGCCCCTACGGAAAATACGGCGACTTCATCAATGAACTCGACGACAGCGTCGGCCAAATCCTCGCGACGTTGGACCGCTTAAAACTCACCGAAAACACCCTGATTATTTTTACCAGCGACAACGGCGCCGTGATCGAGTCGCGCAACGAAAACTCCGCCACCGCCATGAAGGCCGGCCTCTCACTGAACGGCGCGTTACGCGGCGGCAAACACACGGAATGGGAAGGCGGCTTCCGCGAACCGTTCATCGTCCGCTGGCCGGGCCACGTACCCGCCGGCACTGTGAGCGAACAAGTCATCTGCCTCACCGATCTGCTCGCCACCTTCGCCGGCGTGCTCCAAGCCCCGTTGCCACGAGGCCAAGCCGAGGACAGCTTTAACCTCCTCCGTGCCTTCACCGAAGCCAAACCCGGCGCGCCCGTGCGCGACTCTGTCATTCTCCAATCCGCCGACGCCACCTACGATGTGCGCCAAGGCGATTGGAAATTCATCGAGCGTACCGATGTGCCCACCTTTGCCACCGACCGCAACAAACGCACCGTGGATGCTGCCGCGCACAAAAAAGCCGCAGGTTTAAGCACCGACGAATTGTACCAACTTGCGACCGATCCCGCCGAGACGACCGACGTCCGCACTGCGCACCTTGAGCGCGCCGCCGCGTTGAAAAAACTCTTGGTCACCGCCCGCAATCGTGGCTTCACCCGCCCGGACGCGGGCCCATAAAAACCACCTCGCGCCGCCACGCTGCCTCCCGCATGAAAACCCCTTATCTTGTCCTCATCTGGGCCTTGTTTTTTCAACCTCTGGCCACCTGGGCGAGCGACGGAGCGGTATTTCGCCAAGAGCTGCAAACCGCCTTACGAAGCGACCTAGAACGCCTCTACCTCGCCAGCAACACCGAGCGCGCCCAAAATACAAAACCCAAAGATTTTTATAAACCCTATCTCCTTTCCGGGCTGATCAATCTCCACGCCCAAACTCAGGAGCGAGTGCTCGTCGATTGGGCAAAAGCGGACCTGCTTTGGATCACGCGTTGCTCGGTGGACGCGCAAGGTAAAGTCATCCCGTACTTCGGCGGCTCATTTCGTTTTCTAGCCTCTTTTTGCGACGCCTATCTTTACCTCAAAGCGCGCAATGTACTCACTCCGGCCGAGGCTGCAGAAATCGCCGCGCAAATCACAGCCAACGCCGACGCGCGTCTCAATCGCGCCGATTTCGGCGCGCAAAACCGCGGACTCATCCTCGGCGCGGAACTACTATTTTGCGCCCACGCCGTGCCCGATGCGCCACAGATCCAACGCTGGCGCCAGATGGGTGAAGCGCTCGTCAGTGATAGCCTTAATGGCTGGTCGGTCGAGGATGCCTCAATTTACGAACCGTTCTGGTTTAATTACCTTCTCACATTGGAGGAGCTGCGCGGCGAACTGCCCGAGCGCATGAAAAAAATCACTGCGCGCTATTATTTCGATCACACCAAAGCATTGCTCCTACCCAACGGCCTTTTACCCGATTGGGGCGACGGCGATTGGACGCACAGCTGGATGTGGCAAGTTGCCAATCTCGTCCTCGCTGGCAGCCATTACCGTGATGGTACGTACCTCACCGCCGCTCGCCAACTTTACGACGCGAATCACGCATACTATAAAGAACTTCCCGCTGAAGCCGTCGGCGCCCTTGGCATCGCGCTGCGCTGGCTCGATCCAGCTATACCTTTTTCACCACTTAAACAGGATAAATCCGCCGAGGTCGTCGATGATCTTATCTCCAAAAAAATCACTTTCCGCGGCGCCGCCGGTACGTACGCGCTTTTCAACTACCGCGACGTCGGCCCCTACGGCCGCTTCACCCGCGATTACCAACGCGCCCAACTCGACGCCCACGAGGAAAAACCCCACCACGGCCACGCTGACGAAAACTCGTTTGCGCTGCTTATGCAGGAAGGAACCGTTTTACTCGCCGATGGCGGCTATCGCGCAAAGCGCGGCCAAGGCTGGCGCGCCGATGTTTTCCATAACCGCATCGTCGCCCGCACCGGCTTCCCGCCCGAGGGCGACATCTTCAACTACCTAAGTGCCGACACGACCTACCATGAAGTTCAGACTGAAAAAATCCACTTTGGTAACTTTGGCAGCCTCGACTACGCGCGCACGAGGCTGACCGACGATGAACGTGGCTACACGGGCGACCGCATCACCCTCTTCGCGCCTGAGAACGGCCTGACGATCGTCGTAGATTCGCTCCTTATCGAGCGAGCCGGCAGCAAAGTTTTTAGCAACACCTGGCACCCCGATCACATCCTGAAAAAAGGCGAAAATTGGGTTCTCTCACATCCTGAGCGCATCGCGA
>Ga0214919_10007159_pt1 | contig 15133 bp, 15 predicted proteins | sample LL1503_MetaG_FD_177994 | JGI IMG/M metagenome (GOLD analysis project Ga0214919, IMG submission 177994) | Freshwater microbial communities from Lake Lanier, Atlanta, Georgia, United States - LL-1503 | ecosystem: Environmental > Aquatic > Freshwater > Lake | place: USA: Georgia | collected... | reverse complement strand
CACCCGAACACTTCGATGTTGCCGATACGCGGATGATCAATGCGCCCTTTGGTCATCCAGTTAGCAAAATAACTACGGGTCTCAGCAAATTGCAATCGGAACCAAGGATCCTGTTGCACCCACACATACAGGTCTTCATAGAATTTTGAATAATCAATGTTTTGTTCTTTGGCCAGATATCTGGCGATGTATGTGGTCAATCCATTGATGTGGAAGGTCTGTACGAAACTTGACCATACCAGTGTGTCCAACATGGTCTCTCTTGGTATGGTCTTTGTGCTCACTACCACATCGATGCTCTCATTGAGATCCACATCACCATAACTGCCACTCATGTAATCGTACACAGGCACTGATTCCAACTTGTACAGTTTCTTCTGCAACAGATTCATCTCTGCGTTTTCCAGCAGTTGGCATTGTAGGATGTTGATACCACCGTGATTGCCAGCACGGAAGATCTTCCAGAAGGCTTCTTTCCATGACTCCACAGTTTCACCGGGCAAGCCCAAGATTAGTTCTGTGTACACAGGAATGTTGTTCTTGTCGCATAGTGCAAAGATCTCATCAATCTTGTGTTGATCCAGATTCCTGCGCTTGATGTTCTCCAACACATCGTTGTCCATTGACTGTACACTTACTGTGAGACCTTGGCCGAAGTTAGGTGACTCATCGATCAGTTTCTTCACGATGTCCACTACTTCGTTCTTTTGATTCTTGGCCCAGGTCATGGAGAAACTTGACAGTTTGCCCCAACGCTTTTGCACTTCGATCAGTTTGTCCACGATCATGTTGTCGCGTTCCACAAACATGCCGAAGTTGGCATCAGTTATGGTGACGAATCCACAGTGCTTGCCAATCCAATCTAGTTCATCATACACTCGTTCGAGTTCGAACTTCTTGACCTTGTTGTAGGTAAGACTGCCCCAGTCACAGAATGTGCATTGATAGGGGCAACCGCGATTGGTTTCTAGTGTAGCGTTCCAGATCACATCAGGATTTTGTGCCATCGCACGGTCAAAGATACCTGTGAGATATGGACTAGGAACTTCATCCAAGTCGTTGATACGTTTAGGATCTCCGGTGTTGATCAGGCCTGTAGGCGAGTTGATCAACAGTCCTTCAATGTGACTGTAGTCACTTCCATGTTCTTCTAGGATCCTGCGAAAGGTGATCTCACCTTCCATCTTGATCACTAGATCCATGAAGGGTTCTTTCTCGAACAGTTTAGGATCTTCGATAGCAGGTTCGGGCCCACCAAACACAATAGTGCATTCGGGATTAAAGGTCTTTACTAGTTTTGCTAGTTTATAGTTATAGCGATGATTCCACACATAGGTAGAAAACGCTACTACATCACTGGCACTGAGTTTTAATGCTAGTTCTTCGATTGATTCCCTGCGCCAAATCAAGTGATCCAGTTCCCAATTTTCTTTGACCTTTTCACTGGCAAAGGCATAACTCAAGATCACACCTGCTGAATAAGGCAAGTAATAAGCATTGAATTCTTTGGGCCCTTGTTGGAAGTTGGGCTGTACAAAACTGATTTTCTTTTTAGTCATCCAGTATTTACTCTGGTTGCCCTATCAATCTTCAAATTCGTTGTCTTCTCTGCGACCTTGACGGCCTGCCATGTTAGAGTCGGTTTCACGCACTTCTACGCGAGTACACCAAACACGCCGGGCTTCTTCTGCACCGCAGTTGGGCAAGAAGATTGTGTTCACATACTCATACAAAAAGTCGGCGATACCTTCACAGCCGGTCTTTTCCACTTCTGTGATCTTGGCCAGTTTCAGTCGACCTAGTTCTAGCAAGTGTTCACGCATGGGATCGTCCTGTGCTACCAGCAAGGTGTGATCAAACCATTCTTCTAGTTTTTCTTTGAGTGGTTTCAATCCACCAAAGTCCGTAACCCAGTTTCTAGCATCCAAGGTGTCTGCTTCGAACTCAAAGTGAAAGCTCATTGCGTAGCCGTGGATGAGATTACAGTGACTTTGAGCACGCCATTGACGATATGCTACAGGACCGATTTGTCTGTAAGTCTTTGTTGAAAAGTATTTTTTTGCCATGATTTTCTCCTATGTTAGATTATAGCATAGGCGGCGGAGTTTGTATAGCGGGACGATGCCGATAGGCCGCTGTATGGATATTTATGTTGGCTGACGATAGCCAGCAGTTTTGTAGTTGGCTTGCCCAGGAATGACTCCACGCACGCCGCCCACAGGATCCTCACAGTCGCCCAACTGTCTTGGAATCAGATGCACATGTGGATACATCACTGTCTGTCCGGCCACTGATCCGGAGTTGAATCCGATGTTGTAACCCAAACATTCACCACGCTTGACCATGGCCTCACCATGCCTTAATGCACTTTCAAATGCATCATTTATCACTGTCAGTGTGTTGTAGGTGGGCACAAACAATAAATGACCCTGGGTCACAGGATACCGATCTCGGAACACAGCAACATGGAAGTCACTGAGGTCTTGTACTGGTTGGTCCCATGGTGCTACGCCAGCAGCCCGGGCTTGGACTAGTGTTTCGTGATGTTTCATCGCGGTGCGAACTCCTGTTGCAGTTTGATATTGTCAAAGAACTCTTTCTTTGTGCTTTGGTCAGTCTGGAATGCACCTTTGAGCACAGTGGTCTGTGTAAGACTTGAGTGTGCCATGATACCGCGATTCTCACAGCAGCCATGTGTGGCCTGTATGTATACTGCTACATCGGTGGCATCAGTGGCCTTCATGATCTCTCTTGCGATGTCATTACACAGTTCTTCTTGTAAAGTCCCGCGCCGAGCGCACCATTGAGCAATGCGAGTATATTTTGATAGTCCGATAAGTTTATTGGCAGCAATGATCCCGATATAAGCCACGCCTGCAACAGGTTGATGATGATGAGAACACATGCTACGAAGCTCACTACGCACCACCAGCATACCTTCATAGCGGTCCGTTGTGTCGTTGGGAAAAGCTGTTGCGTCTGGTGCTGGTTCATATCGTCCTGCCATGATTTCGTTGTAATACATCTTGGCCAAGCGTCGTGCTGTGCCTCGACTGTTAGGGTCATTTTCGCGATCAATCAGCAATGCATCCAGCACCTTTTCAAATGCTTCTGTTGCTTCATTGATCAAGTGTTCCTTGTCTGATTCTGCAACATAGTCCGAGATGTTGTCTCCGGCCCAGAATCTCTTGCCGTCTGTTTTCATTCGATCGCGTAGTGCGGCACTGAGATATTTGCCCTGCACGGAACCGGCTTTCTTCTTCACATATGTTTGACCTTCTACCGGCACGAACTCTTCGTCACTGCCGGTTAGTAATGTATCTGGCACAAATTCTTCTGACATGTTATTCCTTGATAGTTATAGTTCTCAAATCAGGATACTGCACGAACACAGGTTCTTGTGACTCATATTGTGTCAACAATTCCAATCCACGCACAGCATCTTCAATAGCAGGTTTATAATGATATCCTATCTGGAAAGTCTTTTGTGTTTCCCAGGGTGAGATATTTAGGTCGCGACCATCATATCTTTGTTTTATCATCACATCATAAGCTCGCTTGTTATCAAGCAGTATAGCACCACCGTGGCCTATCTGTAAAGGCTTTGTATGTCCAAAACTCAAGCATTGCATCTGCCCATGCTTGTACATGTTGGGTTCCAATCGTCGAGCACTGTCCCAGACCCTGGTATAGGCAAAGTTGTATTCTCCACTCCAAGTCTGTGCATCTTCATCTAGATACACATAGTCAATGCCCAATTTGTGCATGGTCATTGGTATGCTGATATAAGTGAATGGAGTCATCTTGAGACCACGCACTCGATCATATCGCAAGCACATCTCGATGGCATGTGTGCAGCAATCTGTCATGATCGCATAAGGAGCACCGGTATACTTGGCCAGTGCCTTTTCAAATTTTAGAATCTTATCAAGCATTTGTTCTGTCTGGAAAAAAGTCTTGCATCATGCCCGATCTATGCAGATCACTGGTAACACAATGTATACCACCATCCCAAAAGTATCTGTGTCGAAATGGCACAATGTGTGGAGTAATACCATACCGATCTAATGCGTCAAATACCTGCTTGTTGTAGTTGAATACCATGACGTTTTTGGGATCAATGATCAACATGTTTACATCGAACACAGTTTCTTCCACATATCCGGTCCAGTGCCCCATCCATGTTTCAACTACATCTATCACTGATTGATCATGTTCAAATCCCGGTATCCACCACTTGCCTTGATTTTTTTCTTTGAGATCCAGGAATGGTTGAACAGCATCCCAACTCTGATCCTGGAGATAAACCACTTCCCAATCGGGAAAAGTATCGGCATAGGTTGGAACATCGTACAAACTTATTATCAATCCAGGGCATACCGGACAATAAGTTCCATCACTATGCCCGCCAGTATTCACAATATGATTTCTTGTGTTGGCAAACTCTTGATCTATGAATTTTTTAAGTTCGTTTTGATCCTGATCATAATTCTTGGTACCAACAAATAGATCTCGACCAATTCGTGCAATCATTGCACCGTTTACTATTTTGATTTGATTTTTTTTTATCAAATTTCCTTGTTGCTTGATATGTTTGTCAATGTGTTCGTATCTCAAATCAAGATTTATATATTTTTGCATACCGTGTAAATCAATGCATTCTTGTTGTATGTACATTGGCAAATGACCAAATTCTTCCAAACTATTACAGTCAGGCCATTTATCGTCTCTTACATTCCGGTAAAAATTGTTAAAATTAAAAGTATAACTCTCATGATAGGTATCTCCTATCATGATTGAATAATCTCTTGGAGTCATTGGTGGTGGAATATATTGCCCATCGATAAAACAATCATCTCGTCCTATAATATTAGGTCTTAAAACTTCAACTCCAAAACTTTGTAACTTGCGTATGATATTCTGATAATCTTCTTCGGTCTCGATGGCAATTTTTTCAAACAACTCACGCACATGCGGAACTGTGATCCAAGAATAAAACTCTGGAGGATAGCTACGTCCTACCACGCATACTTTTAACGGATCCCAATGTTGATATACTGAGTAAGTCATTTTTTTTGATACCACTTCCATGCATGACCGATCATATCATCTAGTTCATAACGGTTCCAACTACCTGCAGTCATTCCAAACTTGGCAGCACTGGCAGTCAGTGTAGGCGGATCGCCCGGTCGCGGTTGGCCGAGTTGAACTGTCACAGCACTGCCAGTGACCCGTTGTGCTGCATCGATGATTTGTCTGTTGCTGGTTCCGTTGTTGGATCCAAGATTATATACGCCTGCTATGACTTTTGGATCCAGCGCCATCACATGTGCTCGGGCAATGTCTGCCACATGCACATAATCACGAACACAGGTTCCATCTTCGGTAGGATAGTCAATACCGTTGAGCACAAATTCTTTGTTGTCTCGAATGCTTTCTAAAACTCTGGCAACGATGTGTGTGGCACCAGGTTCTTGTCCATGCCTGCCCTCGGGATCTGCACCGCAAGCATTGAAGTATCGGAACGCCACATAATCCAGACCGTATGCTCGATGATAACTCTCAAGGATCTGTTCCACCATGCGCTTGCTTTCGCCATATGGACTCACAGGTTCACAAGGATCCACTTCGTGGCAAGGAGTCATGACGGGTTCACCATACACAGCGGCACTTGAACTGAAGATTACTCTGGTCTTGGGCAAGGCATTATGCACAAGATCCAACAAGTGGATGGTCTTGATCACATTGTTGTGATAGTAATCACTGGGATGCTTCATACTAGGGCCAACCAAACTGGTGCCGGCACAATGCACAATGGCCGTGGGCACAAATTGTATCAATTTTGTTTTGGCCTGATCACTGTCAATGTCCGCCTGTACAAACTGATCAAACACCTCTGTGAGATGTTTGGCGCAAGGGCGGCGATCGACACCCAAGACCTCATGCCCGGCATCTTTCAATGCTAGTGAGACTTGGCCACCAATGTAGCCTGCGGCACCGGTTACTGCTACTTTCATCAGTATTTGTACTCTCTAGTGTGCTTGCGATAGTCAGTGCTCATACGCAACAGGTCTTCTCTATCGCCTTGCAAGATGTCGATGATTCGGTCTATGGTGCCGTTGTTGTAGTCACTGATTGCGCCCATGGCCGGATGTGGGCGGTCCAGTAACGCTTCCAGTTTATCCATAGCATCGCCAATGCTCCAAGGCACATAAAGACGACTATGATCGTTGGCAAAAGTTTCAGGGAAACTGCGATAAGCAGGATACAGCACATTGCATCCGAGTGCATCAGCCTCACTGACTGTGTTTGAAACCCAATCCTGTAGCGCACAGTTGAATACCACGCGACTATCATTAACAATATTGTAGTATTCATTTTTTTCCAAGTCCTCGTAGATTGTTAGTAGTCCTCGTTCAACCAGGTCACGAGTGCGTTGCATGTAACTGTCGCTGTTGGATTTTAGTTTGCCGCCGCTGCACACACAGAACTCAACCGGTAGTAATCCTGGTTGATCATTCCATGCTTCGATCAAGTCCATGTAGAAGTCAGGTTGCTTCTCTTGATCCCATCGTGCTGAAAACACCACACGATATTTGCGTGAATGGAATGGTCGGATACTGGCCACACGACTCTGCACTTCTGCTTTGCCAAATGCCAATCCTGAAATATTGTAGATTGGAGCCTGCCAACCTGCAATCTTCATGTGCATTACCATTTCCTCATTGGTGGCCAAAACACCGCTAACAAAGCTATCCACCATTTTCTCATAGTGTCCCATCCATCCTGCCATTCCCCACACATGAACGAAATCATCAGGATCAATGGACTGAGCAAGACACCGCACAAAAATACGGGGACGAAGGCCAGGATCAATTTGATCCATAATATAAGGGAGGCTCTCGATTCCTGGTTGAAACATGTCCTCAAAGTAGACCACATCTTCATTGTTGAGTTCTCCTGCTTTCATCATGCGGATCAAGTTCATAAGTTGGCTCATGCCAAAGTATGTGCGCCCATGTGCATCCAGCACTTGTCCAGTTACGATTGCTTGGTCATTGCTGAGTGTCTCGCCAGGCACAACAACATAGTCAATGCCGCGAGCATCAAATACAGCAGTATTCCAATCTTGTAGTTGCAGGGTATAACGAGCCTTGTATGGCTCTAGTCCCATGTAATAGAGTTTTCTCATAGTGTCGATCCTTTGCTGGAGTTTAACATTTTTCTAATAAGTTGTAAAGTGTTTTGGAATCTGTTGGAAAGGTATTTAGGCCGTCACATCTTATTTCATATCCATGTGCCCGCAATCGTTGTTGAACAATAGCCTCGGCTATGACATTGGTAGGTTGCCAACCAAACTCTGTTTGATTGAGTGCGGAATCAACTATGTGATCTAGTAGATCAAATTCATCTACGATATATTGTTGGGCCAGTTGCCATTTTGTAACAAAGGAACTAATATCTCCGTCTAGTGTAAGACCGCAATGATCGATGATCTTTAGAAGGGCAGAGTTTGTGTTATACAATATTTCTGTATTAGTAATTTTTAAAAAATCATCTGAGACCTGATATTGTGATTGGATCCATTCCTGTGTCCATTCTACATAAAACAAACTAAACCATTCTCTTAGTTCCCATGGTTTTAGGTCTGTCCAATGTTGATAATCAAGATTCCAATTTTTTATGTTATGAACATTGTTACCACAAAAAATGCCCAATCCTTCATTTTCTCCTATACAACATTTATGGTATTGGAATAGTATGTTAAATTCAGCCGATCTCAATTCATCGGCATGCACTAAAATCGATCGACTGTTTTCTAAGTATGGAGAAAAGTAATTTAGTATCTCCGGCAAGTGCATATCTCGGAACGGGTATATAGGAGTTGTAATCGAATCGGGCCGTATTTTTTTTAAATCATTTAAGATATCTTTTCTTTTACCGAGGTGTAGTTCTTTGCGATAACTATGCATACTCCCGCTGGGCGTTATGATTCCGTCAATAGAATCATATTCCTGAGAGAATGTTTTTAGTACAAATTCTATTGTACTTCCAAACATTCCGGGAACAAAAAACACATGGATCATACACGATATCCTGCCAAACGACGCAGATCCTCGTCCCACATGTTTTTAGCCGGCTTGCCCTGGCTGTGTTTGTTGAATTGTTGGAATGCATAACTGCGGAAGTTATACAAGTCCGCCTCGTTGAATTTGTAACCATAATCCACGCAGAACTCGCGATACTGGTCCAGATCGTCCAGTGCTTGTTCTGTGCGGGGATTGTGTTTGATTGTAGGCTTGGCCATGTTGTTTCCTATTAGAATTTGATTGAGTGGGCAGGTTGGGCGAGATTGTATTGTATAGATGCGCCGTTCTCACCATCCTCGGACACATCAATCCAGATTGTTCTATCTGGATATCTTGCAGCGATCTGATCATAGAGATCATCCGCCATCATTTCGCAACTTTTGTAGTCAAGACTTAAAGTGGAATCACGATACAGATTCTCGAGCCATCGCTTGAACTGGATGAACTCGATGTCCCGGTCATTATGGAACACATCGATCCACACCCTGAAATGAAAGATATGACGGTGAGCAGTAGCAAGGAACGATACATCATATTCATCTCCGGTGGCCAGTGCAGGATCCGTAGCAGCGGCTGGATATTTATGGATACCTTCTTTGCGGAATGTGACCCAGATCTTGCGATCCGCATGTTGACGGATACGACCTTGTTGTTCTATCAGTGATTGTTCTCTTTGATTCATAGTGTCTCGTCCTTGGTATATTTAGACCAGTCAGTGAAGTGATCCCAATTTTGTAAGTCATGTATGCTGTGGCACCAAACGCCTGGATTGGTAGCAGCAAAGTCTTTGTCATCCAGTTTGAGTGTGGCATTGTAGCCTAGTTGCCGTATGTAAGGCATCTTGACCGAGATCATGGGAATGAAGTTGCGATAATCACACAATCCTGATTCTAGCAGGCCTTCCACGCATCGGACATCTATATCCAGGGTACATAGATAGTCGCGATCGAGAAAGCCTCGGATCATGTCTTCCCAAGGTTTCCACGCCTCGGCATCATTCACATGTGGATTGGGAAAACTTTGATTAGCACCAAAGTAGATATGACCCCGCCCATTCAAGTGATGCCCAATCCATTCCTGTTCTTGAACGCCAACCACAAACAATGTTTTTTTGCCAAATGCTGGTGTGTGTTCTACTTCAGTTCCGTAAAAGAACTTGACATCTTCATGACCTTCTCGGTTCATACTTGATCCTGTTCAAGTTGTTGTAATGCTTCAGAGTTTAACAGATCTTCGGGGTCGGTGTCAACCTCTACCACATCGAATAATGCCGAAAACTGTGTATTGGCATTCATGGTCTTCTTGCCCTTGAATCCGCGTGTGCCAATGATGTCCATCCAGTATCTGCTGTATGACTCAATGATGGCTTCAGATTTGGCACGATCATCTGTGGCAAAGATAGCTTCCACGATATCTGCAAATCTTGCATGGTCGCCTTTTTCATTCCACATCATGTAAGGCCATGACCCAGAATCAAATGTTCGATTGGCTCGTTGCACCGCTTCCAAATGCATCCAAACATTGTGCCCCATCAGCAATGCATATGAAAAACTATCCCAAGATGTCTTGCCTTCTTTGCCGATCTTGTTCAGATCACCGGGCTTGTAGATACAGATGTCCTTCATAGTAAATAGTTTACTGAGTGGACTCTCATCAAAGTGATTGACCAAGCCGTCGGCTACCACAGCCTGCCCATATGGGCGTGTGTCTGCGCTGTATTTTTTGTCATCTGCGATAGGGCTCATCCTGTAGCACCATTTGTCGTTGTGTGGCAAGTCAATGTGATGATACACCTGACCATTAGCAGTAGCGAGGAATGGGCTGGCACAATCAAAGGATATAGTGAAATCTGGATTAACATATTTCCTAACAGCCCTTTGGATCACGGTGAGTAGCACAGCCCATTCCAACTTTGATGTGCCCAAGAAGTGCATCCAATCATGCAAGCCTTGTTGCAGTAGATTGTCATGTCTCAACGCCACCAAGCGTTTGAGCACAAGATGCACATCACACATGTTCTGACCACCCATGGCCCAACCATCAAAGTGTTTGCCCGGGTATTGTTGCGGATCACAGTAGTGCTTCATGGTCTGATACCATTGCTCCGCTGATGTATGATTGTCACCTTGCAACACATTCAAGAACTTGGCCCCACCGTTTTCTTTGCCCTTGCGGTTCACCATGAAGTATTCATTGTTGAACTTGGTAGCATCTACTGCTTCTTGTAGCGTGGTGATCTGACATGCAGCACTGGCTTTCTTGTCATGTATCACCCAAGTGGGTATATCCAGGATCATTCCATAATCACTGATAGTATCCAACCATGTGAAGATAGCAGCACGTTTCTTCTGTGCTTTAGGACAACCACTGTTAGCCCGCCAGTCGCCTTCCCACAAGCCCTTGGCAATCTGAAACCCTCCGGAATCGCCCAGTATGAAACTGCCTGGGTCTCTGTTGCGAACCATGTCCTCACTCCAGTCTTGCTTGGTGAGATCCAAGTTGGCATGTCCACCTGAATACAGGCTCCAGCGATATGGAAACAATGCTTTCTGACTGTTGAGCCAATTCATCTGTTCCATGTCTGTGAGTCCTGCAGGCAGTCTAGCAGGGTCCACATAGTGTTCATTACGTTGCTTGCCTATGAATGTGGCGTAAAATCCTGATATGGCCGGAAGGAACACAGCATAGTCGTTTTGCTTGGCTGTGAGATTGTCTTGTGTCATTGATTGAATACCTGTTTAATCATTTTGTAATCTTGAGCATACGCACGATGCACACGCTCTTGTAGTTCTGGTCGGGTATTTAGACGGGCACGAATAAAGTGTTGAATTTTGCCGGTATCAGGATTGGTGTCACCGTGATTGCGATCCAATCCTGATATTGGTCTGAACCCTAGATAGTCACTGACATTGCTATCAAAATTCTGATCTATATAAAAGAATTTTCTTGGTACCTGCGGCAACAGATCTTGGAAAAACTCACATTGCGGCCACACATGATCATCGAACCTTGTGAGATTATCAAACAATAATCGTTCTACCACTTGATTGTATTCTTCAATAAATGCGTCGGCAGATATCCGTTGATCATTAGGACCGGGGCCTGTGTTCCAATCGTACGCACCAGACACATTCAATACATATCCGGTAAGATATTGTGCAATTCCTGATATCCATCGTTGCACTGGATCTCGTAGAACCACAATCAATTCTTGTAGTTTGCGTGGATAGTCGATGTTGTTGATCTCGGCCGCAGTCCATCCATGATGATTGCTCCAATCCAATAGATAACTGCTGGCATTCTTTGGTATGTTAACTACAAAGCGATCATGGCCAGGGCTTATGATTCCTGATCCATAACCATATCCACGATCTGCCAGTTGACGGATCACTTGGTCTGTGCGGGCAAAATGTAGTTGTAAACAGCCATACCTGAATCCACGGTGATCTGCATACAGCCATCATCACTGATCTTCATGGTCTTGTCACCAGTCAGACTCATGATGCTCATGACCTGTGCCACAGGCCAACTCCATGAATGTTTCAATGTACCTGTGATATCTGGCTGGAACACAAAGTTGCCACTGTGGGTAGAGTGATCGCCAAAGAAGAATTTCAAGTTTTTGTTTTCAGTTTTGACTTGAAAGTTTTGTTCCTCGGAGTTGGCCTGTGCTTGCATCTTGAGACGTTGGATAGCAGCCACGGTGGGTTCAAAAGTGATGTGCCAGTTCACACCTTTGAATTTCAGTGTCTTGAGTTTTTCGTTCACGATCTCTGACGCCATGAACCTGTAGTTGTTACGGAAGTCACCTGCTTTGTTTTCAAAGGTGATACCATCGGGTTCACCTGTGGTGCGCTTGGTGATTGCCAATTTAGCATCTTCGCGATATTCCTGCAAGTTAATCAGGGTTTTGAGTTTGCCGAGATTGGGCATACCAAATGTGCCAATGAAGTCGGCCACGGGGTTTGCAAACTGTGCTTCAAGGATAACAGATTTGTCTTCGGCAACACCGTTCACCGTGGTGTCAGTGGTGGTGCCAGTTACTTTGATCAAGTCAATGCAGCCAAGGTCATAAGTGTGTTGTACTAGGTCTAATAGATGGTCTTTCATGAGTTTTCCTTTAAGTTAAATAGTCGCCGAAGATGTTCTTCGGAATAATTCATTAATTCTAGATGTATAGATATAGTTCTACGAACTTTACCAAAGTCGAGTAAGTATCTGGTAGTATCTTCACTGATATCTATTTTCAATATTGCAGCCAACTTTATCAATTGATCTAGGTCTAATGCATTGTAAAGGTCTTGTGCAGATTTGTCAATGACTTGTGCATCAAATAATCGCCGAAGATGTTCTTTGGAATAATTCATTGATTCTAAATGTGCAGACATGGTTCTCCGCACTTTTTTGATATTAAATTCACGTTTGGTCTTATCTTGGCTGATGTCTACATTTAAAATTTCAGCCAAGTGGATTAGCTCATATAAGTTCAGTTCATTAGCACAATCTTGCATGATTTTGGCGTTTTCTTGTTCGGCCAGTCGTTCTTGTTCTGTTTGCTTAATGGCTTGTTCTTTACGACGTCGTTGCCAATCCAATCGGTATTGTTCTTTTTGTTGTTGTTGTTCTATCTTCTTGTCCTCATCTATACGGCGTTTGTCCTCTTCTGCATATTGAGGCAATCGAAAAACACCGGCCAATGCTTGTCCTCCTCGGATACTATCAAGCTCTCCAGGTTTGCGTAATTCTAACCAAGAGGTTCCGGATCGGTCACGGTGGTCATAAACTATTTTGTAGTTCAGTGAATGTATATGTTGGCGTATCAATCTTCCAGGAGTATAACAAGAGGAATAGTGTTCTACAGATCCTACCGATCTCCATTGATCACAATCATTGAAACTGAATAAAAAAGTGCCGCCAGGCCGCAGTAACAACAATATTTCGTCCAAATACTGTCGAATGATCTCTAATGGTTTATACTCAAAATAGTGAAACGCATACACAAATCCAAATTGAGTCTGTGGAAGATTCCAAAAAATATTATCCGAAGTATATTCCTTGATCACATAGTATTGTAATCTACGCTGATATTCCGGTGTAAACATTGTTCGTATCGACGACAACAGATCTTGATGAGTGTCCACAAGATACAATGGATCCAGTGCTACTAGACTTTCAAGACCGGGGCAATGTGCCGGCCTTATGACCATACCTGGATACTGCCAACTGGTATAGGCGGCCAATCTGTTACAGAGCAATTTTTCAGTATCGGCATCTAGAGTTCGAGTTCGATTGAGTATCCAATCTGTAGTATCAAATCTCATGTTCTCTTGATAGCGATTGGTACTTTCCAAAAAATATTCTGGTTCGTTTTGTTCGATCAACGCCTGCACATCTTTACGAAGTTTTTTTAATTCTTCTTCGTATTTCTTTAGAGATGTTTCTAAATTTTCTTGTATTGATATCAGTGTGGCTGCATGACCACCGGCCTGTACTTCACTATGCTGTACAGTGTGAGTGATCTTGGTCACTTCGGTCATTGCCGGGGATATAGCATCTTTCACACTTAATGTGTCTAGATGATTTAGATATCGGACTATTTCGCTGAGCTTCATTCGAAAGAAAATAAACTAGTAAATGTGTTTTCTGTGTTAGTACTGGATTTCAAATCCCACCCCAACACACCCAAGAGATTGTCGATCTTCTGATCTACCACAGTGGCTTCCATCACGCCATCATCAAATGGCAAGTCCTTGAACCACTGCGGCAAATGCATCTCGTCTGTAGGATAGCCAATACTGGTCCAGCCCAATGCATTGCCTTTGAGCTTGCATACGATAGTCTTCATACCATCAACAATCTGCATGGAGTAATTGTCTGAGTTCATCCTACGCAGATTGTTCCAGTTCATGGCTGCTCGCACATGTCCGGGCATGTTGGCTTTGCCCAGGCGTTCTTCTTCTTTTCTGTACTTGGTCAAGTTATTCACACGCTTGGGACTGCCCTTCTCCCAGCCCGGTCTTTCCATGAATACATATTTGAACTCTCTTATGCGTGTCACAATCTCTTCTCTCTGTGTTCCTGTTAGGACCTTATTTAGAATCTCGCTGAGGAACTCTTGAATTATTACAGGTGTGTCACTGCGTTTCAAATCCAAGCCCATGGCCTTGACCTTGCCCGGCTTGCCATTCACATCCACACGCTTGTTCTCTTTGTCGATGTATAGCACAGCATAACGCTTCTTGGTGATGAACAAGCCAGTTCTAGCAACGATCTCTCGGCCACCACGGATAACTGATCCCATTTCTCTTGGGCAATGGAATGCCTGTTCCATAAAGCCCGGAAACGATTCATTCACCTGGTCTGCGATGGAGTTATACAATGCGATACAAGTCTCCGCAGTCCAGTCCATGCGACCTTCCGCAACTTCTTTCTCTAACATAGGCCAGGCAGTGAAGTAACATGAATCTGTATCACCATAGATGATTGACTTACCTGTGTGGTCATATTCACCAGTGATACATTCATTCACATATGCATCCATGTGCTTGGCAATGGTCCTTCCGCCCAGGGTAGTTGATTGACCGATGCGTTTGTCAAAGAATCTGCAACCTGGATTCAAGATAGCACCATACAAACTGTTCAAATTAATCTTCTTGACTAATTGACGTTTGTCCCAGTATTCAAACTGCACATCGTCCTTGCCTTCGTATTCACGAGCTTTTTTCTGCATGTCTTTGCGTTCACTATACCAACGCTTGAGCAAACCTGGGATCACAGCTTCTTTCTCGTAAGTGAAGATGGTGCCATTGGCCGATAAGATCCAAGGTTGATTTGAATCAAAGATCATCTTCCAGATCTCAGCACCACTATGTACGGTCTCTGCACCATCCTGCCAGTCTATGGTAATCTCAGTGCCGCGTTGTTGTTCCATCACGGCTGTGTATTCAAGGCTGGCAAACAATCCTTCCCAAGCAGCAGCAAAGCTATCTCCCTTGGCCATCTTGTCTTTGATCAGCCTGTCAGTCATTATGGGCCGAAGTTGA